>Ga0114931_10007951_pt1 | contig 12892 bp, 7 predicted proteins | sample 2SBtaG_FD_89579 | JGI IMG/M metagenome (GOLD analysis project Ga0114931, IMG submission 89579) | Deep subsurface microbial communities from Kolumbo volcano to uncover new lineages of life (NeLLi) - 2SBTROV14_V59a metaG | ecosystem: Environmental > Aquatic > Marine > Volcanic | place: Kolumbo...
TCCCTGGGCGAGGTGGAGGAGACCGCGGATCTGCTGCGCTGGTATGCGGACGATATGGAGCGCAACGATGGCTATCGCACGCAGATGGGCAAGCTGAATCCGGACGATCCCCGCGAACATAATGAGTCCCTTCTCCGCTCGTATGGGGTGTGGGCGGTGATTTCGCCTTTCAACTTCCCCATGGCCCTCTCTGCGGCGCCGATTGCCGCCGCGCTGCTGGCGGGCAATACGGTTGTCTTCAAGGGCGCGCCGGAGACGCCCTACAGCAATTGGATGACAGCCGAATTGTTCATCGCCGCCGGACTGCCGCCCGGCGTCTTCAACGCCGTGAGCGGCGCGGACGACGTGGTGGGCCAGGAACTGTTGGACAATCCCGCTATGGATGGCTTCACCTTTACCGGCTCCCAGCGCGTGGGCATGAAGGTGCTGCGCGCCGCGGTCGGCGGACCTACGCCCCGCCCGGCCATTGTGGAAATGGGGGGCAAGAATCCGACCATTGTCTCGGCCAGCGCAGACCTGGACAAGGCGGCCTTTGGCGTCATGCGCTCGGCCTTCGGGCTTGACGGCCAGAAGTGTTCGGCCTGCTCCCGAGTCTATGTGCAGGCCCCGGTCTACGATGCCTTCAAAGAGAAACTTCTGCAACTGACGCGTACGATCACCGTCGGCGACCCCACCCGGCGTCACGTGTTCATGGGCACGGTCATCCATGCCGAAGCCTACGCCAACTTCCAGCGTTGGTCGGCCCAGGCCCGACAGGATGGCCATCTGCTCACCGGGGGAAAGGTGTTGACCGGGGGCGAACTGGCCAGGGGCTACTTTGTCACCCCCACAATCGTGGAGGGGCTGGCGGAGGATCACCCGTTGGTGCGGGAGGAACTCTTCGTGCCCATTTTGCATCTGGCCCGGGTGGAGAGCCTGGACGAGGCCATGGAGAAGGCCAATGCCAGCCGCTATGGGTTGACCGCGGGTTTCTTTGGCGAAGACGAAGCAGAGGTTGCCTGGTTTTTGGAGAACATCCAGGCGGGCACTCTATACACCAACCGGTCCGCGGGCGCAACCACCGGCGCATGGCCGGGCGTGCAAGCCTTTGGCGGCTGGAAGGGCAGCGGCTCCAGCGGCAAGGGCATCGGCGCGCGCTACACCCTGCCTCTCTACATGCGCGAGCAAAGCCGGACTGTGATCGGATAGGAATTGAAATTTTCATGTTGTCGTTGAAAGACCATGAGAATGTGTGGCGAACCCTGGCAAAATCAGCGTAGATCAATTCAAATCATGAACATCTGCGTCCCTGCTTGCGTGAAGATTGCAAAGGAACATCGATGGCATATCATCCCCAGAATCCACTGATCGTGCAGGGCGACGGCAGTGTTCTGCTGGAAGTGGACAACCCCAACTACGCAGCGGCGCGTGACGTGTTGGCCCGCTTCGCCGAATTGGAAAAAAGCCCCGAATACGTCCATACCTACCGTATTACCCCTCTCTCCCTCTGGAACGCGGCCTCCGCCGGGCTGCGCGCCGATGAAATTCTGGCCGGGCTGAACCGCTATTGCAAATATCCCCTGCCCGACAACGTGCGCGTGGAGATCCAATCGTCCATCAGCCGCTACGGGCTGGTGAAGTTGATCCGGCGAGGTGACGACCTGCTGCTGACCGCCGCCGACCCGGTGGTGCTGGTGGAGATCAGCCGGCGCAAGGAACTGGTGGCCTTCATCCAGGAAAAGGTGGACGACAACAGCGTGCGCGTGGATGGAGCCATGCGCGGCCACATCAAACAGGCGTTGCTCCAGGCTGGCTATCCCGCCGAAGACCTGGCCGGTTATGTCAACGGCGAGACCCTGCCCATCGCTCTGCGCGCACAGACGCTTGCGGGGCAACCGTTTCGGGTGCGGGCCTATCAACAGGAGGCTGCCGATGTCTTCTACGCCGGCGGCGCGGCCCACGGCGGCTCTGGCGTGGTGGTTCTGCCCTGCGGCGCGGGCAAGACGATTGTGGGCATGGCGGCTATGGCGCACACCCAGTGCAACACCCTGATCCTGACCCCCAACAGCATCTCTGTGCGCCAGTGGATCGATGAACTGGTGGACAAAACGTCGCTGACCGCGGATGAAATCGGCGAATACACGGGCGAGCGCAAGGAGATTCGCCCGGTGACCATCTCCACCTACCAAACGATGACCTATCGCAAGCGGGGAACGAGGCCGACCCAGTCCTTGAACGTCCAGCATCCCCATTTTGCCCTTTTTGGCGAACGGGACTGGGGGCTGATCATCTACGACGAAGTACACTTGCTGCCGGCGCCGGTTTTTCGCATCACGGCGGAGCTCCAGGCGCGCCGTCGCCTGGGGTTGACTGCCACCCTGGTGCGCGAGGACGGCGCAGAAGCAGACGTCTTCTCCCTGATTGGGCCCAAAAAATACGATGTGCCCTGGAAGGATCTGGAGCGTCAAGGCTGGATCGCCCAGGCCGCCGTGGTGGAGGTGCGCGTCCCCCTGCCCGACGAGATGCGCATGGCATACGCCCTGGCCGAACGACGGCAGAAACAGCGCCTGGCGGCTGAGAACATCCGCAAACTGGATGTGGTGGATGCCCTGCTGGCCAAACACGCCGGCGAGCAGACCCTTGTCATCGGCATGTATCTGGATCAATTGAAACAGGTGCAGCGACGTTATGGCTTTCCCCTGATCACCGGAAAAACCAGTAACCGGGAGCGCCGAAAACTCTATGAGCAGTTTCGCAGCGGCGAGATACAGCGGCTGATCGTCTCCAAAGTGGGCAATTTCGCCATCGATCTGCCCGACGCCTCGGTGATTGTGCAGATCAGCGGTACATTTGGCAGCCGTCAGGAGGAGGCCCAACGCCTAGGCCGCATCCTGCGCCCCAAGAGCGATGGCCGCATGGCCCATTTCTACTCGATTGTCACCAAGGACACCCAAGACCAGGAGTTCAGCGCCAATCGCCAGCGTTTTCTGACCGAGCAGGGCTACCAGTATATGATTTTGTACGACGACGAGATTCAGGACTATACACCCAGGGAGACGCCCACCCGTGCTGACACTTGAAACACTCTCTGTCCGTGACATCAGCGGGCTTTTCTCCAAATCGGCCTTTTCCAAGGCTCGCAGTTACAAGTCGCGGATAATCAGTCCTGTGCGCAAGGGAAACCGACTCACCGCCACGGTGATGGGGCGACGGATGTACAAGGTCGAGGTGATGGTGGACGCGCTGGGCATTCACGCTGCCTGCACCTGTTCCTATGAGTGGACCGGCCACTGCAAACACATCGGCGCGCTGCTGTTGTACTGGATCGAGAGTCCACATCTGTTTCGCACCGAACCGGCGGAGGAAACCCAGGCTATCGCTGGGTTGGAGGTCTTTGATGCAGAGATTGCGCCGCCCACGGCGCCGAAGGCCCTGCCTGTCTGGCTGAACGAATCATTTGCCGATCGGCAGGCCCGGACACAGGGCAATCTGACGCGTTTGTTGGAGATGCATACCATAGCGACGCTGCGCCAGATTGCGGCGCAGCGCGGGTGGCGACTCAGTGGTACGCGCAAAGCTGATCTGGTGGCGCAGGTGTTGGAGCAGATTACCTCTGTGGGGGAGACGGCCAAGGCCATCTATTCCCTCGACCAGGAACACCAACAGGTGCTGCGCGCTTTGGCTCTGCACAGCAGCGGAGACCTGGCGCACAAGCAAGATGTGAAACGGACGGCCCAGTGCGAGGCCCCTCTGCATGCTCACCAGAAGATCGGGACGTATACCCACCATCTATCTGAGGCCGGCCTGGCCTTTCCGCCCGATTTTGGACAGGTGCTCATTCCTCCGCTGACCGGCGCGAACATGGACTTCGTGCCCTTTGCCCTGGCCCAATACTTTCCGCCCCTGTTGGAAACCGTCGTACATTCCAGCTGGGAGATGGAACGTTCCGATGCAACCCACGTGGTGCAGATGGCCGACCCGTTGGCGATCGTGCGTGCTGTACAGAATCTGCTTCTGCTTTTCGAGCAAGAGCCGCCGCGCTTGCGTCCACCCCAGCCCCGCCCCTTTATCGAGAAATACCAGCCCGGCTGGCGGGAATGGACCTATATCCCCGATGAAGTTGTGCGCCTGTTTGCCCAGAAGCCAGACAATGCGCCGGGCCAGTCTGTGGCGTTGACAGTTCCACCGCCGGCCTATGCCCTGGAAGAGAAGGCGATGCAGCGCTTGCAATCCCTGGGCAAGGAACCTGCACACCTGGACTTTCTCTATGCCCTGATGGTGACCGCCGGTCTGTTACAGACGGGCAGCCCGGTCATGCCCTGGCCCCAGGCACGCGATGAATATCTGACACGCAGTGCAGAAAGACAGCACGCTGCTCTCGTGCGGACCTACTTGCGCATGAACCGCTGGACGGAGTTATGGGAGGTGCAGCGGCGTTCTCCTGATCTTCAGTTGAAGCGACAGAGCGGCTCCATCTACTTGAAACCTCAGACCATTCTCGACAGCCTGGCCCAGTTGCGCCATCAGATTCTGCGTTTTCTGGCCTACCTGCCGGACAACCGTTGGGTGCAAACAGAGGATGTCATCCCCTTGCTGCAGTCTCTGACCACACAGATCCACCCACGGACGGTCTCCGCCTATGGGCTTGTTATGCACGCCAAGTCCTGGACGCTCACCTGGCGGGGCAAAGAGTTGAACGAGAAGAACCACGAAGATTGGAGGCACGGGCAGGGGGCGTTCTTTGCCGCGGTCCTGCGCGGTCCTCTATACTGGCTCGGCCTGGCCGATCTGGTGTTGGCGGGCGACGACGTCCATGCTTTTCGACTGCACGGGTTGGCCGATCTGTATTGGGAGAGGGTGGATGCGCTTGTCTTTGCCGAGATGGTCGCCGACGCCGCAGCCGAAAACCAATCAGCCCCGGACAAAGAGACGCCGCTTTCCGTGGGCAAAGCGGGTCGCATTCGGGTCGATCCGGGCGCTATCAGCGCAGCAGGCCACAACCTGCTGCGCCGTATGGCCCGGGTGGTCTCGTCGATGGTGGGCCTGTTCGTCTATCGCCTCGATCTGGATGTCGTCTACAAAACCTTCGAATCCGGTCTGACCCTAGATGACCTGGTGGAGTCGTGGCAGACGAGTTTGCCCGTCCCCATGCCGCCCTCCGTGCGCAGCCAATTGGAGGAGTGGTGGCGTCTCTACGGGCAGGTGCGCATCTATCGCAAGGCCACGCTCATTGAGTTTGGCGACGATTTTGCCCTGACGGAGATGAAGACGGTCACCTCCCTGGACAAGGCCATTGTGGCCGAACTTTCGCCGCGGCTGGTGCTGATCGATGGGGATGCTGTGGCTGGACTGGTCGCCCAACTGGAAAAGGCGGGCTATACGCCCAAATTGAACTGAGTGGAGATGGGCCACAGCCTGTCTCTATCTCTCCGGCGGTGTAACGCCGCCGTGTGCTGGATGGAGCTTTTGCGATGACCAACGAGATCGACCAAATTCTGGACGCCTATCATTCGAGCGATCTGGGCAGCATGGCCCGCGAGGCGGGGCTGGTGGGTGCGGGCGGCAAGCGTCCGAAAAAGGCCGATCTGGTCACGGTGCTGCGCCAGCGTTTTTTTACGCCAAAACGTATTCGCGCCTCCTATGCCAAATTGACTGCAACGGAGAAGGAGGTTCTCAATCGAGTGCTGCTGCATGCAGCGCCGGTTCCCACGCGTCTTCTGCGCCGAGAACTGCTGCGGGCCAACCTGGTCACCGAGGCGCCCAAGCCAAAGGAGCCAGAGCGGAAAAGGTATTGGGGCTATTCAAGGCCGAAACCCTACCAGGGGTCGCCCACCCACCGGCATTCGACGATTTTCGAGGATGTGATGGCCCGTCTCACCTATCACGGCCTGGTTTTCAGCCAGGGTGCGGCCGAATTGAGAACTGGCTATAAATATAAACTTCGCTTTACTCCGGGAGATCTGCTCTATGTGCCCAATGCAGTGCGCGCCGCACTGCCTGAACCCACACCGGTCCCCATGGAAACAAGCGCTCTGCAGCCGGACCGGATCGTAGCCGGCGACCCCAATCCTCTGTTGCGTGATCTTTATCTCTATTGGGACTACGCACGCCGGGGCGGAATCAAGCTGCTGCTGAGCGGCGCAGTAGGCAAGCGCGAACTCAAGGTTTTGAATGGACTGATGCTTACCCCGGATCCGGGCATTGGCAGGGCGCGCAAAGAGGCGGATATGCCCCATCTCTACTTCCTGCGTATGGTATTGCAGGGCGTGGGCCTGCTGCACAGTGTTTCCGGACGGTTGCTTCCTGTCACGGACGATCCCCTGGAGATTCCCGAATTTTGGCGCAGTTCGGTGGAACAGCAGATGCTCGCCTGTCTGGAGCAGTGGGAGACGATGACCCAGGGCAGCGAGACCGTCGATCTAAACCCTGACGACCGCCCGCGCATCAGCAACGCCCACGAACGACTGCTAAAGATGATTTCTACTGTGGGTGAGGGCGCGTGGTTTGCGGTGGAAGACCTGGTGGAAAACATTTGGACGCTGGAGCCGGATTTTCTCTATTCGCTGCATACACAGGTCGAGGAATCAAGGCGTTGGTATGGCGGCTATTTCCAGGGACAATACTACTACGGAGAGACCGAGAATATCTTGCAGGCGATGCGTGAAAGCGAGACAACCTTTATTCGCACATGTCTGGACGATGCTCTCTCTCTGTTGGGGGTGGTGGATCGGGGCTTCCACTCGTCCCCAGCCGGCGACGAGGAGACCCTCTATCGCCTGAATCCACGCGGCTATAGGGTGGTTTCGGCCTTCGTGAAAGGCGCCGATGCGCTGGCCGCCGGCGAGACCGCCCTTCCTTCCGATACGGGCCGCGTCCTCATCCAGCCCAATTTCCATCTGGTGGCAATGGGACCTGTCCCTATCGCTCTGCTGGCCCAATTGGACCTGTTTGCTGTGCGCTTGCAGGCGGGCGTGGGCGCCTTCGAGTATGAGTTGACCCGGGAATCGGTCTATCAGGCCCAGCAGAACGGCATGGATGCCGGGCAGATCCGCAGCCTGTTGTTGGACGTCTGTGCGGGGCCGTTGCCGCAGAATGTGGACCGCACCCTGCAGGAGTGGGCGCAGCATTTCGAACGGATCGTCTTTCGCACCGGTGTGGACCTGCTCCATACCGGCGAGCCGGCGCTTTTGGAGATACTGGCAGCCCATGGCGCAGTGGCGACCCAACTGGAGCAGAGCCTGACGCCTTGTCTGGCCTTGATCCGCGCCGGCGGCGTGGATTCTCTTGTGGCTGGCTTGAAAGAGGCCGGGCATCTGCCCTGTGTCAGCGATGCGCGCCCTGCCACCGCCGACAACAGTATCGTTCTGGATGAAAAGGGGAATATATCCCTTCTGCATTCTCTGCCGAGTCTCTATCTGGAAGGCAGGCTGGCCCAGGTGGCCGAGCGGTCCAGGAAGGGCCAGTGGCGGCTTTCCCAATCCACGGTGCGTCGCTGCGGGGGCAGCAGGGCAAAGGTGATGGACCTGCTGCAAGAGTTGAACGCCCTGAGCCGATCCCCCCTGCCCGCTGCTCTGGTAGAACGGATCAAAGCCTGGGGCAATTACTATGGCCAGGTCGACATGGCCCAGGTGGTCCTGATGGAGTTTCAGAGCCGGGCCGTGCTGGACGAGTTGTTGGCCCTGCCGGCTCTACGCAAACATCTGCGCTCCATCGACGAAAAACAGCCGCTGGCCATCGCGGATCGAAAAGATGTGGCCCAGGTCAAGAAGATACTGACGCGTCTGGGCGTCACCATCAAGGCGTGACGATTAAGTCGCGCATGGATTGGATACGGAGGCAAGGGATTGAGAGATGGGAGATTCGCTCTGCTCAATCTCTCAATCTCTTTATCTTGCAATGCGCAAGTTGTTCAGCCGCCGTTCCTAAGGACGATACTCGTTGCGTATGCGACACAGGGATAGGCCAACCATCCACCTGCGCGCCGCTGCCCCGGCGGACGTCCCCTGCGTGGTCTCCATCATCCATGCGGCCTACGCCGAGTACGCGGGCCGACTCGATCCGCCTTCGGGCGCGCACAGGGAGACGGTGGCCAGTGTGGCGGCCAAACTGGCCAGGGGCGGTATCGCTCTGGCCGAGATCGATGGTGTGGCCGTGGGGTCGGTCATCTACAGACCGCAGGCCGAATCCATGTATCTGGGACGGTTGGCCGTGCTGCCCGCATGGCGCCGGCGCGGCGTGGGCCGCCTGTTGATGGCATACGTGGAGGAACAGGCCCGCGCCGCTGGTCTGCCCCGGGTGGAACTGGGCGTGCGCGTCGCCCTCCCCCAGAACGCAACCTATTACCAGCGCCTGGGCTACACAGTGCTCTACGCCGGCTGCCACGAGGGATATGACCGGACGACCTATCTCCAACTGGCGAAGGACGTGTAGGTTGGGTTCTCTGTGTTGTCCCCTCACCGCGTTTGCGCCACGGGGGATGAAAAAGACGGTTCGTCGTGACGACTTGAGTCGTTATTCACCATCCATAACGACTGAAGTCGTTACTACCAGCCAACGATTGGTAACTGTTCACTGCTTTTTTCAAGGCGGGCATCGTTTCCGGCCAGCGTTAACCCAACCTGTGGTGACTTGACTTTTTGCGTTGCAAATTTCAACCTTCTCTCTCTATTTTTCTGCGTCCTCCGCGGCTTCGCGGTGAAACACTCTCTCTTCTTGGAGGCTCGTATGACAGAAACACGCGTTGCAATTGTAACCGGTGGGGCCAGCGGCATTGGCCGGGCCGTGGCCCAGCGTCTGGCTGCGTACGGTTGCCGGGTGGCCGTTGTCGATCTGAATGCAGACCCGGCCGCGGCGGTGGCCGACGCCATCGACGGCCTCGCCATCCAGGCCGACCTGTCCCGGCGGGATGAGTGTCGCCGGGCGCTGGACGAGACGGTCGCGGCCTGGGGCCGGGTGGACATCCTGGTCAACAACGCCGGTTTCCAGCATATCGCGCCCATCGTCGATTTTCCTGAGGAGGCCTGGGAACGTCTGCTGGCCGTGATGCTCACGGCGCCGTTTCTTCTCACCAAATATGTCTGGCCCTACATGGCCGAGGGGCATTGGGGCCGGATCGTGAACATCTCCTCCATCCACGGCAAGGTGGCCTCACCCTTCAAGGCCGGTTACATCTCCGCCAAGCACGGGCTGATCGGCCTCACCCGCGCCGCAGCCCTGGAAGGGGGCGGCGTGGGGATCACGGTCAACGCCATCTGTCCGGCCTATGTGCGCACGCCCCTGGTGGAAAATCAGATCGCGGATCAGGCGCGCACCCGGGGCATCAGCGTCGACGAGGTTGTTTCCCAGGTGATGCTGGAACCGACGGCGGTCAAACGGCTGATCGAGCCGGCCGAGATCGCCAGCCTGGTCGCCTATCTCTGCTCCGAGGCTGCCGCCGTGGTCACCGGCGCGGCCTGGGACATCGATCTGGGGTGGATGGCGCGATGAACAAGCATACCGACTCTTCGATCACCATCCGCCTCCTCACGACCCTGGACGACTTTTACCATTTCCAGGAATTGCAGCGGCGTATCTGGGCCGCGGCCGGAGACGATGTCGTTCCCACCCATGTGCTGGTGACCCAGGCCAAGAACGGCGGGCTGCTGCTGGGGGCTTTCGCAGCCGAGGGGGCGGAGACCACCGGCGGCATGGTGGGCATGGCCTTTGGCTGGCCCGGTTTCGACACCCATACACAGCCGCCCCAGCTCAAGTTTTGCAGCCACATCGTGGGCGTGCTGCCGGAGTGGCACGGGCGCGGCATCGGTCTGCAACTCAAATTGGCCCAACGCGAGCATCTGTTGGCCCAGGGGCTGATGGACTGGATGACGTGGACCTACGATCCTTTGCAGCGGGTCAACGCTGTCTTCAACATCCACCGCCTGGGCGCCACCTGCACCACGTACCATCGCAATGTGTACGGCCCCATGGATGATATACTCAACCGCGGGCTGCCCACGGATCGCTGCCAGGTGGTCTGGCGGCTGAACAGCGAGCGGGTCAGCTTTGCCCTGTCGCCGCGGCGCACCGCCCCGGTCTGGAGCGACCTCGACCTGGAGATCGGCGAGACCCGGCCCATGGGCATGGGCAAGCCGGTGCGCGTCCCCGTCGCTGCCCAGCCGCGTCTGGATGGGCGGCCGCTGGCCGTGCCTATTCCTGACAACCTGTCTTCACTGCGCAGCGCGGGCGGTTCGTTGCTCGTCGACTGGCGTCTGTACCAGCGTGAACTGATCGAAAGCGCCTTTGCCGCCGGCTACATAATGGTCGATTGTGTGGCGCTTTTCGACCTCGGTGTGCATTACATCCTGATCCCGGACGGCGCGCGTCCCTTTGCCGGTCTGCCCTGGCCGTAGAACAGTCCGGTGGAAACGGATGTTGATCTGATTGCCGATCATATTCGCTGCTTGATATCTCTGCACCGCGTCAAAAAAACATACCGATGTGCAACGTTTGGCGAGAAAATGGCACAATGTTGCGAGTTTTGTAACCAAGATACGACAGAAATCGACGAACCGCGTACACACGAATCTCCAGCTCCTATTGGCCTGACTTTTCGATCAAATCTTTGGGGAACCGCACCAGCACCCGGTAACCGCCATTCCAGGGCGCTGCGGCTGTGAACTGGCTGACGATCCCCGTCACCCGCCAGTGTTCGCCACGGTTGACGTAGGGCCGTCGCCACCCCAGGCTGCTGCGCACGGTCACTTTGACCGGCTCGGCGTCCGGCTGCGCCGGATCACCCAGGAATATGCTGTCCCCCTGCCAGCCGCTGACGACCCCTTCAAAGGTGACCAGCCGCCCCTCCAACGACTCGCCTACATCAGCGATGGCGATGGGCAGCGGCTGTAACGGCTCACCCGGCCCCACACGCCAGATGTCCTCCGGTCGCTCCACCCGGATCTCCCGCTCGCCGCGGAAGGAGTGCATCTTCCCCTGCGCATCCACCCGATCCCCCTCGGCCAACTGCGGGAATACACCCCGGCGCAGGTAGACCTGGATGCCCAGCCAGGCCGTCTTTTCATTGGGTGGCAGGGCCGGGTCTGCCACGTAGAAGGTCGAGTTGAACAGCCCCGGTGGGACTGTGACCACACCCACGAAATGCACCCCATCGTCCATGCCCGCCAGTTTGGCCGCCGTGACCGATTGAAACGGCCCCACGGCTTCTCCGCCGGGTGTGCCTGGGGCCGCGCCGCTGCCCCAGGGCGACGGACTCTCCGGCGTTGGCCCACTCCCCTGGCCGGACGGCGCATCGCCTGGATTGGGCTGGTTGGGTGTGGGACCGCGCACCTGCCAGGCGCCGCCGTCGGGAACCCGGCTCAGCGACTGGCCACGTTGGGCGTTGGTCCACTCCACGGCATCCACGAGCCGGTCGTTGCCGTCGTAGAGTTCCACCCGATCGCCGGCGTCGTTCAGCCCGATATGGCTTTCGCCGCCGAAGATGAGCAGGCGCCCCCCCGCCGCGATGAGATGTTGCGTTCCCAAAACGAAGCGGCGCCGGGCCGGCGCACTGCTGGATCGATCCTGCAGCCGCCAGCCGGCCAGCGAGACGGGCGCCGGGCCGGGGTTGTAGAGTTCGATGTATTCGTCGTTGCTGTTGATCGCGCCGTCGCCGTTGTGATCCGCGCCCGGCGCGGCCAGGACTTCGTTCAGCAGGACAACTGTGTCCGCGCCCTGGCGCACGCGCAGCGGCGCGGACACGGCAAAGTCGCCGTCGGCCTGGGTGGCGACGGCGAAGAAGACGGCGCCCTATGGCGCAGAGACCGGTACGGACCAGACGCCGTCTGCGCGGGGCAGATCGGTCTGGGCCACGGGCCTGTCGTTTTGCTAGAGGGCCAACGCCGCCAGTTCGCCGGCCCGATCGTGATAGTCGATCTCGGCCACGAGTCTACTCTGCGCATCGACGCTTCCACCCATCCACGTCGTTTCTCCCGCGCCGCTCACGCCGCGCAGAACGATCCCCAGACCGGGGCGATTGGCGATCCAGCCCCGCCCGGCCTGGATCGCCTCGATCAAGCCAGCGGGATCGACGGAGCGCACCGCCAGCCCTGTGTAGCGCGGAAGCGGGTCGGATTCACCGGCCAGCGGCGGCTGCGCGTTACCCGCAGGCAGAGGAGGCGCGCCGTTTCGCCACTGTTGCCCGAGATTGGCCAATCCGCCGGGTAGGGACAACGCATCAGCCGCGATCGCCGCCATCTCCGCCTGGGAGGGAGGCGGCGCGTCCCCCGTCCATTGGGCCGGTTGGCCGCGGCTGGACAGCTCAGCCAGCAGCCCATCCCGCGTGCCGTCGGTCGCAAAGACCGGACCGTAGACCACGGCGCGGTCGCCGCCGTTTCCCTGCCACCTCCAGGCGGGCAGAAGCAGGGCTATGCGCGGCTGTCCCGGCGACGGTTGCGGCGCAGGGTCGGCGACCGCCACAAAGTGCAGGCCCACGTGGGCCGCGGACGCGGCCACATAGTGGGGCGGCGCCAGACCGCCGGGTGTGAAGTTGCTCTGCGCGCCCAGCGATCCCCACAGTCCCGTGAATCCAGCGGCCAGGCTCCACGGCGGTCCCACGCGGGCCGCCGGCAGCTCGACCGAGACAAAGGGCGCCGGCGCGGCCCACAGAAAGCGGCGGCGTTGGTCGCGCTCGACAGGGAAGGCGAAACCGGGAACCCGGTGCAGGCTGCGGTCGGAGGTGGGATAGAGCGCGCCGCTCAGCCCCAGGCTGGACCCGTCGCCGTCGCCATAGGCCACAGCATCCGCCAGCGTCAGGTCAGGGGCGAGGAGCAGCACCTCGTCGCCGCCGTCGTTGAGAGCAAAGCCGCCGTGGGCAAGAGCGGGGCGGCGGGCCAAGACGGGCACGGGGTCGTCGCTCGGCTCGAACTGGGCGTCGGCGGAA
>Ga0114931_10007952_pt1 | contig 12891 bp, 12 predicted proteins | sample 2SBtaG_FD_89579 | JGI IMG/M metagenome (GOLD analysis project Ga0114931, IMG submission 89579) | Deep subsurface microbial communities from Kolumbo volcano to uncover new lineages of life (NeLLi) - 2SBTROV14_V59a metaG | ecosystem: Environmental > Aquatic > Marine > Volcanic | place: Kolumbo...
AAACTTTCTCATGACCTGTCCTCCTCAATTATGGCTCTGAGCCAAAGGTGTATTCCGCCCTCAGCTTAATCCACGGCTTTGAGGACGGACAGGTCACTTCATAATGTCTAGTCGATGGTCTTGTAGTAGATCGCCAGCGACGAGCCCGGTTCTTCGGATCGTCCAAGCCCGATCGTGCCTTCTCCGCCCAACTCGGTAGAATCGCGGCGAACAAATATTTCGCGACCCTGCACATCCTGAAGAAACGTCCCGTTGGTACTCTGATCGATGAGCACAAACTTGCCGCGCCGCATCTCGATTTTGGCGTGAATACGTGAAATCAGGTTGCCTTTGACGACGACGTCATTGTCGTCTGCCCGGCCAAGATTGATGCTCTTGCGCCGATCCGAGACCTCAACGGTAGAATCCTTGAAATTCAACAAGAGTTTGGACACCTTGCGGTCTTTGTTCTCCCACTCAATCGTGGGCAACATGCTGGTCGCCTCGTCCGGCTGCCAGACGAGTTCAAATAAAGCAACCTCATCCAATCGGCCTCGCACAGTGGCAAGGTCAATCTGCCGGGTCTGATTACGCAACTCCGGGCTCATGTTCTCGACCGTAAAGCCGGAGATAACGACTTGCCCGGCTTTTGCCTGCGAGGTCATACGGTTTGCGGTATGAACAGCAGCGCCAAATATGTCGTTTTGCTCCTGCACCACCGGCCCGTAGTGGCAACCAATGCGGATCGATACCGGTATGCCGTTTTCTCGCTTACCTTCCGCCGAAATGCGGGTCTGCATCATGACCGATGCGCCCATTGCCTCGTCCGCCGTCTCGAAAGTCGACATAACCTCGTCGCCGATGGTCTTGATAACCGTGCCATTGAACTGAAATGTTGCGTCTTTCATGATATCGAGACACGCCGCAACCGTCTCGCTGGCCTTGGTATCGCCGAACTTGTCGTACAGCTGCGTACTGCCGACAACATCAGCAAACACAATCGCTACTTCGAGATCCTTTGCCATAACACGGCCCATAAGTTAACGCGCCAAACGTCTAATAATACTACTATTTTTCAGCGACAATGTATGCGATCCACGCAAGATCGGCTTCACCTTTTTCATTCGGTGTGAATTCGCCATTACCCTCGCCGTCTTCGTCTTCACCCTCCCAGTAAACCGTCGCTTTTCGAAATCCGGCTTCGAGTAACAACTCGCGCAGCTCGGGCGCTGACCACAAACGCCATTCGTAGGTGAAAGCCTTCTTGATCTTCGAGCCATCTTTGAACTTGAAATGGATGTGACAGCGGATAAAGTTTGTCACGGGATGAAATCTGTCCTGGTGCCAGATATAGGAAAAACCGTGCTTCTTGTGCTTGGTCTTTTCTTTGGTTTCTTCTTGGGCTTCCGGGCCGCCAAACATATCGCAAAAGAAAACGCCGTCGTCCTGCAAAGACTCGTAGGCACGCTTGAAATAAGCCCGCAATGAGTCGCGCGTATCGAAAATGAAATAGCTGAAATTGAACGCCGCGAGCAAATCGACTTTTGGCGTCCTGACGGTCATCACATCCGATTCGATCAGGCTCACACGTGCCTGATCCTCAATATCCAGCTTGCTGACACGATTGTTGCGTCCCCACTCCAGTACTGATGGTTCAATATCGACACCGATAGCCTGGTATTCCTTACCCTGTCTCACCCACTGGCACGAGGCGCTGGCAGTGCCACAGAAATCTTCACGAAACAGATAAGCGCTTCGGCCAGTCAGTGATTTGAAGGTCGTCTGCAAAAACTCGATTTCATTTTCGACGTTTTGCACAGACAGCTCATAGAGCTCATGGATGTCGGCCTTCTCTGCCATGCTCAGGTGCTTGTTCGCGGATTTGGCGCTCATCGCTGGCTGGATTTCCTGTCGTTAAGTTTTGCCGCTGCGGCCGAGCATTGTAGCGGTGCTAAATGCCGGTATCTACCACGATGCCCAAATAATCCATTTTGACACGAGTCAGCAAATACGCGGTAACGGGTCGTCCTCAAGTTCTTCCAAAAATCGCTCTCCGCCCAGTGAGGTCTGAAGAACAACACGATTACTGGCTGCGGCAATCCGCCCTATGCGCGCAGCGTCCCGACCCTCTGGCAGTTGCCGCCACTTCTCCAGTGCCTCGTCTGCCTGATCCTCCGCCAGCACCGCAACGACCCGCCCCTCGCAAGCCAGGTAGTACGGATCATAGCCAAGCATGTCGCACACTGACTGCACGGGCTCTTTTACGGGAATGCTCGCCCCAAACTGCACACCAAAGCCGGTCGCTCGACAAATCTCATGCGCGATCGATGCGATTCCGCCACGGGTTGGATCACGCATAAAACGCAGGCCGTCCAATTCCAGCAGCGTCTCGGTCAGTGCCATCACAGGACCTGCGTCCGAAACCAGGTCACCACGCAGGCCGAATTCCTCGCGTGCCAGCATCACTGCGGTGCCGTGATCACCGACGGTGCCACTGACGATGATCGCATCGCCGTCCTTGATAAGTCCCATTGCGGGGGCGATGCCGGGCAAGCGCACACCAATGCCGGTGGTCGCGAGATACAAGCCGCCGCCTTCGCCCCGCCGCACAACCTTGGTATCGCCCGCGCAGACTTTTACGCCGGCCTCCCTGGCCGCCTGGGCGAGGCTTGCGACGATCCGATCAAGCACCGCGATCTCGAGGCCTTCTTCGATGAATGCATTGAGTGTCATATACAAAGGATGTGCACCGGCGACGGCAAGATCGTTTGTCGTACCGTGTATTGCCAATGAGCCGATATCACCACCCGGAAACTCCAGTGGCTGCACAGTAAAGCCATCGGTCGTCATCAGAAATTCGCCATCGCCCAAATCGACAGGCACTGCATCCGCCTCCGTGTTCAGTTCGGACCTGCCAAGGTGTTTTGCAAAAACTTCCTCGATCAGTTCTCGCATGAAGCGGCCACCGTTGCCGTGCGCGAGCGAGATTCGTGTGTCATCCATGTTCTCGATACTCCTCATCCTGCGCTGCCGTTTCCGCGATTTGCCCAAAGCTCAAGGCGGCGTCATTACAGGGCAAGCGCTTCGGCACGAATACTTCGAAGTCATTCGCGGTGAGTAAATCAACCGCCTGTGATGTAAGAACCTGATTTTGAAACACACCACCGGTGAGACCAATCCGTAGGTTGCCGCGCGATTCCCGGATGCGTGTCGCCTGATCAAGAATCGCGGCCGCAAGACTGGAATGAAAAACCTCGGCACGATAATTCATTGACAGTCCACTATCCGCAAGTAGCGGCAATAACGGCGCCCAGTCGGTACGAAGAATTCCTTCGTCGTCTGCGGTCAAAGGCAAATAGACCGGTGCTTGCGGTTTGTCGCAAAGCGCTTCGAGGTGCATCGGTCCTTGCGCTTCGAAGCTAACATCCCCTAACTCGCACACGATAGCCGCAGCCGCGTCAAACAGTCGCCCTGCAGCACTGCTCCGCGGGCTATTGAGCCCTTTGGACCACGCTGCCCGGGTGAGCCCACCGACATCGGGGCAGCCCTGCCAATCAAGTCCAAGCTCCCAGTAGAGCGCCGCCGCACTGCGCCAGGGGGCACGTCCGGACAAGTTGCCGCCCGGCAGTCGGAATGGCCGCAGGCTTGCAACACGTTGCCAGTTGTCCGGCGTGCCGAACAGAGCTTCACCGCCCCAGAGCGAACCGTCTTCACCCAATCCGACACCATCCCAGGTGAACGTGAGCCACTCGGCGGTGCCTGAAACTTCGGCAGCAAGAGCAGAAGCGTGTGCCCGATGGTGATACACGGTTGCAAACGGCAAGTCATGCCGTCGCGCCCAGAGGTGCGTGGTATAGCCTGTGTGTGCGTCGCAGACAATGCGTGTCGCTTGCACACCGTACAATGCCTGCAGGTCTGCCCCGACCTGTTCAAAGGTCGCGAGACTCCTGGGGTTGTCCATTTCACCAATGTGCGGCGAGACGACAACGCGATTTTCCCACCCCAAAGCGACTGTCCCTTTCATTTGGCCACCCACCGCCAGCACAGGTTCACTCAAACGCCATGGCAATTCGAACTCAACCGGCGCCGAACCACGGCCCATCCGCAACGGCCGCATGCTACCGGCAAGCGGCCGGAATACCGGGTCATCGGCTGGCCTCACTATCGGCCTGTCGTGGTGCAGGAAAGCGTCGGCAATTCCTGCCAGCCGAGACGAGGCCTCGGCGTTTTTGGTCAGTACCGGTTCACCACTGATATTGCCCGACGTCGCGACCAACGGAGCGGCGAAGCCCTGCAACAACAGCTCATGCAGCGGGCTGTAGGGTAGAAATACGCCGAGCTCTCTTAATCCCGGTGCGATGTTGTCCGCGAGCCTCGTTTCGGTGCGTTTGGGCAGCAACAGGATGGGTCGGGATGGACTGAGTAAAAGCTCTGCCTCATCTGCTGCTACTTTCACGCTTCGACGTACTTCGTCGAGGCCGTTTGCACCCAGCATTGGAAACATCACCGCCAAAGGCTTGTCAGGGCGGTGCTTGCGCTGCCGCAATCTCGCCACGGCCGATGGACTGCGGGCATCGCACAGCAAGTGATAACCGCCAATGCCTTTCACTGCGACGACTTTTCCAGCACGAAGCTGACCCAGGGTGGCGTTGATTTCGGTGTCCGAATCGCTGTATTCATCGTGGCCGCCCATCTCGAATTCCAGACCCGGACCGCAGGCAGGACAGGCGATCGGCTCGGCATGAAAACGGCGATTATCGGGATCCTCATACTCCGCACGACAATCATCGCAAAGCTCAAAACTCGCCATGCTCGTGTTCGGGCGGTCGTACGGCAGGGCTTCGATCAGGGTGTAGCGCGGCCCGCATTGGGTGCAATTGATGAACGGATAATGAAAGCGCCTGTCGGCCGGGTCATTCAACTCCTGCTTGCAATCATCACACATGAAATTATCGGCCGGCACGAATATACGGGCATTGGCGCCCGCAGCGCTTGCAACGATCTTAAAATTATTAAACGACTTTTGTGGAACAAGCCTTGAACTCACAATACTCGGACGGGACAGTGGCGGCGCTTGATCAATAAGGGCCTTGTGAAATTTTTTCAGCGCATCGGCATTACCGCAGGCAACAATATCCACCTCGCCCAGACGGTTTTGTACGTAACCGGTGAGTCGATATTCATTCGCCAGCCGATAGACGAAGGGGCGAAAACCGACCCCCTGCACATGGCCGGTCAGCGTAATTTGTGCCGCTTCAGGCAAGCGACTGTCCCTTTTTGCGGCCTTCCCATTGATTTTCACGATAACCCGATGACCACCAGATTCTGCAGGCACCCTCATCGGATACCATGCACGGCCCTATCGGCTTTCGTGGCGTACAGCCGACACCATAGAGTCGGCATTGATTGGGGTAAATTTTGCCGAGCACGACGCGCGCGCAATCACAGCCCGGTGGCATTTCGCCGACGCGTTTGCGGGATTCATCGGCGTAGGAATGAAAAACCCGTCGCGCATCATGGGCGGCATATTTTTCCCGTAAACGAAAACCGGAGTTCGGAATAATCCCGACACCGCGCCAGTTCGCGTCGTACACCTCCATCACGTCCTGGAGTTGCTGCCGCGCGACCCGATTCCCGCCGGGCCGGACAACCTCCGGGTAGCAATTATCGAGATTGCGGCGACCCGTTTTGAGTTGTTCCAGTACTGAATACATGGCGGCCAGCAAGGTATCCGGCCTGAAGCCCGCAACCGCCGCCGGCAGGTCGTGCTGGTCGACAACAAATTGCCACTCCTGGGGCCCCATGACTGTCGAGACATGACCGGGGGCAATGAGCGCGTCGAAGCCGGGTGCCTCCGACTCCAGCAGCATCGCGACGGCCGGCCACGTCAGCCGGCCGGACAAAAGGAGCAGCAGATTGTCCGGCGCACCTTCCGCCAGCATTGCCGCGACCGGTGCCGTTGTTGTTTCGAATCCGGCGGCAAAAAACACCACCCGGCGTGCCGGGTCTGCTTTGGCAATTCGTACGGCCTCGGTGGGCGAGGCAATCGGTCGAATATCGGCACCCGCGGCTTTCGCCTGTTGCAGCGTGCGCGACTCGCGTTTGGGCACGTTGACCGGAACACGCAGCATGTCGCCGAACGCCACCAGCGTCACATCCTCGTGAAGCGCGATCTGGATGGCCTCGTAGACGTCTTCCTCGGGGCAGATACACACGGGACAACCGGGACCGGGAATGAGCTCGATGTTTTCGGGTATCGCGCTGCGCAGACCGGCCATGGAAATAGATCGCTCATGGCCACCGCACACATTCATGATGCGCACCGGCCGGCCGATGTCGAGACCGCGCAGCGCTTCAAGCCAGTGCGCTGCGTCCTTCATCAGGCAATCGCCTCTTCTGTCCAGTCGAGCCAGGCCTGCATGCCGTCCCCGGTCTTTGCCGACAGATTCAGCATGGGTGCAGAACTCGCCAGTTGTCGCAGGCAACGCAGAGCCTCGGCAGGATCGAAGTCATCGAGTACCGGCAGCAAATCAGACTTCGTAATCAACACGAGATCGGCCGCCCGAAACATCACGGGGTACTTGGCGGGCTTGTCGTGACCCTCCGGTGTTGACAGCAAGGCCACGTTGAAATGCTGCCCAAGGTCGAAACTCGCGGGACAAACCAGGTTGCCAACGTTTTCGATGAACAAAATATCGATGCCCTCGAGGTCCAGATCGTGCAGCGCATCGTGCACCATCTGCGCATCCAGGTGACAGGCACTGCCGGTACTGATTTGAATGGCGGGTATGCCTTTCGCACGTATGCGCTCGGCATCATTCTCGGTCTCAAGATCGCCTTCGATGACCGCAATCTTTAGCTTGTCTTTTGCCGCTTCAATCGTCGCTTCGAGTAACGCCGTTTTACCGGCGCCCGGTGACGACATCAGATTCACGGCCAGAACGCCGTGTTCAGCAAAGTGCTGGCGATTGTGAGCCGCCTGATGATCATTCGCGTCGAGCAGTCCCGTCAGGATCTCGACCGCTGCATGATCGTCAGCATGACTATCGGCAATGGTCTGAGGAATATTGCAACCGCAGGTACCGCACATACTCTCGCTCCTATAAAGTCTCTGTCGCCAACATCTGGTCAAACAATTGCCACGACTCGGCGGCCTCCTGATCGGATACTTTCTGAATCGCGTAGCCAACATGCACGAGAACGTTGTCGCCAACCTGAAGGCCGTCATCACGCATCATGAAGAGGCTCACCTCACGCTCAATCCCACGGGCTTCGCAGGTACACTGGAAACCGTCGATCACTGTGATTTTCATTGGCACCGCAAGACACATAATCAAATCCTCTGCATTGATCATAGGCCCTGCACATCAGCCAGAACCTACGTAATTACGCCTATCACGGTTGCGCACCAGCCATATTTTCATGAGCTTCTGCCGTTGCCGCAAGGGCCCCGAGCAGCACCTCCGGCCCGGCGCCGGGCAAGTGCGAGTGCTGGCTCATGTACCTGCGCCAGGTACGGGCCCCGGGCTGCCCGGCATACAAACCCAGCATGTGCCGGGTAATTCGAGCCAGCGGCACACCGTCCGCCAATGCTGACTCGACGTACGGCAGCATTCGCTCAACGATGTCTCCCCGCTCCGGTAACGGCCGCTTTGAATCGAGGTGATTTTCAAGCTCCGCCAGGAAATAGGGCTGCTGATAGGCCTGGCGACCGATCATTACGCCATCGACATGCAGCATGACAGTATCAATCTGCTCGAGATTCGCCAGGCCACCATTGATGACGATTTCGAGTTCCGGGTGCTCGCGCTTCAGTCGATACACACGCTCATAATTGAGCGGCGGTACCGAACGGTTTTGCTTCGGGCTGAGACCCTCGAGAATCGCGACGCGTGCATGCACAATAAACTTGTGGCAGCCCGCCTCGACCATCGGCTCGATGAAACGCTGCAGGTACTCATAGCTGTCCTTGTCGTCGATACCGATCCGGGTCTTCGCTGTAACCGGAACGTCGCTTACCGACTGCATCGCACCAAAACACGCCGCGACCGTATCAGGCCGGTCCATCAGGCATGCACCAAACTGCCCGCTTTGTACCTTATCGCTGGGGCAACCGACATTGATGTTGATTTCGTCGTATCCCCAGGCGGCTGCTTTGACACTGGCATTTGCCATCCACCCGGGATTGCTGCCACCCAACTGCAGTGCGAGAGGATGTTCTTCAGCGTTGAATCGCAGGAAACGATCAGCGTCCCCATGATGAATGGCGGCCGCCGTCACCATCTCCGTGTACAGGAAAGCCGATGGACTCAGGAGCCGCATAAAATAACGGCAATGTCGGTCAGTCCAGTCCATCATGGGGGCAATTGACACTTTGCTGATTGTTGAGTAGTCTACCATTATCTCGTTTTTGTTATTTAATTCAATTACTTATTGTGTACCATTTTTAACTCATTCTGTACTTAAGGTTATCTATTTTGTACCAAAAATAGCTAATGACGCACCATGACGCACCTCTAATGACGCACTTCTTTACCCAATAGGATACTAAATGGCCACGATTCGACCCCGCCGACGTCGTGACGGCAAACTAGCCTATCAGGCCGAAGTTCGAATTAAACGTGAAGGTCGCCTGGTTCACCGCGAATCCAGGACGTTTGATCGACGCCGACTCGCCACTGAATGGGCAACGCGACTCGAAGACCAACTCGGCAAACCAGATGCCGTACCCAAAAGAAAACAACTCGCCTTGAGAGGCCCACTGCACAAGATTCTATTGAAGTATCGCAATGAAGTCTCTGAAATTCGCCCAATGGGCCGAAGCAAATCAGCGCACATAAAATTCCTCGAAAAAACCAGCCTGGCAAACATTGACTTGGATGACCTCAGATCGTCTGACTTGATCGATCATGTTCGGGCTCGACGCAAGTCAGGAGCCGGGCCGTCAACAGTAAATAATGACCTCGTCTGGTTGCGGGTTATCTTGCGTTACGCATGCGCAGCGTGGAACGTTTCTGTCGACCTATCTGTGATTGATGACGCGTACGAAGTCCTCAGGGCTGAGAAACTGGTCGCAAAGTCGAAAGTAAGATCTCGTCGTCCGTCGCGATCCGAACTTTCCAAGCTCACCGAGTTTTTTCTCGATAAGGAAAAACGACGCTCGAGTCTGCCAATGTCGGATATTATTTGGTTTGCAGTCCATTCGGCGCGCAGGCAAAGCGAGATCACCAATTTGTTAGTCGGCGACAATGACGAAGAAACTCGAACTGGCATTGTTCGGAACTTGAAACACCCTTCAGATAGGGAGCAATTTCGAAGATTTAAGTACACACACGAAGCGTGGGAAATCGTCGCTCGGCAAAAGCACAATAATGATCGGGTTTTCCCTTTTGAGCCGAAAACGATTGGCGCTGCTTTTACGCGCGCATGTCGCGTATTGGAAATAGAAGATCTACATTTCCACGATCTCAGACATGAGGCTACTAGCCGGTTATTTGAAACCGGTTATTCGATCGTCGAAGTACAGCAGTTCACACTGCATGACAGCTGGGGAACGCTTAGCAGGTATACGCATTTGCGCCCAGAAGGAGTAGCAATTAGAAGTACGGGATAGAGATCAACCATGCGTTTCGTTGCCACCGTAATCCTCAAATCAAAGCGGGTCGATCTCGATTGCCACATTAGTTCACCGTGATGTTCAGGCGACGCATGCACGTCGATCTGCGAAGGATACAGTTCGAAGTTAGATCAATTCACGGTAACATATTGCAATATCACGAAGCTCGTTGGGGCGCCCGTTACATGAATTGCCCTAAGTTGCACAACAACGCACATCTGAATCACGCAAAACTCCAGCACGAATTCAATCCGAGGTCGCAACTGCGGCGCTCCGTTGTGTGGCACCGACGTAATCCTTGACGTTTGTATAGATCGTGGCCCCTACCCCACCTGGGCGGTAAGAATCGGCCAATACTTGCCCCACCGCTTCCCAGGGGCTCCCCAAAACTCATCGCTCGTGAATGGCGATCACCACGTGGAAGATGGTGACGGTGCGGGCGAACTAGACGCCTTCAACATTTATGGAATAGCTACCGCGTTGGCAAACTCGGCAAGGTCGCCTATGGCAGTTAGCACGGCGGACCAATACATTAGAAATGTCGGACTCGAAAAACCACGATGTCAGCTTGGCATTGTGATTTTTTCTTGCCTGGCAATTTAGGCAAAACGTTGCCAGGCAAAGGCACACCAGATCACGGCAACTACATTTAGTGCGACAAAGACGGCGGCCGAGCTAAGGTCCTTGGCACGACCCGAGAGTTCATGATGTTCGTCACCGTGGCGATCGATCGCCGCCCCGATAACCGAATTCAGAAGCTCAACCACTAACACCAGCAGCAACACAGCAATTAGCACGGCTCGCTCGACGGTAGTTTGGCCCAACCAGAGCGCCACTGGCGTCAGGACTACGGCCAGTGCCAGTTCCTAGCGAAATGCGGCCTCGTGTTTCCAGGCGTGGCTAAAGCCCTGTGCAGAGAACCCAGCTGCGCGAATGATCCGGCGAAATCCGGTGTTATCGGGTTTTCCCATTAGAATCTTCCGTCAGGCTGCAGGTCGCGAAGATTCTATTACAGTATCATTTTGCCAGCCCACAATTTCCAGCCGACCGTCGTAAGTTTCTGCAAGCGCTGTGCGGTGCTCGACCCAGTCGCCGTCGTTCGCATACAGTGTGCCGTCAATATCACGAATTGCCGGTTTGTGAATATGGCCGCAAACGATTCCGGAATAACCGCGCCACGCTGCGTACTCTGCGGCAATCGATTCGAAGCGCGAAATGTACTCCTGAGCACCTCGCATCTTCTCTTTCACCAGCGCACTCAATGGAAAATAGTCCTGCCCAATCAAGCTCCGCAGCCTATTGAGAGAAGCGTCGACCTGCCGAACGACGGAATACGCTGCGGCGCCAAACTTTTCAAGATTGGTACCCATGCGAATACGCTCGTCGAGGATATCGCCGTGAGCCACCAACAGCTTCTCGCCGCATGGTCTCATATGACAGGCTTCAACTTGCACCCGGATTCCACAGATATCCCGGCCGGCGATCGTGCGAAACTCGTCGTCGTGATTGCCCGGGACATAGACGACTTCAGTGCCGAGACTTGCGAGGGATACGAACTGTGAAACGACCTGCAGGTGCTGGTCCATGAAGAGCGGGCGTGACCTCATGGATTTCAGGTCGATGACGTCACCCACAAGATATATCCGGTCGGCAGAGGTTTCTTCCAGAAAGTGCAGCAAATCCTTCGCGCGTGAAGACCTGGTGCCCAGGTGAATATCAGATAACCAGAGGGTTCGATAGATTGACAATTGTGTTGCGTCCTCAGAACAGAGTGAAACTCGCGCTAGCTAAAACAAATCCGATTACTGCACCAACGATGACGTCGCTCGGATAGTGCAATCCAAGAATGACTCGCGAAGTAGCAACGAGGCAGGCGAATGGAATTGCGATCACCGCCAGCGACGGCTCCAGCATCAGTAGCATCGTGGAAAAGCTCACGGCGTGTAGCGTATGCCCGGACGGAAAACTGTAGCGATCCATCGGCGCGGTTGCGCACTGAATGCCGAAATGGTTCACGTAAGGCCGCTCGCGTACCAACCGGTTCTTCAGCAGCTTGTAGAGCGTCACGCCGAACGCAGCTGTAATACCCATCTGCAATACATGCGGCCATGCTTGCGGCCCGTGAATAGTCAGCATCGCCATGGCCATGAGCACCCAGAAACCACCGTCGCCAAGCTTGCTGATGACAGCGAAGAATTGACGCACGGATCTGTTTCGACTGAGTTGGTTGACGCGCAGGCAAACGTTGCTCTCTGCGTCGTTAAGGTATGACAAGAATTCAACCACAGGCATGCTCCCGGGTCCTTCAATGGTGGTTATTGTCGACACCGGATGCGTCAGTTTGCTTACGAAGCTATGACAAATCGGTGAAATTTCGCCGTGCGGTTTAAAACAATCGTCACGTTGCTGTCACGCAACCGTAAGACGTACTGTCGAAGATGCGCGTATGCGAATAGCAATTGCAATGGACGCCTTGGAGCCGCAGGTAAACGGTGTTGTCACCACCCTCAAGAAGACTCGAGATGAACTGGAACGCCAGGGACATGAGGTTCTGATGATCACACCGCAGGGCAGGCGGACCTTACCGTGCCCGACCTACCCTGAAATTCAGCTGACCTTCTTTGCGAGCCGCAGCATCGCGCGCGAGCTTGCAGAATTTCAGCCATCCTGCGTGCACGTCGCCACGGAAGGCACTATCGGTTTGGCGGCGCGGCGCTTGTGCATCCGCACGAAATTGCCGTTTACAACCGCTTACCACACCCAATTTCCGGAGTACCTCCGAGCGCGCTTCCCTGTACCGGTCAGCTGGACGGTAGCCGCCCTGCGCTGGTTCCACCGACCGGCGGCACGAACGATGGTACCGACCAACAACGTAAGAGACATTCTCGAAAGCCGCTCTTTCGAAAACGTCGTCATCTGGTCGCGCGGCGTGGATGTCGACGTGTTTCGCACAGACGATCCCTTCAACTACGAAACGGACGGTCCCGTGTGGGTTTACGTTGGCCGGGTGGCGGTCGAGAAAAACATAGAGGCTTTTCTGGGTCTGGAGCTTGCCGGCACAAAGGTCGTAATCGGTGACGGTCCGGATCGCGAGCGCTTGCAGGCTGAGTATCCAGACTGCAAATTTCCCGGTTATAAATTTGGCCGCGACCTTGCGCGGCACCTGGCAGGAGCAGATGTTTTCGTATTCCCGAGCAAAACCGATACCTTTGGCATCGTCATGTTGGAAGCAATGGCTTGTGGCTTGCCAGTCGCAGCCTATCCCGTCACCGGCCCCATCGACGTCGTTCGCGACG
>Ga0114931_10007953_pt1 | contig 12890 bp, 5 predicted proteins | sample 2SBtaG_FD_89579 | JGI IMG/M metagenome (GOLD analysis project Ga0114931, IMG submission 89579) | Deep subsurface microbial communities from Kolumbo volcano to uncover new lineages of life (NeLLi) - 2SBTROV14_V59a metaG | ecosystem: Environmental > Aquatic > Marine > Volcanic | place: Kolumbo...
AAAATACTCGGTCAGTTGACGGAAGGTGAACACCTGGGGTAAAAATCACACTCCGTGATGCGTTGTGAAATCAGGTGTTCACGTTCGTCCGGAATCGGTGTTCATCTTCACCGGAATATGCACTTATCCAACTGGCATTCTACCTGACACAGCCCGAACAGCTGTAAGTATGTCCGAAATACGACTCGCCACCTTACCTTGCACGTACAAACCAAGCTCAAGAGAGTACTCAAATGACCATCTGTGCATATTAGATGAACCTACATACGCTGCTGTAACATCGGCAAGAACTACCTTCGCGTGGAAAGTTTCATTGCCGGGGGAGTCGGCCTTATCTATACGGAAGTTGAGCACCTGGACGCCTAGAGATTCAAGGACCTGGCGAACGCCAGCCAAACCAGGAGGCGGCTTTCCATCAGATCCCACTCTCAATACCAAGTATCTTTCGGGCGCCAAAGTCCTCTCGAAGAGATTGACTACAATCTTCGATCCCACCTCATCCATAAATGGGCTCATTACAGTAAACGAGTTTTGTGCCACTTCAGCAATTGAGGGCAGTAGCTCCTTTGTGTCGAGCAAACCCCAGCTTCCTTTAAGCATAGACTCAAGCCTTTCAGCAATAAGACTTGGTGCTGGCGGCTTAGTCAATACAACATCAACAGTGTTTTCGTCCCTGTGTATATCACTCTTGTAAAGCTGAACACCCGTAAGCAGTGGCGCCAACTCTACCGTTAGACTATGTTTGCTTGTCCGCCATCTGAGTGGAGACATTCGTTCGAAGAGTCCAACAGACTCGCCAATAATAAGTAAACGTTCCACCTCGGAAGCTTTGGCCTGGGACAGCCCTGCCCGAGTACAGACATGTCTCAACTCCGTAGTCGAGTCGTAGGCATTACTGGCGGCTGCGCGGCAAACAGGAGCACCAACCTCAGCCCATGGCGCGAGGGCTTTAAACGCGACCCAAATATCATGATCCAGTGGCTTCATTCACCACCTCGAGGAACCCTGGAATACGCTTGTGTTTATGTGTCGCATCCTCACGGGGTGCAACACCGCCTTTGAGAACAGCGCGAGATAATAATCTATTCTGTGCAATGCAAGAGGTTTCTGGGACCATTATGCAATCGGGACAGGCGCCACCACCAAAGTCACAAAGACTACCCGAATTGCATCGATGTGAAGATGCTTCAAGCATTCGTGCTAAAAAACGGTTATTTTCGTTTCTCCACAACGATGACAGATGCCCAAGATCCATCGTGGTACCATTCCTGTACACCACGAATGCCAAGTCTGTTGGGAACAGATACTCCCCTAGTGAGCCTAAATCTAATCCTGATAGCTCTGAAACGTTCTTCATGAACATGTGTGCGTAGGTATGCAATAGGGTGTATACGTAACGATATGAAGATGCACCCCCTTCTTTCAGTCGGGAAAAGTAGCGACCGAATGGCTGTGCAACCTCAAGCAGCTTTCCACCGAGTAGAATTTCTCCGTCCGGGTCCCATTCTGGCAGGTCAACTGTACCAATAGATTCCAACCATCTATAAACTACTTTGGCGTCCAGTTGAACATATAGGGCTTCGTTCTCCTGTGTTACAACATAAATTGGACGTTTCCCACTGCGGAGAGAGTCGAATAGGCGAAGGCGTACTGGCACCTGAATACTTCGCTTTTCCATGGTGGGTGCTGAAGATACGCGAGTGTATCCGTATGTAAAACGGCACAACTCAAACTCACGGATCAAGCCAAGTTCAACCAGACCGAGTTTGGTCATCAGTTCTTTTGTCTTCGTCTCCTGTGCTTTCTTTATCGGCTCATCTTTGGGAGCAAGATCGTTATCCAGATGATTAAATCGCACAAACGATGACCGACCAGCTTCGGGTGGAGCAGATAGCTTGCTGCGATGCAGTGCTTCATGCTCAACTGCAAGCACAAAAGGATCGTATCGACTGGAAAAATCACTACGAGCTGCTATCAATCCCACAATTGTTTCTGGAAGCTCTGCGTTAATCGGAACAAGGGGTGGTTCTGCGGTAGTCCAACGGTGTAAAAGTTTTCTCTGTTCTTCATCTACTGTAGTTATAACACTCTCGTCGTTCATTTTTTCAGCTAAAGCACGCATATTCTCAAGATTTTCATAGCTCCCCCATTCCTTGCTGTGTCCAGCAGAAAGGAGATTGTCACGCATTTCTTTTAGTGTTGGCTGCACCCCTCCAAAGCAGTACTTCTTTGCAATGAAGTTGGCCAATTCATCGAATCTTTCTTCTTCGAGCAATGACAGAAGTTTTTGATCCTTCTTCGCAAACAAAACGAATTGTTCGGCTTGGGGATAGAACGCCGACGAAGCGCGGGTAGAAATCGGCTCCATGCGGCGTTCTCCAATACGACTCCCCGCTTGTTCTTTGAAGATCTCCGTGGTGAACTTATCGTTTTGCAACCAAGTCCTTCTTTTACGATCACCGCAGGTTTTGTTTGCACACTTGAAGTACCATTCGCCGATACGAGGAGATTCTGTGTGTAGCTCGAAATTTGGGCTACCGCAGACAGTACAGTACTCTCCGAATCGACGTGACTTGTTATTCTTTGTAGACCACTCCCACATACCTGGTGTTGCCGGCATCCACTCGCCAGACCAATGAATAAAAATCACGTCCAGCTGTCGCCACTGACATTGCCCCTTCTTCTCGGTATTCGAACAGTTTGACTTCTTGAAGAATCCTATGTTCTTGGATAGGTCCGAAGCGGATTCGAAACGCTTAAAACGATGACAAGTATTACAGACGAAGGTTAATGGTGCTGGCGCGTAGCCAATCTTTAACGGATTGATAAATGTCATTTGGTGCCCACCCAACGGAGCCACAGAAGCCCCCTTAAGCAAGGCCTCGTCGAGACAGAGTTTTGGATCGATAACCCGCTGGGTTTCATTGAGTTCATACGCCCGACTGAACCAGCTTTGCCAGATTTCCTTGAGGCGTAAAAGAATCTGAGCCTTGGTCTCATCCTCCAGCGATGCCTCATCCACAGAGGAAGAAAGATCAGGTAGTGCGATGCACGCACCGAGGCCACCCTCGAAAGTAAAGAACGCGCCAGGAGCGTATGCCGAAGCAAGTTGATTGCGAGAACGCGCCATTCTTGGCGTGCTCAACACTTTTTCATCGTCGTCAGGAAGGAATTTTCCTTTGGTTGCCATCTTAATCCCCCGTTCCCTCATTATCCGCCACCCCGTGACGCACCACGTCCATCACGCGTAGAATATCTTCTGGTTTCTGCCGGTGACCTTCAGCATCTCGAAATGACATAACAATATATCCACCCTGATCCACATCACGAAGCGAAGTCATTGGCTTTTTCATCGGATCACTTTGTGCATCAAAGTACCCGTTCATCGGACCACTCCCCCATATGGGTGACGCCCATGTGTTAAGTAGGGATCTGGTCCGCTCATCGATCTTCTGGCGGTAATGATCTTCCCCTTCAGGCGCGAAGCCGCCACGTAATCCTACCGCCAGCTCGATGAAGGCATTAATTTCATTGATAAATGCATCTTCACGCATACTCAACTCACTGCGTATATTAGGGATGAAACTAAAGTCTGATGTCCGGTCTTTCTTGTCATCGTCAAGCTCGATGAGGCGTTTACTGGGGACGACACCTGCCAGATACGCCTGAAACAGACTGGGAAATACGCGCGCGACTGCCTTTTCCGCCCACCTGTCAATGGCAGCTGGTTGGACCATGCGCTCGAGAAATCGATGGAAGATGTCAAACACCTGGATGATGTGACGGTCTCGTCGACGCTGTGGCGTGGGCACCAAGACCACAAAGCCGATGTGCATGCGGCCCACCCGTGAGGATGCCTGGATGTACTCAGCGATATCCGAAGGCATTCCAGCAAAGAACATTGAATTGAATTCGTCCACATCAACACCGTGCGAAATGGCGGACGTAGCTATCACTGATCGTAGAACATCTTCCAAAGGTGGGAATGGCTCACCGTGGGCTACACGCTGTTGTGCGGCATCGACCACAGCCTGAATCTCGCCTTGTTCCACAGAACCCGTGATGAGTTTTGTGTTTACCCCTCCAAGATCTATTTCCGCATTCAGGTGGCGCTTGCGGGTCTCTTCCGCTTCAGCCGCCATAATTTGATCACCTCCCTTCTTGTTAGTAACATATGTGAGCGCAATGCGATGTAGATCAACTACAGTGGCAAGATCTGAGGCACTTGCCCTAAGCAACGCATTCTTGTGAAGATCATGCAGTTGCCCTGAACTAATATACTCGGCGAGCAGTCTCCTGGCCTCGTCCGTGCGCGGCACGTCACCACTTATCAAAGCATTGAAGATCCGTGTAATAGTCAGATGAAAACCCGAAAGTATCGAGACACTAGTTGCGGTATGAGGTTTTCCGTTGGTCATGAAGGCACAATAGATACGAGCTTGCCGACTTGAGAGCTCAATATCCTCGAGTGTTTGCCGCTCAGACTCTTCATCTGCTGCCTTCTGCGGCTCCGCATAGAAAGACTCATAGAGTGTCGGCCCCGGGTGCGGGAACTGGGTCGCAGGAATCGACCGCTGATACAGGTGTTCCAACTGCCGCTCCGGCTCGGAAACAGTTGCTGATGCTGCGATGATTTTCGCACGCCGACGTTTGCCCATAGGATCGTTCGCTACCAGGCTACTCATCGACTCCGAAAGGTGCGCGAAGACTGCATCCAATGTGGATTCGAAAAGTCCGGAGAACGACCCAAGCGATTCGTCCAATAGGTGAGCCTCATCCTGAATGATAAGGCTCGGGAATGGATCAAAAAAATGCTTTGTTCCAGTCTTGTAAGCAGGAAACAACTCCTCCATCCCCTTTGCTGCTGCCCCGCCTGTCAAATCTTTGTTAAGAGGGATATACAACCGACCATTGCGAGGATTTCGCCACGGTGCTGCACCGAACATTCCAAAAATGCGGCGAATTGTCCCTGCTGAATGTCCAATCAGTGCCAACTTATCGACGGTTCCCAGTAAGACTGATGGTGCCAAGTCATAGATATCTTCGTCGACGATATAGAAGGGAAGGGGCTTCCATGTACCATCGTTGGATGGGCAATTAATATCGGTGCAGACATGTCCAAGCGTTTGGGCGCCATCGTCTATAAACCGGCGTAATGCAGTCTCTGAGTTACAGAATGGGCACGTTGCAATCTTTTGCCAGGCTCTCAGTGCAACAGAATATTTTTGGTCCCTGTCACGAAGTTCCTTCTCATCATAGGGGTGAGGAGGCTCAACAGTGATGTCTGGGATACTGTTGACACCCTTTGTCTTATGCCAGTTTGGAGAGCCACCACCTCCCACCCAAAATCCGATTGACAGTGGATCACCCTCGTAACCATACTTTCTTCTAATGAGTTCAGCTTGTGCAAGCACACGCGCGCATCGTTGCGCCTGCTGAATGGTGAGTAGTCGCAGCGGATACCGCAGAAGCGCAGTGACTCCTGAGCACTTTCCCCGCAAGCGGTCCAACAACAGGTTAAAAACAAGTAACCCGAAAAATGCTTCTGATTTCCCGCCACCCGTAGCGAAGTACAATAATGTAACCGAATCATCTCGAGATTCCTGATAGCAGTCTTGAAATTCCGGCAACCTAGACGCTAATGCCGGAATATTCACAACAATAAAGGCTAACTGGAACAGGCGCCACTGGTTATCGTCTGTACCAAACTTTAGCTTCATAAAATCAGCCATAGCCTCATTCATCCCGAGCCAAGCCTCATATACCACTGCTTTCTGGTTCATCTGCGAGCCTCTCGACTTCCATGCCTCCCGTGACTCGTTCAATACATCGAGTCCGGCTCGAATTGCATTTTTCTCTGCGTCCCATTTCTTTATATCTTCTTTAAATGCCTCTATTTCACGGGCCATACCTTCTACGTCGTCTTTGTCCAGACCATCCGACGGATTAATCCGCGAAGGCAATTTGTCTAACCATTCCTGCATTGCAGGGATAATTGACATCAACCCATCAAGGCTATTGGATTGACTTAGCGCACGCACTCCACGCTCAACGCCAATTACAGCAGTCGGAACAATGCGTGGCTGCACGTATCGCGGAGACCATGTTGTTTCCAACAAAAGAGTTCCACTTGGAGCCAGAACCTCCTTGATACCAGCGTTGTGGCCCATTGCAGGATAGGTAAGATATTTGTTGAATCGGTATGATGGATCAATACGCTCCAGCTTAAGTGATCGGTGAAGCCTCTCAGGGATCTCGGTCTGGACAGAAACGATGAACACCGCATCTTCTGTTTCGTCTACGTGTTTATGTGGCGATTCGCTTTTGTTCTCGAGAGCAATAAACAGATTGCGCTTAGTAGTATCGAGCCAATCATTCGCAATCTGCAGATCCCAGTCGAGCCGAATCTTTGGTAATGCGATTGGATCAGTCGATTTGCGGGCTAGCTCGAGGAAATTAGACCATTTCTTATACTGGCTTGCAGGCACTTTTAAATTAGTGCGGTAACCCCAAAGCTTGCCGCCCGTCTCGGGGTCATCACTTTCTGCCCAGGCCGATAGGCGTGCCGCGATGACATCGTTCATTTGCTTCGTATGAGTAGCTGCATCTGCTAATAGCTGGTTCTGATTTTTACCCATATCGAGAGTCAAGTGTGGCAGCAACACATCCAGGCGCAACCATTTATGTGGGACAGCAAGCGGCTCAAAATCAGCGTCATTAATTATTACGGATTCTGTCGGCGGTGCTGCAACAACTTGATCAGGTGCATCTTCCTCACTGTCATCCATCTGTTCTACGGGTTCTTCAGTTTCCACCGTTGTAATCAACTGGCGTGGTATACCTCTTTCTTTGTAGACATCTTCAACAATACGCTCTCTTATTGTAGGCCAATCAGGATATTTTGAGCGAAATTTATAAATGTCCTTTACCTTATCCCATTCAGCATCCAGCCGTTTGTTCCACTCCACTTTTAGCTCTTCCGCAACATGCCGACGAAGGCTAAATGACGCATGACAGTTTGGCAGTCGAAGATCACACTCTCTTGGGATAACACGGACGTACAACGCTACCTTTGGTCGTACAGTAATGATTTGCGAAACACCAGCTGCTATTTGCAGCTGCATGCCATGCGACGAAATCCAGATAGGAGATGTGACCTCGTCGTCCCCCTCAGCTTGTTTTTGAGGCAGTAAGAAACCTGAGTTCAAAAGAGTTCTTGGTCTAGCTCCAAATAAGTACTGGCCAGCAGATCCCTCTCCGCTTATCTGCGCATATGTCAGATTAACAAGAGAGTCTACTACCGCTTCCTTAACGGTGGTCGATATTTTGGATGGGTCTGATCGAAGAACCGGTGCAGTCATATTGCTACCCCCTCATTTGGTATTACGGCTTCCACTGTTACGACACTCTCCTGTGCTTGGTCGAAAAGCAGTTTAAGTGTCTGTCGGCTGATGTTGGCATGCACCATCGCAGACTCGGGCTGTAATAACATGTAGGCATAGATGTCAGAGATGTGACGACCGTCTTGGCGTCGCGTGTTCCGTATCATCATTATGACCCGCTGCCATTGGTATGCTGCTTCAAGCGGAGTCATATTCAATACCTTTGAGAATGCTTTAAAGTGAGCTTCTTTCATTGGGGCTTGCGGCATAAGTTCCTCAAATGGAGTATTTTCTGACTCACCTAGATCCACCCACCTCCGAATCGCCTGCTCGCCCGGTAAATTTTTTTCAAGCTCTGGACTTTCTTCCAAAATCGTCCTTCTCAAGAGACGTACTTTATCTACCAAAGTACCGGTCGGAAATCGCTCGGCAAATTTCTTACGAACTTGTTCGTGGTAGGCCCGTAGCGCTTCCTCAAATGTCTTGTCATGATGAATCGGAATGCCCGCATTCTCAAGAACCTGCTCAACAAGCTCTCGAAGTTCGACAGACATCACAAAGAGCTTGTCTCCGATCTTGAGGGAGCGCACTTCGCAGGGACGAAACCCACGGTCAGTCGATTCCGCTGACGAGGGGTCATAGACATAAACTTTGTGTGTCGGTCTGCGGTATTGATCTTGGCCAAATTCGAGAATAATTCGCCACGTATCTTCATCATGGCCTTCTTGTCCGTCGCTACTGTCAGATGAGAGTTCAACTTTGAACATCGGCAACACAAAATCGCTGGTTGATAGAACAGATGCATCCTCTGGCAAGTCCTTCAACTGGCGGAGAATCGACTCGATTCGAGGCTTGAATGGTTTGAACTCAGGGAACTGCTCTGCAATTGGGTTGAGCGATGACCGCAGATATTGGGCACCGCGCTGCGTAAGTAGCAGCGGCGTGTGGGCGGGCACCCGGTCATCGGTCAGCACAATGCGCAGGCACTCATCATCCAGCCCAGCGAACAACAAAACAGTGTTGGTCAGTCCCTCGATACTCTCTGCCAGCTGCGATGAAGTGATGAGTTGGACACGGTCTGAGAAATCGCTGAATTTGTGTCCTTCTGAATAATCGGTGTAAGTGTACAGAAATCGTTCGGCAAGTCGCCGATAAAGCGCATTTGTAAAAATGATAGTGGTATGCAACTTTTTGCTGTATACGATGCGCGAAACGACCTCGGCGAGCCGCAGGGCAAAAGGGGTTGCATTCTGGTAACGCTCGAATAGTACCGAACCCTCATCAATACATTCCATTAGCAACTTGCGGTTGTCCGCCGCCCCACCTTCACGATCGAACTGTTTCAGTGCGCCAACATAAGAAAGCCAATCGTACTTAGTTCGCGTTCGATGGTCGATCTCTGTGTTGGATAGCCATTCGACGAGGTGATTCACACCACATGGTAAAGCTGCCATGCGCGTCAAGTACCCCGCCGCTTCTGTGACTGGCCTCGCTCCTTCCCGTCCTCCTGATACTTGTTTGGCGATTCGCTGAAGCTTATTAACAACTTTTGCCGCCTCGGCATCAACAATCTTTACGTCAAACTCGCGAGGTGTCGGAACAAGAGACTCAATGCCCCCCGCAGGAACTAAGCCATCCTGCTGATGCTTAATCGAACAAGGCATTCCTGTTATGGAATACTCGTACGGGGTATGCCAATGTACTGTCTGGTCTCGCTTATTATTCAATTCCCAAAGTCGGTTTTTAAGGCTAAACGCAGCGTGTGGCTCATCGGTAACGACAATGATGCCGGGAGGCGAAACTGGAAATATTTCCTCAATCAGCAAACAAAAACGGCTAAGTGCTGTTTTCCATCCTCTGCTTTCTTTTCGGATTGCCCGAGTCGCATTTACCAAAACGACTTCTGGTGGTTTTGTATCTTTTAGCGCCCTTAGCGAACTTTTTAGCGTCTCTTTATCTAGCCTCCCGTCGAGAGCAAATATGGCATCCGGAGCCGTCTCTGGATCCCCGATGACTGAGCAGCTAATCTGTTGTAACGCCTTGGCGTGTGTACGTCGTACTAACTTCGCCTTGATGCCTACTAACAAGCGATTCGAACAAGACTGCCATTCCTTGAAATCAGCAGCCGCCAAAAAATGGGGCAATAGTTCGCCAATCGTAGGATTGAATAATTCGCACTCTTCCGGCTTTAGGCTTGCCAGCGAGAAAAGGTACGCATCTTTGCCCCGAAACGAGCGGGCAATCAAATCGTTAGGAGTTCCCTGTGATTCGATTAGCCGCTGCGCATGCTCCATAATTTTCAAGCGATCAAAATGAAGATGGTTAAGCGGATGGAATGCGTTAGACTTAACTGGATATACGAGTCCTCGAACCCCTTGTTTGTCACCCCTAGCCCAACGCTCAAGTGTAGCTAGTGCGTGTATTAAAACAAGAGTTCGTGGAGCAGCAGGCCAAACGAGAGCAATGTGCCGTGTACCGTGCTGTGCTGCATGTAGATAAAGATCGACTAGTTGCTGCAGGGCATTGGAAGGTATACTAGCAACATCCTCATCGTCCCGGTAGATGGGGACACCGGCTTGCCCATATTGCTGAACGACCTCCAACGGCGGTGGAGGCTCCGAGACCCTTTTGGACTCAGGTTCTGACTTAGGTTTAGGAGATGCTGCAGCCTGTTGCACAGGCTTTGAACGGGGAGTATGCATTCTCTTGAGAAGCCGTTTGCGTGCTTTATTTTGCTTCTGTCGTGCCTCTTCAAGTTCTTTAAGTCGATTAAACGAAGACATGGCTATATACACAACTCGTTTCGCATCTTGACAGGTATATAACCACATCCAAAAACCGCCTTCCGCACGGCGTCTTCGATCGAATTCCCCCTAACCAGAAAACGTTTTAACAGCACTGGATCAGGAAGAGAAAGCTGGCTCAACTCGAACGCAGATACATTGGTGGCACCCGAGATGCAACGGAAGGACCGATCGATCACATCACTACTCAGCAACTCTGCCATTTGCTTGGGCGTCAGCGCAGGTTTAGCTACTACCTGCTCTAGGATTACTGTGTGATTCTCGCCAACGAAGCCTTCATATTTATTCAAAAGCTTCTTAGGAACAACCGAGGCAATAAGTCTACGTGGTTGATCGTTTGACGTGACACGTTGAAGTATCACACTAACACGACGAATAATCGAACGATGAGTCTTGTCACCGAAATTCACAAAGCAAGGCTCACCATTTTCCTTCTTAGTACCATCAAAATGCAGGACTCCACCACTCTTTATATCGCTAGACCAGAGTAGTGGAACTGCGGCTCTAGCCTTGTGGCGTTTTACTTCAGCGGCTGACAAGTATACCGGCCGCTTATCGCGATTCCAGACAAAGGTACCGATACGTACTGCATAACCATAGTCCTTGATCCGAAATTTCGAAGCTGCCACCTTCTTAAGCAAGAATACGTCAGTCTCAGTTCTGGGGATGGGCCATGCGTCACCTGTGTTAGGGAGCACGCAGGAGCCCACATCTAGATAGCTACCATCACGGGACACCACCGACACGGCAGCTTTCGCTTGAAATGTGCGTGCGCTACTCTTACGTCGTAACAAGGTCAATGCCGTTTCTTGTAAGACGTCGATGAATACACCTGACCGATCGCTCACCATGCCTATATTTAAAACCTGTGCCTTCTTCATCAAAAAACCACGTAGCTTTGAAAAATACTGACCTGATAAAAAACTAGTTGGCGTGACAAGTGCGCAAACACCATTCTGCTTGAGTAGCTTTATGCTCAAAGCAATAAACAACCCGTACATATTGGGCTGCCCTTGGATGATCTCGCAAAAATTATCTCTATACTTTTCTATCTCACCCTTATTCATCTTTCTATATGGAGGATTGCAAACCAATACATCAATAGAGCCAAAAAAAGTTTCTAGGTCACAAAGAGAATTGCCTGTTGTGATACGAAAGGAGGGTTCTCGCTTGGCAGCCCTAATTTCTTCATACAAGGCAATCTTCAAGAATTGGTGCGACAAAGCACACAGAGTACTATCGATATCCATTCCAAATAGATTCTTTTCGACATACGTGAGTATCCTCCTCGGTGAGGCCCCCTGAGCTTTCAGTGCCGCCCTCATTCGAAGTGCTATAGGTGCTAAGAAGGCAGCACCACCGCAGGCAGGGTCCAAAAAACTACCATTTTCGAAACTCACGCCCTGAATCTCTAGATCGCTGAGAAGTCGTTCTGTTAGAGAAGGGGGGGTGAAATACATAGCAAGTGACTTTCTGTATTCATCATCTCTGAGCAGCGCATAGGTGGAGCTCAACCAGTATGCCGCATCTAAAAGTGATTGTTCTCTGAGCATTGACAAGTATGACTTTACATGCGTATCAACCAACAATCGTCTCTTAATCGGCAACTCTGCTGACGTTAACCCCGGATACGCTTGAGTACACCATTCATGTAAAATCGTTCCGACCATGGCTGCAGGACTTGCATTTTGTTTCTTGAGAACATCTCGAAGCCCTCTGATGTACATCGAAAAGCTAAGTTTAGTTGGTGTACTCATAACACACTCTGACCGTCGGTGAGATCCCAGCCAACATCCTTGATCTGCGCGTCAATCATGACACGGGAGAAGGCTTCTTTTTTATTTCTATGTCCGCTCATTCACAGCCCCAACACAGTCTGGAGTTTTTCCAGCGATTCCATCTGTTTCTTCTTGTCCATCTTGCGGACATTGATCAGTTTCCATTGAATAGCGGGCAGTTGGTCAATGCCTGCCACCGGCATAAGACCCCAATCCGGTTGCCCTTGCTTGATCGAGAGCAGGAATTTCTTCTCGTTCTCTGTCATTGTGTTCCTGATTGTTTCGATGAGCCTGTCACGCACTGCGACCAGTTCATCGTGCTCAACGTCTTCATCCGCCATTCCGGCGAACTCTTGCTCGAAAAATTGTCGAAAATCCTTCAGGTTGGGTTCGAGCAATTCGCTCATCGGCCGGTCATGGCTCGCGAGATAAATAATGAAGGCAGTACGGATGTCATTCGTGATGCCTTCGTTCTCCATCAGGATCTTGACGTCGAAGATGTCGCGCGGATGCTGGCGATCCAGCGCAGCGCACAGTTTACCGCCGTACAGATCCGCGACAGCCAGTGTGCTGGCCGTCGCCGAGGCCTCGAACAGTAACTCCGCCTGCTCGCTCAGCTCCCGCTCCACGGGCGAAAACACGGTACCTCGGAGTACCAGATTGGGTTCGATTTTGATCGTGGCTTCCGCCGTGCGGACGGTTAATTTGGAAACATGCTCCGCTCCTCTTGCCCGAATCTCCTGCACCGTCGCGCCGGGTACGGTTCTTCGGATCGCGACGGCGATTCGCTGCAAGGCTTCACTAATGTTTGCCAATGCTGTCTCGCGTGGTTCCAGCGGTAGATAGGTCAGGTCGATATCAACCGACAGTCGCGGCATGTCGCGCACATAGAGGTTGATCGCCGTGCCGCCCTTCAGCGCGAAGCA
>Ga0114931_10007954_pt1 | contig 12888 bp, 10 predicted proteins | sample 2SBtaG_FD_89579 | JGI IMG/M metagenome (GOLD analysis project Ga0114931, IMG submission 89579) | Deep subsurface microbial communities from Kolumbo volcano to uncover new lineages of life (NeLLi) - 2SBTROV14_V59a metaG | ecosystem: Environmental > Aquatic > Marine > Volcanic | place: Kolumbo...
CAGGCGATGGGGACCGTACCAAAAGGCGAGGCCCTGCTGCGTTCGACGGCACGGCCGACGGATCGGATTTATCTCACCGGTCGTCTCGGCGATGCTGCTTTGGGGCTGAAGATGGAGCGGAATGAAGTCGATGGCAGCGATGCGGCGGTCCTGAATCGTCTGCACCGCCCGCAACCGCGCGTCGAGGCCGGCTTGAAACTGCGAGGGGTGGCGACAGCGTGCATCGATCTGTCCGATGGACTGGCCGGCGATCTTGGCCATATACTCCAGGCAAGCCGTGTCGGTGCGGTCATCGATTGGAACAAATTGCCGCTTTCGGCTGCCGTTCGCCAATATATCGGCGAAAGTGGCGACTGGGAGCTGCCGTTGCGGGGTGGCGATGATTACGAGCTCTGTTTTACCATGCCGGCGTCCGAGGCCGCAGCGATGGAACGGCGGGTGGCGGATTTGGGCTACCCGTGCACCTGTGTCGGCGTGATGGATCGATCCGATGGTCTTCGAGTGTTGAAGGACTCAAACCGAATTCAATTTGCGTTGCAAGGCTATGAACATTTTTCGTGATCCGGTGCTTTTTGTGGCGTTCGGCTTTGGTGCCGGGCTGGCGAAAAAAGCGCCCGGGACCTTTGGCACATTGGTCGGCATCCCGATTTATCTGCTGTTGGTGGTTGCAGGGCCGACTTGTTATGCCCTATCGCTGATTGCTTTGACGCTTGGCGGCATCTGGATCTGTCAGCAAGCTTCGGACAGACTGGGTGTTCACGACCATCAGGGCATCGTGTTGGACGAAATCGTCGGCTTTCTGATCACGATGGTCGCTGTCCCGGTGTCATGGCAGGCGATTCTGATTGGATTTGCTTTATTCCGCTTGTTCGACATCGTCAAACCGTGGCCCATACGCATCATTGACGAGCGGGTGGGCGGCGGACTGGGCATCATGATGGATGATGTGCTGGCAGGTGTCTTGGCTGCCCTGGTGATGCAGCTGATGTGGGTGGGGTTCGGGGTGCCCTGAATGGAACTTTCTTCAGAAAAGTGTGTCTTCTTTATTGAATCTGCTTTATAATGGGCGTTTTCGTTACGAGACAGGAAGTTCCTCAAGCGGATTGAATTTCGAGTGATGTTCGCAGAAGATTACGATTGATCGCGGGGTGGAGCAGTCTGGTAGCTCGTCGGGCTCATAACCCGAAGGTCGTAGGTTCAAATCCTGCCCCCGCTACCAACGTTGTGTGAGGCCCCGAACGGGGTCTTTTCATTTGGGTCGATTGATTGTAAAGCAGGTGATGGAACAGAGAATGGGCCGTAGGCCCATTTTTTATGTGTGTAACCCTGTGATAGGCCGATGAGACAGGTATCCGGAGCGTTGAATGATTTGATCGAGCCGATTGTCGTCGGGCTCGGTTACGAATGTGTGGGCATCGAGTATATGGCGCACCCTAAACATGCGGTGCTTCGCGTTTATATAGACAGCGAAGACGGTGTTGTACTGGATGATTGCTCCAAGGTCAGTCACCAGTTAAGTGGTGCGTTAGACGTAGAAAATCCTATCCGAGGAAATTATCAGCTCGAGGTGTCATCCCCAGGACTGGACCGGCCGCTGATGAAGCCGGAGCATTTCGATCGCTTCAAAGGGCATGTGATCCGTGTCGAGCTCATGCAGCCACTCGATGGTCGACGAAAATTTAAAAGTATGTTATTGGGCCTGCGCGGCCAGGATGTCCTTTTACAAGAGGAAGAACGGATCGTGAAGATACCGGTTGAGACAATCAAGACGGCTCGCCTCGTGCCCGATTATGAAAAGAACGATCAAGGGAGGACATGATGCCCAATAAAGAGATTTTGCTCGTCGTAGATGTGGTTTCCAATGAAAGGGAGATCGACAAGGCGGTTATTTTTGAAGCGATCGAAGCGGCGCTCGAAACAGCGACGGTCAAGCGCTATGATAATAAAATCGATGTTCGTGTTTCGATCGATCGAGACTCCGGTGATTACGAAACGTTTCGGCGATGGGAAGTCGTCGAGGCCAGTGACGAGTTCGAGGGCGGCGTGGAGTTTCCGGAATCTCAGATTCTGCTGGAGGAAGCCCGAAAGAAGAATCCGGATCGTGAGCCCGGTGATTTCATCGAAGAACCGATGGAGTCGATCGAGTTCGGCCGGATCGCCGCACAGATTGCGAAACAGGTTATCGTGCAGAAGGTCCGTGAGGCTGAGCGTATCAAAGTCGTCGAAGCGTATGCGGACCGGGTTGGCGATCTGGTGACCGGCATCGTCAAGCGAATCGAGCGCGGCAACGTTTATCTCGATTTGGGCGGCAATGTGGAAGCCTATATTGGCCGGGAGGAGATGATTCCCCGGGAACCGATCAGGGCCGGCGACAGGATTCGTGGATATCTTAAAGAGGTGCGCTCGGAAGCGCGTGGGCCGCAGCTGTTTGTCAGTCGTACGGCGCCGGAGTTGCTGGTCGCTCTGTTCAGGCTGGAAGTGCCGGAAGTGGGTGAAGGGCTGATCGAAATTGTCGCGGCGGCGCGCGATTCGGGGTCACGGGCAAAGATTGCGGTTCGCAGTCATGACCCGCGTCTGGATCCTGTGGGCGCCTGCGTTGGCATGCGGGGATCGCGTGTGCAAGCGGTCTCCAACGAGCTGGCGGGGGAGCGGGTGGATATTATTCTCTGGAATGAGAACGATGCTCAGTTCGTGATCAATGCAATGTCGCCTGCCGATATCGTTTCCATTGTCGTTGACGAGGACAATCACGCCATGGATATCGCAGTCAGCAGTGAAAACCTTTCTCAGGCGATCGGCCGGGGTGGTCAAAATGTGCGCCTGGCGAGCGAGTTGACCGGATGGACCCTGAATGTCATGGATGAAGAGCAGGCCGGTGAAAAGGGTGAAGCCGAAAAGTGGGCTGTCATGCAATCCTTCATGGAACAGTTGGACGTCGATGAAGATATTGCGGCCATCCTGGTACAGGAAGGGTTCACGACCGTCGAAGAGTTGGTTTATGTCCCCATCAAGGAGATGTTGGATATCGACGCGTTTGATGAAGAAATTGTGGAGGCGTTGCGCAATCGTGCCAAAGATGCACTTCTGGTCAAGGCGATTGCAAGGGAAGAACAGCTGGATGCTGCCAAGCCGGCGGGCGATTTGCTGGCATTGGAAGGCATGGATAGAGCACTGGCCTATGTGTTGGCTGCCCGCGGCGTGACGACCCAAGAAGATTTGGCCGAACTTTCAGTCGACGAACTGCGGGACATCGACGATTTGGATGAGCAGCGTGCTGCACAGCTGATTTTGACAGCTCGAGCGCCGTGGTTTGCAGGCGATCAGGTGAGTGAATAGATTCGGGAGCACGAGATGAGTGAAGTGACAGTACGGCAATTGGCGGCGGATATCGGTGTCTCGTTGGATCGGTTATTGGTTCAGCTCGATGGTGCAGGCTTGCGGGTCGGTGATGCCGACGATGTTTTGAACGATGAGGAAAAACTGAAGTTGCTCGGCTATCTCCGCAAGGCTCACGGCCGGGAAAACAACGTGCTTTCGGTGCCCAAAAAAGTGACTCTGAAACGCAGGAGTCTGAGTGAACTCAAACAAGCCAGATCACCGGGACAGACCACCAAGTCGGTCAGCGTGGAGGTACGTAAGCGCCGAACCTATGTCAAAAGGAGTGAGGTTTCGACACCCAGCGACCAGCAGCTTGAAATGGATGCGGCCAAAAAAGCGTTGGAGGAACAGCAGAAGCTGATCGCGGCTCAGGAGGCCGAGCGCAGACAGAAGGAAGAGGCGCTCAAGAAAAAACGGGCGGAAGAAGCGGCCAAAAAAGCTCAGGAGGAGGAAAGGAAGCGTCAGGAGGAAGAATCCAGAAAAGCGGAAGGGACAAAGCGCCGGGAAGAAAAGGAAGCGGCAGTTGCTGTTGAGCCGGAAGCGCAGACGCCGGCGGATCTGAAACCAAAACGTCGTGAACAAGAGCGGCCCAAAGAAAAAGCTGCAGAAGCGGCGCCGAAGGCTGCGAAGGGACCGGTCAGAGGGCAGTTGCATGTGCCAGAGGGAAAGAAGCGCAAAAGGAAGAGAATCAAGGGGACCAAACCGGTCGAGTTTGAGAGAAAACATGTTTTCGAAAAGCCGACCGCGCCGGTTGTCCGTGAAGTGACCGTTCCGGAAAGTATTACGGTTTCCGATTTGTCTCAGAAAATGTCCGTCAAAGCAGCGGAGGTGATCAAGGTCTTGATGCGGCTTGGAGTCATGGCGAGCATCAACCAGACGCTCGATCAGGAGACAGCGGCGCTCGTGGTGGAGGAGATGGGTCATCAAGCCAAGCTTCAGAGCGAAGCGGATTTTGAAGCGGGAATACTGGCCGGCATCGAAACGCAAGAGCAGGAGATGCAACCCCGGGCTCCGATCTTCACGATTATGGGGCATGTCGATCATGGCAAGACATCGCTTCTGGACTTTATTAGAAAGACGCGGGTTGCGGCGGGCGAAGCCGGTGGCATTACTCAGCATATCGGCGCCTACCGGGTGAAAACGGATCACGGCTCGATTACTTTTCTGGATACGCCGGGGCATGCGGCGTTCACTGCGATGCGAGCGCGTGGCGCACAGGCGACCGATATTGTCGTCGTTGTCGTGGCCGCGGATGATGGCGTCATGCCGCAGACGAAAGAGGCCATCGAACATTCACGGGCAGCCGGCGTACCGATTATCGTTGCCGTCAACAAGATCGACAAGCCGGATGCGGAACCGGAACGTGTCAAGCAGGAGTTGGTTGCCATGGAGGTCGTCCCTGAAGAGTGGGGCGGGGATACCATGTTCGTGAATCTTTCGGCGAAAACCGGTGAGGGCGTCGATGCCTTATTGGAGGCGCTGCTGCTGCAGGCCGAGATACTCGAGCTTCGTGCACCCGCCAAAGGTGCTGCTTCAGGGGTCGTGATCGAATCCAAGTTGGATCGAGGGCGCGGTCCGGTGGCGACCGTGCTGGTGCAAAAAGGCCTTTTGAAGAAAGGCGATATCATTTTGTGCGGTGAAGAATATGGCCGTGTGCGTGCCTTGTTCAATGAAAACGGCAAGGCGGTAAAAGAAGCCGGCCCTTCGACTCCGGTTGAAGTGCTGGGCCTGTCCGGAACACCGGCTGCCGGGGAGGATTTCCTGGTCATTCCGAGCGAGCGGCAGGCGCGGGAGTTGGCATTGCATCGCGAAGAAAAGCAACGATCGAGCAAATTGGCGGCGCAACAGGCAGCGAAACTGGACGAAGTGTTCTCACGGATGGAAGAGGGTAAAGTGACCGAGCTGAGCCTTATCGTCAAAGCGGACGTACAGGGAAGTCTTGAGGCGCTTCGCGAAGCCTTGACCGGGCTGTCGACCGACGAGGTCAAGGTCAGGGTGATTTCAGGCGGTGTCGGCGGTATCAATGAGGGCGACGCGAACCTGGCACTGGCATCCAATGCCATCATCATCGGCTTCAACGTGCGTGCCGATGCCAGTGCGCGCAAGCTGATCGAAGAAAAAGGCATCGATTTGCACTATTACAGTGTCATCTATGATGTCATCGATGAAGTCAAACAGTCGATTGGCGGCATGCTGGCGCCCGAGATCAAAGAGCAGATCGTGGGCATTGCAGAGGTCCGCAACGTGTTCCGTTCACCCAAATTCGGCGCTGTTGCCGGTTGTATGGTCACCGAGGGGAGCGTCGCAAGGAATCTTCCGATCCGGGTATTGCGCGACAACGTTGTGATCTACGAAGGTCAGCTGGAGTCCCTGCGTCGGTTCAAAGACGATGTCGCCGAGGTCAAAGCCGGTATGGAGTGCGGCATCGCCGTGAAAAACTATAACGATGTAAAGGTCGGTGATCAGATCGAGGTGTTCGAAAAAGTGGAGGTCAAACGTACGCTGTAAAATGAGAGCGCGGCGACACGGTCGACAGCGGTCACAACCCCTTTCCGGCTGATGGCGTCACTTCGAAGCGTTGCCTGCCGGCGTTTGATTCCCGTGACATAATGTTTTCTGACCACTGACCACTGACCACTGACCACTGACCACTGACCACTGACCATGCCTAGAGAATTCACCCGTGCCGATCGCGTGTCGTCGAAAATGATGCGTGTGCTGGCCGAGTTGATCCAGCATTCAGTCAAGGATCCCCGATTGGGCTTCGTGACAGTCAATGATGTCGACGTCAGCCGGGATCTTGCGGTTGCCAGGATTTTCATCAGTGTATTGAATGCGGAAGAATCCGAGCGGCAAAGGAATCTTGATGTTCTCACCCATGCTGCACCGTTTCTGCGAAGGGAACTCTCCAAGCAGTTGAGGATGCGGGCTGTTCCGGAGTTGCGTTTCGTTTACGACGATTCCATCGAGCGCGGTATGAGGATGGATCGTATTCTTGGTGATTTAGGTCAGGATGACGATGAGTCGGAATAAACGTCGCGGTCGGGACGTGAACGGTCTGTTTTTGCTGGATAAGCGGCCGGGTGTGACATCGAACCAGGCCTTGCAGGAAGTCAAAAGCGTTTTTCAGGCACGAAAGGCCGGGCATACCGGCAGCTTGGACCCGCTGGCCAGCGGATTGCTGCCCATCTGCCTGGGAATGGCGACAAGACTGTCGGCGTTCTTGTTGAACACGGATAAACGTTATCGGGTGACGGTGCGGCTGGGGCAATGCACCAGTACCGGTGATGCCGAAGGCGAGATCATTGCCGAGAAGGCGGTACCGGCATTGTGCCAGGGGGATATCGAGGCAGTGCTTGTGCGTTTCCGTGGAGAGATCGAACAGGTGCCGCCGATGTTTTCTGCTCTCAAGCGCAACGGTGTGCGGCTGTATGACCTGGCCAGGCAGGGCATCGAAGTGGAGCGGGAAGCCCGCAAGGTCACGGTCTACGAACTGAGGTTGCTCGCGATGACCGGTGATACACTGGAATTGGATGTCCGCTGCTCGAAAGGGACCTATATTCGTACCTTAGCGGAAGACCTGGGAAAAGCAATCGGATGCGGTGCCTTCGTCAAAGATCTCCGGCGTACCCAGGTTGGTGAATTTGATATCGCAACAGCCTTGACGATCGACCAACTGCGAGAGGCGGGCACCAACGCCGAACGCCTTGGCTTTTTGTTGCCTCTTGACGAAGTCGTTGCATTTTGGCCTACAATAAGGCTTTCGGATGAACTGTCTTATTACCTGCGAAAAGGTCAGCCTGTGCGATTGGCTGACGCGCCGCGCCCGGGGTGGGTCCGATTGTATGCCGAGGATGATTCGTTTATCGGGGTGGGAGAGATCCTGAGTGATGGAAAAGTGGCGCCCCGGCGCTTGTTTTAGGCCAGCCTGCCGGATTTCGGTTGTTCTAAAACCAGGTCATAGTTAAAATAAGCAGATTTTGTATTTTTAGTGGAGTTGAAAACCAGATGCCATTCAGTGTAGAAGAAAAACGTGCCGTTGTTGAGGAATACCAGCTGTCGCCTTCCGACACCGGATCGCCGGAAGTGCAAATTGCTCTATTGACGGCTAGAATCTCTCATCTTACGCCGCACTTCGCCGATCATAAGAAAGATCACCATTCACGCCGCGGGCTCTTGAAGATGGTCAACCAGCGCCGCAGGATGCTCAGTTATCTGAAAAAGAAAGATGTGAATCGCTATCGCTCGTTGATCGAACGGTTGGGGCTGCGTAAGTAACGCGTTTTGTTTGCAACTTCTCAATAAGTCTGGGGCAGGAAACGGGCAGACCGACACAAGACATGTGGTGAATACGATCCCGGTACGCTCGGCTGCGGCATCCCTGCCGCTGACGCTCTGGTGTCGGTCTTCCCGCTTCCTGTTTGAATGCATGCGTCGCCCGGAATAATTGAGAAGTTACGTTTTGTTTGGTTTATGTTGCTGACTTAAGGAACAAACTTGTGAATCCGATCAGGAAAGCATTTCAATACGGCGAGCACCTCGTCACAATCGAAACTGGCGAAATCGCCCGTCAGGCGGATGGCGCCGTGATGGTCGATATGGCCGGAACCGTCGTTTTGGTGACGGTGGTGAGCGCGAAAGACGATACTCCTCGCGATTTTTTCCCCTTGACTGTCAATTATCAGGAAAGGACTTATGCGGCGGGCAAGATACCCGGCGGTTTTTTCAAGCGTGAAGGCCGCCCCAGCGAGCAGGAAACATTGACTGCTCGGCTGATCGACCGACCGATTCGCCCGCTTTTCCCGGACGGATACAAAAATGAAGTTCAGATCATCGCAACGGTGATGTCCATCAACCCGGATGTCGAACCCGACATCCCCTCTCTGATCGGCGCTTCGGCGGCGCTCGCGGTTTCCGGCCTTCCCTTCAACGGCCCGATCGGCGCGGCCAGGGTCGGTTATATCGATGGGGAATATCTGCTCAACCCGACGCAATCACAGCTTGCGGATTCGCAATTGGACCTGGTCGTGGCCGGCACCGATAAAGCTGTGTTAATGGTGGAATCAGAGGCAAAAGAGTTACCGGAAGAGACGATGCTCGGCGCAGTGCTGTTCGGACACGAACAGCTGCGGGCCGCGATCGATGCCATCCGCGAGCTGACGGCTGCGGTCGGTATCGAGTCGCTCCAGTGGGCGGCGCCGGAAACGGATGCAGCACTCGTGGAAGCAGTCGCTTCCAAGTCGCGCGAGTCGATCGCCGAAGCGTATCGCATTCCAGAGAAACTGGCTCGGCAGGAAGCGCTCAAAGCGATTCGAAGTGATGTCGTCCAGCAGCTGACCGCCGATGAACAGTACGAGGAGAGGGCTGTTCGGGCGGTTTTGGAGAAACTCGAAAAAGAGATCGTGCGCGAAGCCATCCTTGCGGAGAAAAAGCGCATCGATGGGCGCGATTTGTCCACCGTTCGGCAGATCACGATCCGCCCGGGTGTGTTGCCGCGGACGCATGGCTCCGTGCTGTTCACGCGTGGCGAAACGCAGGCCGTCGTCGTCGCAACGCTGGGGACCGACAGGGATGCCCAAGTCATCGATGCACTGGCCGGCGAATATAAGCGGGCCTTTATGCTGCACTATAATTTTCCACCGTATTGTGTCGGCGAAACCGGCTTCGTCGGCTCGCCGAAACGGCGCGAGATCGGCCATGGTCGTCTGGCCAAACGCGGCGTCGAGGCGGTGTTGCCGACCTATGAAGAATTTCCCTATGTGATTCGCGTCGTTTCGGAAATTACCGAATCCAACGGCTCGAGCTCGATGGCGTCGGTGTGCGGTACCAGTCTTGCGCTAATGGATGCCGGCGTTCCGATCAAAGCGCCGGTCGCAGGAATCGCGATGGGATTGATCAAGGAAGGCGAACGATTCGCCGTGTTGTCCGATATCATGGGCGATGAAGATCATTTGGGCGATATGGATTTTAAGGTGGCCGGAACCAACCAGGGGATCACGGCTTTACAGATGGATATCAAGATCGAGGGTATTACGGCCGAGATTATGGAAAATGCCCTGCACCAGGCGCTTGATGGTCGCATGCATATCTTGTCGAAGATGAATGAAGTGCTGCCTGCCTCCCGCAGTGAAATGTCCGATTATGCACCGCGTATCATCTCCTTCACCATCGATCCGAGCAAGATCCGTGACGTGATCGGCAAAGGCGGCTCGACCATTCGAGCTATCACCGAACAGACCGGGGCCAGCATCGACATCACCGATGATGGGGTTATCAAAGTTGCTTCGGTCGATAAACAGGCAGGGTTGGATGCCAAAAAACAGATCGAAGAGATTACCGCCGAAGTGGAAGTGGACAAAATCTACGAAGGGCGCGTAGCCCGCTTGATGGACTTTGGGGCGTTTGTCACCATTTTGCCGGGCAAGGACGGTTTGGTTCATATTTCCCAGATTTCCAACGAGCATGTCGATAAGGTCAGCGACAAACTGTCCGAAGGCGACGTGGTCAAGGTCAAAGTGCTCGAAATCGACCGGCAGGGCCGGGTGCGATTGAGTATGAAAGCCGTGGAGCAGGATGAGGATGCATGAAGAGTTTCTACTGCATAGCGTGATAAAAAGGGCTTAAATGCCCTTTTTTTAATACGCCGATAATGCGATGATTCAACCGACGCGAGAATCAACGGAGAATCCATTCGATCAAACGGATTTCGATATCGGCGCGCTGCTGAAAACGCTGACCGAGCGGCCGGGCGTCTATCAAATGTCCGATGCTGCCGGTCAGGTGATCTATATCGGCAAGGCGAAAAACCTGAAAAAACGGGTTTCGAGTCATTTCCGGACAAAGGGGGCAACCCCGAAACAGCAGGCGATGCGCGATCATATTCGCTCCATCGAAGTGACTGTGACGCACACGGAGCGTGAAGCACTGCTGCTGGAAAGCCAGCTCATCAAGCGTTATAAACCCCGCTACAATATTTGTTTACGCGACGATAAAAGTTATCCTTATATTTATGTCACGACGCATCAGCCTTTTCCGCGGGTGACCTTTCACCGCGGAGCGAGAAAGCAGCAAGGATGCTATTTCGGCCCCTTTCCCAGTGCCGGGGCGGTGCGCGAAAGTTTGAAAACGCTGCAGAAGATATTTCCGGTGCGTCAATGCGAAGATTCGTATTTCAAGAATCGTTCGCGGCCTTGTTTGCAATATCAGATCGATCGCTGTACGGCGCCGTGCGTCAATCGGGTGGACGCGGCCGACTATCGACAAGATGTCGATCATACGATGATGTTTCTGGATGGGAAGGGGAGTCTTTTGATCGATGAATTGATCGAGCGGATGGAATCGGCAGCGGCCAAGCTCCATTTCGAAACGGCTGCCCGCTACCGGGATCGGATTGCATCGCTCAGAACCGTCCTGGAGAAACAGTTCGTTCATGGCGAACGAGGAGATGTCGATATCATTGCCTGCGCATCGAATGGAGGCGTGGCCTGCGTACAGGTTGTGTCCATTCGCAAAGGCCAGCAGTTGGGTGGCAAGGCGTTTTTTCCAAAAATGCCGGAGGCTCGGGAACCGGGGGATGTGCTGGAAGCATTCGTTCCGCAGTATTATCTGGACAAACCGATGCCGAACGAAATTTTGCTCAGTCATGAACTGACCGATGTGAAAATAGTGGAGGCGGCGCTGGCAGATCGCGCCAATCACTCGGTTCTGATTTCGACCAGGCTGCGCGGAGAACGCTCGAGGTGGCTCGAGCTGGCGCAGATGAATGCCGATGATGCACTGAAATCCCGGCTTGCGAACAGACAGAGCCTGTTCAATCGCTTCTTGAGTCTGCAGGAGGAGTTGGGTTGTTGCGAGCTGCCAAAGCGGTTGGAGTGTTTCGATATCAGTCACACGCAAGGCGATAAAACGGTGGCATCCTGCGTCGTATTCGATCAGGAAGGGCCGGTCAAATCCGCCTACCGGCGCTTCAATATCGAAGGCATTACCGGCGGTGATGATTATGCTGCGTTGGCGCAGGCGGTATCGAGACGGTTCAAACGGCTGCATAAAGAGGCGCAGGCGAAGCCCGATATTGTTTTTATCGACGGTGGCAAAGGTCAGGTCAACGCCGTCGACGAGGCATTGAAGTCGGTGGAGGTCAACGATGTGATGATTGTCGGCGTGGCCAAGGGACCGGATCGAAAACCCGGGATGGAGACGTTGTTCCGTGCCGGTGACGGCCAGGCCATTCCCGTCACTTCGAATGCGCCGGCCCTGTTATTGGTTCAGCAGATACGCGATGAAGCCCATCGCTTTGCGATTACCGGGCATCGTCAACGGCGGCGGCGCGCAAACAGGCAATCGGTTCTGGAATCGATCGCAGGACTTGGGCCGAAACGCCGGCAGAACCTGATCAAACAATTTGGCGGCCTGCGTGAAGTTTCCAAGGCCGGCGTCGATGCACTGTGCGGTGTCAATGGCATCAGTCGGGAACTGGCGCAACGGATCTATGACACATTTCATGAACAGGCGGAGTAACAATGCCCTTCAACCTACCGACATCTCTGACTTTGCTGCGGATCGTTCTGATTCCGATCATTGTCATCGTATTCTATCTGCCTTGGCACGGCGCCAAAACAGCGTGCGCCATTATTTTTTCTTTGGCTGCGTTTACCGATTGGTTGGATGGTTATCTGGCAAGGAAAATGGAGCAGTCGACCGCATTCGGTGCGTTTCTCGATCCGGCTGCGGACAAATTAATGGTTGCTGTCGTGCTGGTGCTGCTGGTTCAATCCGATCCGACCCCTTTTCTCGCGATACCCGCCGCTGTGATTATCGGCCGCGAGATTACCATCGCTTCGCTCAGGGAATGGATGGCCGAAGTGGGTGAGCGCAGCAGGGTAAAGGTATCGTGGATCGGCAAGGCAAAAACCATGGCGCAGATGTTCGCTTTGATCTTCCTCTTGCTTGCCGGTGGGCTATGGGCTTTCCCGGCGAGGACGATCGGCTTCGTTCTGCTGTATGTTGCTGCATTTTTGACGCTTTGGTCCATGATTGGCTATCTGCGCGCTGCATTGCCGAGCTTGTTGCGCGACAGTTAGTACGAAGCCGCGTAAGTTTCTAGCAATAAATGTAGGTTAGGTACGATTTGTACCGATATATCAAGCGTCTACCGGATCGTGAGCGCACCGTAACCCAACAAAGTTCTGACAGTTATTTACACATCGCTGTACTAGTGCGGCGATGCGTCCGTGTCCAGAAAATATACAGGGTGTTAATGTGCGCTTATTAGCGATCTATCAAGTTGCCACCGGATTATGAGCGCACCGTAACCCAACAGTGCTCTATGACTGCTCTTGACACTTTAGAAATCAGAAAACCTCCGCTATTTGAACCTCATACCCGTGAACGAATGAGAATGGTTTGGTGTGCACGAAGCATCTTACGCTTGATCCTGACGGAAAAGCGGAATGTAGGGTGCGCCGTGCGCACCATTTCGAACTTTACAATGGCTTGATATTATCGTTTGCC
>Ga0114931_10007955_pt1 | contig 12887 bp, 11 predicted proteins | sample 2SBtaG_FD_89579 | JGI IMG/M metagenome (GOLD analysis project Ga0114931, IMG submission 89579) | Deep subsurface microbial communities from Kolumbo volcano to uncover new lineages of life (NeLLi) - 2SBTROV14_V59a metaG | ecosystem: Environmental > Aquatic > Marine > Volcanic | place: Kolumbo...
CAGATTGCTCTTGCCATTAATAGGTTTTGGGAGATAACCGATCACGCGACCGAGCAAGGCATATTCGCCTTCCACAAATGATTGGAACATATCACCCCGAAAATACAAATCAAGAACGTCAAAATGGACACGAGCCCTGCCAACAAAAACCTCTCCGTCCAAATCCCGAACTACAACAATGTCATTATTACGAGGTTTCGCATCGTAAAAGCTGCCATGACCATGCGATTTGTCAGTCTCCTTATAAACAGCATAATCCCCTTCCGTCATGCCTTCGTCCGCTAATCGATCGGTTGTTATTTTTACCCCGCTCAAATCCGCATTTTTCCATCTTTCCGGTATATTCACAGTAATAAATGTTGAATCACCATCTTCATCGCTCTCAACCTCGATCGTGAGAGATGATCGTTTATTTATTAACTCGGCAACCGCATTGGTAAGATTTCCACATATTATTGAGGAAGTTTGCTCCTCTGCCAACTTTAGCGTTTTGCCGTAAAGTGTCAACATCTTTTCGATGTGTCCTTGATAATAGAGTATGCTTATCTTAGTCTTCAATGCCAATATCAAATCGGCATATGATTCCGTTTTGTTATGCGTTTCTATCGCCAATTCGCTAAATGCCAATGCGCTTTCTAAATCGTCACGGTCAATTTTGATAGTGGCTAACGTATCAAGCACGCACGCTTTCTGTCGTAAATCGCCCAAATCTTCCGCAAGCTCAATTGATCGATTGGCATATTCTTCTGCCTTATCGTAATTTCCTAGCTTCTGCTCGAGACTTGCTAACGTATTAAGGGTGGTAGATTCAAGCTGCCTGTTGAAAATTTGTCTAAACAATTTCTTAGCTCTTTTCAGGTCTTCGATTGCTCCATTTAAGCCTAAATTCTTTTTCAAAAGAGCGAGATGATTAAAGAAGAGTCCTTTGTAATATCGATGTCTTGTTCTTTCAAATCGAACGCGATTCAAAACCAATCGATCATAGTTTTCTTGATATTTTGCTTCGGAAAAGGCAATATTGGATTCGGCAATTATCGATTGTAGATAAATCTCGTCTTTCGCATATAAGTCAAGAGAAGTCGCAACCCAAGCTTTCGCATTTTCTAGATCGCCCATTCTACGATATGAATAAGATAAATAATTTGCACATATAGCCCGGTTTTCTAAATCATTCTGATCAAACAATTCCAAAGCCCTCGTTATAAGATCTTTAGAAGTTTCTTGACTGGTTTTGTTTGAATTTCCATAAAAACCATACAGGACACCACAGCGCAGAAGTAATTTCGCTACTAATTCTTTCGATAAACCCTCTAGGTTAGGAGACTTATCTGGAAAAGAATAATCCCAGAAAAATATCAGCTCAATAAGCCCTTCCTCATATCGTCCGGCATACTCTGCCGCATGAGAAATGGCAATAGATTTTCTAACACTGGTTAGATTGTAGGAGGTTTTCATAACAACTTCATGGAAACTTTATTTAATCAATTATTAATCAAAAATGGAGAAAAAACAATGAAAAAACTAATTTCATCAATCTTACTTATGGTTGCACTTTCAATCCCCCTAATCGCCTCGGATACACCAGGCGGAAATCGAAGCGGTGGCGGCGATCCTTGCCCAACCTGTTCGACAGCATCTGGCGGCAACTCCGGCAATTCAGCCAACACATCAAATAATGTGCTTGATACTGTTGTTGCTTTTCTAAATAGCTTACTTCCATAAGTAAATATAAAACGTTTTATAAAAGACGTTAAACTTTTTGCATCTCACTCCGATCCCTTGATTAGAGTGGGGTGCTTTTTTTATTTTCTATTAAAATCTCGGGCTTCGCTTTTGATTCTGCCCCTTTGAGCTGTATAGCTTTCTGCACGAGGGTTTCCTCTAACGTCTCTTTTCCGTGATTCTCTGTTCTCTCAACTACACGCTCATCAAATTCTTCCGAAGCAACCGCGCCTTTGTTTTCAGATAACATTTGATCTAAGTCCTGTTTTGGCGAATTAATATATTTCTCACCTTCTCCTGTCAAAAGCCAGTCAATTGACCGATTTGTAGAATTTCTGAATCTAAGAAGAGCTCCAATTCTCATCCCTCTGCTACCGCCAATTATCTTATAAACGGTTTGCTCCGACCGGAAACCTAGTTTATTAGCAATTTCGCCTTTGTCTGTAATGCCGTGTTCCTCCGCAAAACTTGACAGAAGACGCACGCCCAATGGAGTTATTTTAGCCAAAATGTATAATCTCCCTTGACAGGAACAAATGGAACTAATAAATTTGTTCTTGTTTGCAAAATGTTAGTGTAAAAATAGCCTTATGAGAGAAAATCTTATATGTGAATCCTTTTGAAGTCAAAAGCTGTACCCCAAGACAGAGGATCCTTAATTTTCTATCGGATCTCACTAGATTAGACTCATACTCAGATATATATTTGAGAGCTCTTTGATCATAATTTTTTAGATCATTAATAAAACTTCCACTTTTGCTTAATAATTATTCTGGTTTGTAATCGCTAATGGAACAATATACCGTCATCCATCTTAAAAACGGTACGCGGGCAAAATGTTGTCAACAATGTTTGCAAAACATGCCAGCTAAAATGCTTGGAAAACGGATTGTCCACTCCCCGTGGACAATATGAGCGACCACGTGTAGCTTGTGAGAGGAGCAACGGTGTGGGAGACGTTGCCCTTTTTTTAATTAAGGCTCTTTAACCGTATATTTTTGAAGTCAAAAGTTCTTATAAAAACGCCCGCCGATAGAATTCAAAAACTATCTTAAATCCCTCTTTTGATTTAAGATAGTTTTTCTTTTATCTTAACCTTATCTTTATTGGGCAGATATACTATTAGCAGGACCAAAAACATGGTAATAATTTATGATCATCAGTTATAAATGGCTTAAAGACCTTATTGAAATTGACCTTACGCCGGACGAGTTGGCAAAACAATTGACTTTAATCGGGCTTGAGATAGACGGAATGCACGACCGTAAAGATGATCGCATTTTTGACATTGAAATTACGTCAAATCGCGGCGATTGTCTTTCTCATTACGGAGTCGCTAGAGAAATTGCAGCATTCTCTGGGAAAAATATTGAATTCACGTCTCAAATCGCTGACGAACCGATCACCGATGGAAATGAACTAGTAACAATTGAAGCCCCTGAGCTTTGCCACCGATTCACGGCGAGAATTATTAAAGGAGTAAAAATCGGAAAGTCTCCGGAATGGCTAATTGACCGTCTGGATGCCGTTGGCGAGCGCTCAATTAATAATGTGGCGGATATTACCAATTATGTTATGCACGAACTAGGGCAGCCAATGCACTCGTTCGACTTAGCAAAGCTGGCTGAAAAGAGAATAGTAGTTCGCACAGCCAAAGAGGGCGAAAAAATAAAAACTCTCGATGAAATCGAACGCAAACTGGACAAAAACACTCTCTTGATATGCGATGCAGAAAAGCCGATTGCGGTCGGCGGCGTTATGGGCGGTTTCGACTCGGGAATAACTGAGGAAACAACCGATGTTTTGCTCGAAGTTGCTTACTTTGATAGAGATAATATCCGAAAAACATCTCGCAAATTGGATTTATCAACCGAAGCAAGTTACCACTTTGAAAGAGGTGTCGATATCGAAAACTTAATCCGAGCCTCAAATCGTGCAACGGAGTTGATTTGCGAAATCGCGGGAGGGACGACAGGTAGCTTTGTTGACACCTATCCAACTAAGCCTGTGCCTATAGAAATAGTATCTCCAGATTTAGAATCTGAAATAGAACGTCTATCTGGACTCACGATTGAAAATACCGAGATTATTCGTATTTTAAAAGCACTGGGAATTGAACAAAAAAATGATACAACTTTTGTTGCTCCTAGCTGGCGTCACGATTTGGCAATCGAAGAAGATTTAGTCGAAGAAGTTGTGAGAATTTACGGCTACGACAAAATTGGCGAAGAACTGCCGCGAGCTATTTCGATTGGTGAATATCAACCTACTGAAGGTCGAAAAAAGCTCCTTAGAAGTGTGTTGGCAGGTTTAGGTTTTGACGAAGCAATATCCTACAGCTTTATTGATGCCCAATTTGATTATGTTTTTGAATTGCTTGTGAATGAGACTAACAGTGGCGGCGATGACGAGTTTGTATCAATCAAAGATCCAATAATTGAAGGCTCGACACGGATGAGACCGAGTTTGCTGTCCGGCTTGCTTGATGCGGCGCGTATAAATTTCAATCAGCAAAATCGAAATGTAAAACTCTTTGAAATCGGCAAAGTCTTTGCTGACTCATCTGAAGGCGAAGGCTTGCCGAAAGAAAAAGAGCTCCTGAGCATGATTTTGACGGGAAACGAAACTTTTGAGCAAACAAAATCATCTTCGCGTCGACTGGATTTTTATGACCTGAAAGGAGCATTAGAAGTTGGACTAAGTGCGCTGAACCTTCCTCCTTTAACCTACAAATCAAAAAATATATTGCATTTACAAACAGGACAATCAGCAGAAATATTACTGTCTGAGGGCAGAGTAGGGACAATCGGAAAACTCAACGCAAGTTTAACATCACGATATAAATTCAAGCAGCCGGTTTTTGTAGCGGAGATTGATCTTCAGACGCTTTTATCGCATGCTCAACAACCCGTTAGGTACACACCTCTTCCGATCTATCCATCAATAACCCGGGATGTTTCACTGCTCGTGAAAGGTCATTTGACATACGACGATATTCGAACGGAAATAGGACGTTGCGATTCCGAACTTTTTCGAAAAGTGGAATTTGTTGATATCTTTGATGGAAAAGGCATGAAAGATGGCGAACGCTCTATTACAATAAGGTTAGAATACCGTTCTGATGAAAGAACTTTAACTGAAGAAGAAGTTGAGAAAGTACATGAAGAAATCATCACGCCGCTCAAGACAACCTTAGCAATAAAGCAAAGATAAAGGAAAACATTTAGAGTGTTACTTGAAGTTTCTGAAAAAAAAAATATAATCAATTGAAACGCCCCTTTACAGGGAAACCCAATATCAATGAAATCTATGAATGGCTTAGCAGGAATGGAAAAATTCTCGCATCTTGAAGACAAAATTTATTTGACGATAGAATTCGCAAAAAAGATGCGTGAAAGTAAGGAAAAACTCGAAGAAGAAATGACTGATCTCCGGCGCGAAATCGGCGACATGATTTCGGAAAAAGAAAGATTAGAAGAAAAAGTTGGCAGTCTTATGAGCGAAAGAGATGCTATTCAATTAAAAATCGAAGCCATGTTGGATGCCATAACGGTCATTGAACCCGAAGTCGGTGAAGTTTTGCAGGGATAAGAATTGATGAAAGAAAATGGAAATAGTGAAGAATCCGCCCAATCTATCAGAGTAGAAATATATAACCAAACCTACAATATACGGTCGGATGGCGATAACGAATATATTGAAAACCTCGCGAAATATGTTGACGGAAGAATGCGAGAAATTTCGTCCGGCACTTTGACGGTTGATTCGCTCAAGGTTGCGATCTTGGCTGCCTTGCATATCGCAGATGAATTTCATAGCCTCCAAGCCTCACAAGAACACCATGATTCACAGCTTGCAAGCCGGAGTTCGGAATGTGCCGAAATGCTTGATCGTTTTCTAAAACAAAAAGAGCTTGCTCCGCAAGAATTTGAAATGGAACAGTAGATCTATGGAAATTTGAATATTACCGAAAACTCACTTTTATTTGTCGGAACGTACAACGCCGCTAAAAACAAAACTATTGCATTAAATCTTTTACCTTCCAAAGAACCTCCGCCAAAATATAAAAACCAAAGTCATGAATCTTTTGCTTCCTCTATGTTACAATTGAATCTGGCGGAAGAACTTTCTGGTAAGTTCGTTAAAAGACAGACTAATAATTGAGCCAACACATAATGAATCGGGAGGCTAACGCAAATTTCGGTGCAATCTTTCGAGGTCAAAGAATGCCATAGAAATTTGCTCTGATGTTCTTCGGAGCAGAAAGCCACCCACCTGTTAATTACAGGTTCAATTCATTTGTCTTAAACGGCTTTTCGGTTAACTCTCGCCTACTTTTTAAGGGTGATAAGTGATTAATAGCGGGATTCCGCTGTTTTGGTCATAAGTCACCTTTTCGCTATTTTGGAGATATATGAGAATTTTGATGATAGGCGACGTAGTCGCTCGCCCCGGAAGGCAAGCCGTTTTATCCGCGCTGCCAAATTTACGCGATGAACACGAGATCGATATTGCGATAATGAATGCTGAAAATGTGGCGGGCGGTTTTTCCATTACCCCTCCTATTGCTGAGGAGTTGTTCGAATGTGGAATAGATCTGATGACATCAGGGAATCATATTTTCGACAAAAAAGAAGTTGTTCCTTATATAGAGAAAAATGATAAGCTCCTGCGTCCGGCAAACTACCCCGCCGAAACTCCCGGAAATGGTTTGTTTATCGGCGAAATCAAAGGTTTTAAAATTGCGGTGTTAAATCTTCTCGGGAGAGTTTTCATGCCCCCGAATGTAGATGACCCGTTTCAAATTGCTGACAAATTCGTCAAATCGATTCCGGATGATGTGAAAATCCGAGTTGTCGATATGCACTGCGAAGCGACATCAGAAAAATATGGGATGGGCTGGTTCCTAGACGGTCGGGTTTCTCTTGTTGTCGGCACCCATACACATGTCCCGACAGCGGACGAAAGAATTCTCGATAAGGGCACAGCATATATTACGGATTTGGGAATGACCGGCAGCTACGCCGGAGTTATTGGCATGAAAAAGGAAGATGTCCTAAATCGCTTTACAAAATTCCCTACAAAACGCGCAAATCATAGCAAGGGAGATATTTGGATTTGTTTTATCGTTGTGGATATTGATGAGAAAACAGGAAAGGCGAGAAATATCAAACGGTTCCGGTTAAAACACGGCGAATAAGCATTTTTTAGCGAGACTCTAATTCGTTTTCTAAATCCTCTTCGATCTCCTTTCTGAATTCCTCTTCCATCTTAGCTTCTTCCAAAGCTAAAGGAAGTTGCTCGCTTCTTGCGGATAGTTTTTTCAACGCCAACTCATTTCCAGCCAATTCCTTTCCGCGACGCGATGCAGCATCAATCATTTGCAAACGGGATTCCGCTTCAATTTCCATCTCCTTGGCTTCCTTACTGATCTCTGAAAGATTCTTTATATCTTCCTCTATCTCGGCTTTAAATTCCTCAAACCGCTCGCTCTTTCTATATTTCAGTTTATTCTCTCTTCGTTTCGCAAGTAAGAGTTCGCGGCGAGTAGATTTAATAATCCTTGTCGCAGTTAAGCGCGAAGCAAGAGTTTCCTGATACGCGTCTGCAAGCAAAAGGTTTTTCGAACTAATTTCTTTTAGAGCACGTTTTTCTTCACCCTTTAGTTCATTCTTAAACCAGCTAACCTCGTTCGCCTTTATCCCATCGATTGCAATTTTCTCCCTAAGCTGCGCCAACCAGCGCGAGCGATACAAAAGCGTCGCAGCTGAGCCTCCCAGCCCAAAAACCAACCCTATAAAAAAAGAAACCACCGTAAAGAACAAAAGCGAGATCCCCGCAGCCGGATTTCCAATCCCAAAAAGCACAAACAAAACAAGAAAAATCAAAGACGGTAAGATAGATACAACCACTGGGAGTGCCCAAGCCCCAAGCTTTAATGCCTTATCTTTATTAATCTCTTTTTTTGTTATTTCGAATCTTGTCGAAACTAAGTCACTCATCTTTTTGGGATAACTCTACCTACATTGTGAACTTATTTCAAATTTGGTGCATCACAATCAAATGCTAGTGGTGTAAAATGTTATTGTATTTATAAAATGGAATCGCAAAAGTTAAATATACCTGCTTATGTTTAGAAATAAATTGATTCAAATTTTTTCCGTACTCTTGATTTTCCCAATCCTTTTTAGTGTGGTTTCGGGGCAGCAAGCTCAAAGTACGACGAAAAAGAAAAAAAAGAAAAAAAAACAAGGGGTTCGCGTAATGACAATCCCGATTTCTATCTTCACGAAACAAGAACTTAAGAAAAAACAGGTGACGGAATTTGTTGAAGCGGGCGAGATTAAAATCGATGAAGATCGCGATAATCAGACGATCCTTTCGATTCGGAGCGTGAGCAATACGCCGCTTTCCATTGCGATCTTAATTCAGGACGACCTTAACTCAAAAGTAAATCTTCATTTGAAAGAGATTAAGCGATTCATTTTGGGCTTACCTGAAGGGTCGCGCGTATTGGTTGGATATATTCGCGGTGGTTCGATTCAAATCCGGCAAAAGTTTACTAGGAAATTAGAAAAAGCTGCGAAGTCTCTTCGGGTAGTTTTTAGCAATCCGTCGCTTGCACCGCGAAGTCCCTATGATGGTGTAAGAAGTGCGCTCAAACGTTTTGACGGGCTTCCGGCAGGGAGGCGAGCAATACTGCTTATCTCTGACGGATTAGACGTTTCACAGGGGTTTGCAAACTCATCGCCATCGCTAAGCAATGATTTACACAGGGCTATTCTTAAGGCTCAGAGACGAGGTGTAGCGGTGTATTCCTTTTATTCTTCGGCAACATATACTGAAACCGGAAACTCAATATTGGTTAATAACGGGCAAGGCTCCCTGAATAAAATATCTCGCCAAACCGGCGGAAAAGCATTTTTCCAAGGCACTTTTACTCCGATTTCCTATCAACCTTTCTTCAAAGACTTAAATTTAGCTCTTAAACGTCAGTTTGCCCTCACATACCTCTCAACTCATATGAAGAAGGGCTATCACAAAATCGAAGTAACGAGCACGAATCCAGAGGTTAGGATCGAACACCCGCGAGGCTACTATTACAGGAAACGCAGGTTTTAGTATCTGATTGTTGAGAAACTACTTTTCTAACTGACCCTTAAATTGCAAACCGGACAGGTACGCACTTCTTCTTGAAATAAAAGACCAATCCAGAAAAATATCAGGGTAAAAACAAGCAGAATTGAAAAGATAACCCAACCTGGCGTAGAAACCTTTTTCGTAACAACCGGCAAAATATTAGTTTGACATCTCGGACATCGGTAGCCATGATTCGCTAAATTCAATTGCTGTCCTTGATAAAATGGTGCTATCTGATGAACCGGTTGTTTTGCGATTTCGCGATTTGTTTGGTTTGGAATGTCCGCCAAAGACCTCACTTGATTGATCCTTTGGGTATTTCTGGCAGGATTTTCCTTCAACTGAAACTCGTCCGTTTTCCAAGAATAGGGTCGCCTGGAAGCAGGAGGTTTTGGCTGATTTTGGACCTGCGGCTGCATTCTCATATGCGAGAACTTAACTCCACAAAAACGACAAAAATTACTGCCGTTTGAATTGCTCTGTCCACATTTTTGGCACCTGATCATTCGTTTCCTCTATCAAATAGTCTTCAATAAATCATACGGGTTCGGAGTAAACAAAGTTCATTTACCGTGATCCGTGAAACCGAATTCTATTCCCCGTTTCGATGGCATTATATACCGATTCTACCAATTCGACCGATTTGAATCCATCATATGCCGTGACAAGCGGTTTCTCTTTGGTCAAGATCGCTCTAACAAAGGCTTTATCTTCTAAAAGATATCCCCAACGCTCATCCTTTTCCACCATATGAAATGATTTTGTATCAAAATTGGCATCCATGCCTCTTGAATCTACCAGACACTCCATTTCTTGAGTCACAATTGTGCGGTGATGACAAAAAACCTCAATCCGTTCAAATGGAAAATGCCAACTCGCGTCCGCCGACGAAGCAAAAGTGCAGTGAAAGCCATCAGCGAATTTGAAAATGATGGAAAACTCATCCAGTTCGGGGTATTGGTGCTGAGAACCAAACGCAACCAACTCTATAATCTCGCCAAACTGAAACCTCATCATGTCAAAAAGATGAATCGTGGTTTCATACAAAAACCCGCCCGTAATATCTACGTTCCCGGTCCAAGCCGGCTTTTTTAATTCGCCTCGATTCATTTTAATGTGCGCTGAGTGCGCTGCATCATCACATAAAAGCGATTTAAGGTTTGCGTAAACCGGAGCAAACCTGCGATTGTGTCCGACCTGAAAAACCTTTTCGCTCTTATCAGCAATCTCAAGCAGAGCCTTTGCGGCATCTAGTCCTATAGCAAAGGGTTTTTCGCAAAAGACGTGTTTTTCGTGCGCAATTGCGTCTGAAGCAATTTCAACATGAGTTTTATTTGGCGTACACACCAACACGGCGTCACAATGATCGAAAAGCTCCTCCCTGCTGTTGCAAACCTTTCCTCCTATCAGGCGAGCTGTGTTAAACGCTTTTTCCGGAATAATATCGAACAACGCAGATATTTCAACATTCTCGATACCGGAAAAAATTCTCCCGTGTATGTTCCCAATAAATCCGGTGCCGATTATTCCGATTTTTATGTTTTCCATATTCCGACACTCCCAAACTCTTCACGCGTGTTTTGTGCTGACTCGGTCGTTCAAATCTAATACATCAATCGCAGCATTTCTCGCTTTTAACGCCACCTCAAAAGGATCTTGTTCCCAATATTCCGGTCGAAATATTTCTATTGAAGCCATTTTCTTATATCCGATTCGATCAAATTCCTTCTTCATTTCCCTGATTGGCAAAATGCCTTCTCCCGGATAAAGCCTATGGGCATCAGTCAATTCTTCTTTTGAAAGATTCTCGGCATCATTAATATGGAGTATAAAAAGTTTCTCAGGTTCCAAGGTCGAAATTGCTTCAAAGGAAGAGTTTCCTGTATAAAAATGGAAGGTATCAATAACAAGCCCGATATTATTCCGCGCAACTTCTTCGACAATTTCTTTGCAAAAATCAAGTGTTTGAACTGAGCAATCTTTTTGACCCAAAAATTCAAATGCCAGAGAAACTCCATATTTTTCCGCGATCGCTCCTAATTCTCGAAGAACACGAACCGATTCGGATAATATCTCACCCTTGCTCGCAGATTCAGGCAATTTCCCAGGAACTACGACAACATACGGACACCCAATCGCACCAGCTATTTTACTCAAGCTCTCGCATTCACCTTTTATTCTCTCGTAATCTTTGCCAGATCCAAACGTAATATGCTCGATTGAATTAATACTGTAGGGTAGCAAGTTTTTCTGTTTCAAAAGCCTTTCTAAATCCTTTGGTGTTTTGAATTTCAAAAATTCCTTTAACTTCTCCGCCCATAATTCGATAAGTTCAAAGCCGGCTTCGCTTGCCGCCTCAATATCGGTCTCCAAATTTGCATGCATTGTAGTTGCACCGTTTAATGCCAGCTTCATATTCCACCCTCTATAATCTTCCTAAAAAAAGTAATTTTAACACGCAGCTTCTCTATACTTAAATAATCGGGTTTTGTAATATCGTGGCGCCACAAATACATTTTTCTTCGAGTTCACGCATCTCAAGTTCCTATAATTTTTCCTTCGAAGAGGAAAAAATAAAAATAATCCATATTCTTTAATTTTTTATGTAACATTTTGGAAAATTTGTCATATACCTTTAGAAACCTCATGCTTAACGCCAACTTGCACACCTGTCGTCGGTTATTTGCAAGTTGGCGAATCCAAAATCACCCCTCATTTACCTCACTTTTTCATACCTCCGATATTATATGGGCTCTCGCCCAATAATGTGATATAAAGTATTGAGTTATTAGAAACCACTTAAATCCATCCAAAATCTATTGCGTTCAAATTTCAGCAACCTTTAATCTTGTTTTATACTCAAACTTACTGGCTGCGCATAATTAAACACATCTCTTCTAACAATTCTATATGAAAAAAAGTTGCCTTTTGATTTTTGTTATCTTGCTGTTAGCGATAAGTGGTTTTGCCCAACCCCATAATGACTCAACTTTGGCACAGGTTGCGGCAAAGGATAGGTTTAACCGCGACTCTCAGGGCACGCTCAAAACACTCTCATCCGAAGAGCATTTTTTTCGAGCAGATGTTTATATGTCAAATCGCCAGTTTCCCCAAGCCAGGGAGCATTGGCAGAAAGTAATAAAAAATTATCCAAATGATGTGAGAATACCCAAAGCGCTTTTCGGAATGGGTCGCTCAAACATGTGGGAACGCAAGTATCAGACAGCGATTTTTTGGTTTGACAAGCTTGTTAAGAACCATGCCGCGAGCTTTTACGGTCGTGAAGGACTAGCCTACAAGGGGGCAAGTTACGTTCGACTCGGAAAAAGCCTCGACGCAGCTCGAACCTACGAGCAATATACCGTGATGTTCCCTTTTGGCAAACGCATTGCATCATCCTTTTTGAATATAATCGACGCTTATCGTGAAGCTGCGCAATACAGTAAAGCAAACCTTTGGGTTGATAAAACACGTAAAAGATTCAGTAATACTACGACTGAAATGAATGCATTGCACGCCCGTCTGCGCATGGAAGTCTATCGAAAAAACTGGTCTAGGGTAATTGTAACAGCAAATGATTTGGCGCAAGTTGGACGTTTCAAAGGGTCTATGGCTTACGAAAACGAAACCATTTACCTGAAAGCCTATGCATTCGAAAAACAAGGAAATAAGCCAATGGCTTTGCGGCTATATTCTTCGATTCCTGCTACACCGACCTCTTATTACGCAGGTCTCGTGACGGACAGAATATTAACCTTGGGAGGCAACGCCGGATATCGAAGAAATAAAATGAGGTCTGCAAGTCGAAGAATGGCAAGGAATTTTCCAGTTAGATACCGTTCGGTGCTTCTAAGGTACGCAAAATCTCGCGGAATTGATCCGAGATTTGTTTTAGCTATTATGAAACAAGAAAGTTCTTTTAGAGCGCGGGCGAAATCTCCGGCGGCGGCAAGAGGATTGCTTCAACTCACCTACGACACAGCTTTGAAATACAACAAACGTGCCGGATTCTACCATATCAAGGG
>Ga0114931_10007956_pt1 | contig 12885 bp, 11 predicted proteins | sample 2SBtaG_FD_89579 | JGI IMG/M metagenome (GOLD analysis project Ga0114931, IMG submission 89579) | Deep subsurface microbial communities from Kolumbo volcano to uncover new lineages of life (NeLLi) - 2SBTROV14_V59a metaG | ecosystem: Environmental > Aquatic > Marine > Volcanic | place: Kolumbo...
CCTTAAGAGAATAAAAATCATCTTTACTTAAAAAATTTATTATAGGGATATTCAAAAAGATTTAAAAAAAGCCAAAAAAACTTAAAATAATAACAAAAAAGCCAAACATAAACTTAATTATACCTGTTTTTAAAGTGCTGAAATGATATCAATAATAATTAATCCACCAGTTAATAAGAGTATTTATTCAAAGTACTCATTCTCGGCTCCAATACTTCCTCCAATAGGCTTACTTTCAATTGCTGCAAACATAAAAGAAAAAGGATACAAAACAATACTAATAGATGCCATTGCAGATAAAAAAAGCTCAGAAGAAGTAATAAAAGAAATAGAGAAAAAATCTCCAAATATAGTTTGTCTTACAGCAACGAGTGCAACATGGAACTCTGCAAAAAAAATTATTACAGAAATAAAAAAACAAAAGGACAAACCAAACAAACTAATCACCATACTTGGTGGGTCGCATGTATCAGCACATTCAAAAAGTGTAATGAAAGAATGCCCTGACTTAGATTTTGGAGTAATTGGCGAAGGAGAATTAACTATAAAAGAATTGTTGTCTTCTTTAGAAAATAAAAATAAAGAATTAGATGTTAATGGGATAATTTATAGAAAGAACAATGACATAATAATAACAAAACCTCGAGAGTTAATTAAAGATTTAGATGAAATTCCAATGCCTGCTTTTGAACTTGTAGGAACAATAAAAAAATATTCTCACACACCATTAAGAGTTAAAAGAAAATTCTTTTCATTAGTTACAAGTAGAGGTTGCAACTACAATTGCTCGTTTTGTGACCAAACAGTATTTGGAAGTAAATGGCGTGCAAATAGTCCGATAAGAGTCTTAGAAATGATTCAAAAAGTAAAAAAATTATACAATGTAAAATTTATATCATTTGAAGATGATAATTTTGGAGTAAGCAAAAGCAGAGTTATAGAAATTTGCAAACTAATATTGAAGAACAATCTAAAAATCAAGTGGGGTTGTAGTATGCATATAAACTCTATTAATGAAGATATGATAAAATGGATGAAAAAAGCCGGTTGCTGGATAATTTATACGGGAATTGAGTCAGGTTCAGAAAGAATACTTGACAAAGTAAACAAAAAAACAACAATAAAAAGCATAGAAGAAAAAGTTAGCCTCATAAAGAAGCACAAAATAAAAGTTTATGGCTCATTTATCATTGGGTTTTTGGATGAAACAAAAGAAGAAATTGAACAAACAAAAAAACTTGCGCTTAAACTAAACTTAGATGGAGCATCATTCTTCACCTACACAGATTTTCTAAAAGAAAACAAAAACACAAATAAAAAACATAGAGATAATTGGGACAGATACTCAACACATAACGCTAATCCAATGATATTTAACAAAAATTTAACTAAAAAATACTTGTTAGCAAAACAACAAGAACTCTACAAAGAATTTTATCTAAGACCAAGCTATGCAATAAAACAAGTTGATAGGTTAACAGATATAAATTTTTTAAAGAAAGGAATACAATACATAATTAAACAAGCAAAATGAACAAAACAATTGTTAAACTATTCATACTATGCTTACTCTTTGTGAGTATAAATCAAATAGTATTAAATCTTGATAATAAACCATTATTCTTTGATGCAAAAAACAATAATATCTGCAGTTATAATATACTAAATAAAGCTTTTGAAGATAAAAGTATAATGTGCGGATCTGAAACATTTAGACCGCCACTAATGAGATTCTTATCATTTGACTTTATGTTAGGATTTGGAATGTCTGAGGACACATCATTAATGTTTAATTACCTCTTCATTTTTATATTGATATTTGGAATCTATTATCTTGGAGAACTACTTTTTTCAAAAAAAGTTGGGTTTTATTCAGCAATAATAATTTCTTTGCTACCTGCAATATTTTCTTTTAGCAGAGTGTTCAAAGAAGCATTTATGATGACTGCACTTATCGTTCCAAATTTATATTTCATATTAAAGACAAATTACTTTGAAAACAAAAAATACTCTTTGCTATCAGGAATAATATTAGGTCTTGGAATGCTTGTGATGCCAACTTATATAGTATATATTATAGGGCCAGTGGTTTTCATTTTCATAAAAATATTTTTTTTAGAAGAAAAAAAGAAGAAATTAACAAATTTTTTAATTTTTGTTTTTTCCGCAATCATAGTTTCTGGTTGGTGGTATTTCAATAACATTATTAAAACATTTAAAATATTTGTTAATGGTTCAATACTAAACTCAAATAATGCATATTCATATTATAGTTTGTGGTACGAGCCAAAATCATTGCTATTCTACTTTTTAGCTTTATTTGTGATACAACTATCCATTCCTACATCATTGTTTTTAGTTTTAGCTTTGAAAAAATATTTGAAAAACCCACTAAGATTTATATCAAAAAATAACTCAATCATCATAGGCTTATTCATCTTAGTTCCAATAATATTCTTCACACTAGTAAACGCTAAAAGTGTCAGATACACACTTCCAATATTAAGTGTTCTGACAATCTTTATTTGTGGCATAATTCTGGATAAAAAAACAAACACTAAACTCATAAAGTATATTCTAATTTCAACTCTTTTATTGCAATTTATAATAATAAACTTAAATCTGTTTGGATATGGAAAATTCTTAGATTCATTCGAGTATCAACTTGATCCAAGTTTTAAGTACTATAGTCCTGATGTCAAAGATTCACTTTATTATCCGATAACCAATTATACAAAAGATAATATTACATCAACATTTAAAGAACTTGATATCAAACCTTATGAGCACATAATAATAATTCCATTTGATTATAAAATATTTGGAGACTTTCAAGACTACTCATATAAACATAACCATCGGTGGGTTATAGAAACAGGAAACTGTAATATTAATCAAGAAATATCTCAGGATTATGTGTTTTTTATTCAAAATACAACCGCGAAAAAAACTAAAGGTATACTTCCAAACTATTGTAATCAATCACAAACAAAAAAGATATTATCAACATTAAATGAAGAGTATCAATTTATTAACTCAGAAACATTTGTAAATAAAAATATTTTAGTATTTGAGAAGATAACATGAAGAAAAAAGATCTACTAAAAAAAATCTTGCTCTTAACAGCAACAATCATCTTATTCCTAGTCTTGCTAGAGTTAAGTCTTCGCATCTACAACCAAGTATTCTTCGAAAATGAACTGGCTTATTATATGAATAGTTCAAACTATAATCCAAAAGATCTGCAGGGAAAAAGCTTCAACGGACTTGGACCACTAATAAGACCAAGTCCATATCATGACATCATATTCGAATTCAAACCAAACTTGAATGTCACATACATAAATGGGACAGTAATTACTAACAGTCTTGGCTGGAGGGATAAACTTTATACAATTAAAAAACCTGAAAAAACTATTAGAATAGTTGGTCTTGGAGACTCGGTTATGTTTGGACGAGGCGTTAATCAAGGAGAAAATTATCTTAATTTATTAGAGCAAAAACTAAACGAAAAATATCCTGAATTTAAATGGGAAATCTTAAACTTCGCGCTTCCAGCATATAATACTGCAATGGAGCTTGCAGTCCTAAAAAACTATGCTTTAGAATATGACCCTGATATAATAATATATGGCTATGTTGGAAATGATGGTTGTCTTCCGGATTTCATAGTGCAAAAAGATAGTTTCTTCTCAACTAAATCAGCCATATATGAATATTTATCATCATTATATAACAAGGCAACATTTATTTTCAAAACAACAGATATAACAAGTAGCTGGAACATATGCAAAGAAGAAGATGCACCTGAGGAATACGACAATATGGTTGGAGTTGAAGCAATAAGAAGAAGTCTTGGAAAAATTAGTAATATCTCATTTGAAAATAACATTTCACTAATATTCTTTCATGGAACAGAATGGTCATTTGAACTAGGAAATCCTAGAGGAAAACCCATTAAGTATGTAGTTTCAGCTGCAGATTATTTTGACGAAGAAAATCTTACAAAAGAAAAGATGTGGTTAAACCCTGAAGATGGACACCCTTCAGTATATGGACATAAAATTTATTCTGAAACCCTGTTTAGATATTTAAATGACAGTGGAATAATCAATAAATTAGAAAATAAATATGAGTCCAAAAAGTAAATTTTCTATCCAAACTTTTTTCTAAACATAAAAACAAGACCATTCTTTAATAATCTAATCATGACAAAAGGATTTTTTAGAAGAACAATTCCAAAAAACCACTTATTGAAATTATTCATCCTTGATTTGAAAATATTCTTTTTGACAAACTTCAAAAAAAATAATTGATGTCTATGACTATTTGATTTAAGCATTCCTAAAACTTGAGAAGGAATACCTGCACCTAACAAATCCGAAGATTCAAACAATACAGAGTATACAAATGATGAACAATTCCACTTCTTGCTTTTGTCAATAACTTCTGACCAAGAAAGTTTATTTTTTTCTATTAATAATTTCACATCATATAAATCCCTGATAGAATAAAAGAATAGATTATCATAAGAGACATGCGTTGATATATGAATCAACAAATCCTCAGGGCTAAACCCAAGTATCTTAACACCCAAAAAAGATGTCTCTAACAAAGAGACTTGTTTTGTTGGAATCCTAAAAGGAGAGGTTATTTTATCAGTTTGATGATGAAGCTCAACTGACACAAGAACACCAGAAATATCTTTATGAAAAACAAAGTGATGAAAATGTTTTTTTTGCAAATAGTCTGAGTAATCCTGCTTTTTTTCATAACCAAGCCCTTTTAGCTCTTCTACAATCAAATTAAAATCTTTTAATGCCAATAAATCTATATCCAAAAGAAATCTCTGACCAATACCTTGACCTGTCGATGAAAGAATAGAAAAACCCTTCAATACAACCACTTTATCCTTGCATCTTGAAAGAATGATTTTTAATTGTCCAAGCAAGAGCATGTTTCTCTTAAGGTTTTCTTTATGCCAATTACTAAGATTAACCTTCACTTTCTTTGGAACAGAAAAATTATTAGAGTTTATGAACTCATAGAGTGCACCAGACAATCCATTTTCATTAGTGAAAAGAATAAATTTACCCCAATCAATCTTTTCTTTAGAGAAATGGCTACCATTTAAAATATTGATTACTAAACTTGTTTCATCCATTGACATTATCCAATCATAAATAAATAGCAAATATTAATAAATATTATGAAACATAATTTATTGCATGGGTAAACTAAAAAGTCTCATCCAAATAGGCAAGTCAAGTGTACAGAAAAGACCAAGTATTGTTCTAGTTGATTTGACCTATAAATGCAATTTTAATTGTTCATTCTGTTTTTATGATAAGAAAAAAAGAAAAGACTTGAAACTCAAAGAATGGAAAGATATCATTGACCAGATAAAAGTCTGGCTTGGAAGCGTATTCATTGATTTTTCAGGAGGAGAACCTCTTCTTAACAAGGATTGTCTTGACATTCTCTCTTATTCTAAGAAGTGTGGACTTATTACGAGTATGTCAACAAATGCTTCTTTGATTACAAAAGATATTGCAAAAAAAATTGTTAATCTTAACTTATATAGAATTGGAGTATCAATTCAAGGAACAAAGAACACTCATAAAATGATAACCAATAAACCATATTTTGAAAAAATGATTAGAGGAATCAAGTTATTGATTGCTGAGAAAATTAAAAATAATTCAAAAACAAGGATTTATGCAAGAGTCATAATACATAACAAGAATCTGGGTGAGATTAAAGACATTTTATCCCTGATAAAAGAACTAGGGTTTGATGAAGTAGTATTTCGACCATTATTATACTCAAATGAACTTATGAAGAAATATGAAAAAAAGGATTTATGGATAAAAGATCAAAATAAATTAATAAAAGTTATAGATTGCCTAAAAGAAGAGAAGAAAAGAGGCAGTACAAATGTAAAAATAACAAATACTTATCAAAACCTAGACCTTTTTGAGAAGTATTACTTTATTGACAAAGGACTTGTAAACTTAGGAAAGCCACCCTGCTCAACAGCATTCAAATTTATCGAAATATCATGTGATGGAAACATAAAGAATTGCTGTTTGACGCTTGGAAATATAAAAGACCTGACTTTAAAGAATATTTACAAGTCAAATAGTAAAAAAATAAGAGCGCAAAGTCAGAAATGCACAAAACTTGGTTTGATTGGATCTTATGAAAAGACAAGCACAAAAACAAAGATAATCAAAGCATATAATATGATGTTTGATAGTAAAGTTTAAATAAATGTGAGTAAATAAACAATCTATGAAAATTGTTTATGAGAAACCAACAATAAAGAAACTAAAAAAAATAAGTAAACTAAGCTCAGAAGTGAACAGCACTACTTTGTAATATTAACAAGATGCTATAATAGTATCTTTTTCTTGACAAGATTACTGAGGAATTCTTTTATATCTTTTTTTAATATGGACTCATCTATCTTAAGTTCTTTTGAAGCTTTAGTTAATAATTCAGTAACAGAACGTTTTCCATCTATCAACTTAAAAATGATTGTTCCAGTCCTATTTAGCTCAAAGAAGTCACCAGACCAAGGAATCATTATAACAGTTTCGTCACCTGTAATTGTGTAAACCAAATCGTCGTTTTTCTTATAAACTTTCATTTTATTAAACTCCAGAAATCACATTTTATAGTGAATCTTAACTCATATGAAGGAATATGCTCAAGTAATTTTGCCCTGTTAAAAATAGTTTTTGCAATTTCAGGCTCATCCTTAAATATAACCTTAAAAAATAAGTGATCGCTTTCTAACAAATTAATGAATTTTTCTTTATCTGAAATTTTTCTTAAACTATTTTTCTTATATTGTTTTATAAAAAAAATTCTGTCTAACTTAACTTTTTTGTTTTTAGGTTCAATCTCACCACCAAAAGGAGTACCATACATATAAAAATCATCACCCTCTTTGTTTACAAAAATGAATTCATCATTTAAAGCACCAGAAGAATTCTTTGCAATTGTCGACTTTCCGTAACCTGGAGGGCCACAGAACAAGTAACCTTTATTATTTCTTATAATGCCTGAACCATGAAAGGGAAATAATTCCTTAAACCAAATCATAAAAGTGTTTCTTATAGCATTTCTTAGAAGAACATAACTATTTGATTTGACGATTGCAACAGACTTGTTTTTGGATATTCTTTGTTCAAAAAATGGATGTTCTATGAAGATAGTTTTACCTTTAGTTTTTAGAGTTTCAGGAACCTTAACATCCAATTCCTTACCATTCTTTTTTACGACTGAAACTACTCCTTTCACAGAACTTTTAATCTCAAGAACAAAATCTGTCTTTTTAGAACTCAAAAAAGATTTCATGTTATCAGATATTTCTTTGATAATGCTATCTTTTGAGATAATCTTAACAACTCTTCTGACAACTTCAACACTCACAGATTTCATGATAAAATCATCCAGACTAAAATAACTTATAAATATTACTATAAAGAAAGCATGATAAAACACAATTAGTTACAAATATTTAAAATGTTATCACCTAGTATTGTCTGGTTTACAATCATATAATTTATGTATCGAGTCAGCAGGAAGACCTATTTTTTCACTAATATCCACACAATTATTTATGACCCAATCATAATCAGAAGCTTTCATTGTATTATCATTAGGTATAGTTTTTACGCCCACAAATCTAGTCTGATTATTCTCAATGAACCAACTTATAGGTTTATTCATCCAATCAGTAGTTCTAGCAATCTTATGAGTGTAATAACTAAAAGTCGGAGAATACCTAACTATTGCGCTATAAGTGTAATTCTCAGATAAAGGCTTGACATACTCACCCATTATTTTATAGTTTGTTTGATATAATATTTCATTTCCTGAAAGTATCATTATTAATGGAGCTGACAAGAAGAATATAGCTAACAAACTTAAAAAAACTCTTTGCAAAATCTTATTCTTTAAGATGTCCGAAATAAAGAACGCTGATTCTGATATGAAGAAAGAAATTATTGGGACAGCTATTATCAGATGCGAAGCATAAGACCTTTGAGCCATATGAATTGGAAGAAAGCCAAAAAACAATAATGCAAATAACCAATAACCCTGATTAGTCCTAAAAGATTTTTCAAATATCATCCTTGCAGCCACAATCAACATTCCAAAAAGAAGCATAATTAAGTAAACAATATTAGGTCCTGTGAACAAATATTCAAGTGTAAGATTTCCTGCGCCAAGATATCTTGGAGACAAGCGCTGAAATATGTTAAATTCTTTCATTCCAAGATAATCATAACCAGTCTCTAAATAGAAAGCAGATTCAATATTATCATACTTTGAAAAAGGATTTATTGTGTCTTTATGTTCTAAATAATAATTAGACGCATGATTGATGTATAAAACTAATGGTATAATAGCCAAAATAAAAGATATACTCAGACCAAGCAATAATTTTTTCTTATTAACTTTTGAGAACACAAGAACCCATAGATAAGCACACAAAATTAGTGGTAGTGAAAGCCAACCATGAACGAGAATGGATGCGGCTAATGAAAGGGTTGAAAACCAAAGATACCTATAATCAGATTTCTTTTGAAATAGTATTAGCAAATAGGTAGTTAACAGAAAGAAGAACATTTCAATTACGTGTGGCGACTCAACTCTTGAAAACGCTACAAGAATTGGCATAGATACAAATACTAGGCTTGAAAAAATCGCTTTTTTCCTTGAAAACAAGAGTGAGATGATAAGGTAAAATAGAACTGTTGAAAAAGTCCCAAAAAGCACTGTAACTAACCGAAGAGTTAACGTGGTGATGCCAAAAATAGACGGGATTATTGAGTTTATCCATGGAAAACCAGGAAAAGCTGCAAAGAATAATTCCTTACCGCCAACTTCAAAGAGTGTTGGAAAGAAAAAAGATTCGAAACTCTTCATGACAGAAACTGTGGCTGATGCAAAGTATCCTTCATCCCAGTAACTTCCAATATCATAATGAGATATCAACAATAAACGAATGAAAAGTCCAAATAGAACAATCAAACTAACCATGATTAAATCTTTTTTTTTCATTTTAGGCAAAGCGCTTAAGTATTAACCCAGAGGAATTTTTTACTATAAAATAAGGGACGAGAGGTATAAAAGTTCTCAGGCCTTTAAATGAGTCTTTTGAAGGTGGCGTTAAATTAACACTCTTATTTACAGGAATCATATAACTATAAATATTTTTATGATTAGCACCCCAACTCTTCTTAAAAGACAAAACACTATCCATATCTAAAAAGGAAGGCCCAAAACTAAAAGAAGAGTAACCCTTTTTTTTAAGATCATTAATAATAAACGATAGAGCTTTGTGTTGAGGATTTAAAGAGGAATATTTTTTTAAACTAAACAAGTCTGCAAGAATTGCTTTTTTATGATGTTTAAATATCATAAATCCTCCAATAAATTTCTCGTTGTTACTTAACAAATATATTTCACATAATTTTTTAGGAATCAATATTGAAAAAATATTCTTATAAAACTTTAGTGGATGAGTAAGATTGTTATGTAATGATTTGTGAACAAATGATAACAAACGATGATATATCTTAATTTCGTTAATAGACTTAACCTTTAAGATTTTAACACTAATAGATTTCTTAATCCTTCTTTTAACATCTTTATCAAACTTTTTTTTAATATCACCTTTTAAATCTAAAACTGATTCATAAGCAAAAATAGTTTTTTTGATATTAAAATCAGATATCAATTCTGAATTAAGTGATTCTCCAGTCTTTATGTGAATAAAAGCAGATCCTATTTTTCGCTCAAGTTCAATAATTTTTTTTAAAAAAATCTTTTGATTATCTTTTTCTGCAATAAATCCTCCGGTAAGATTTAAGAAAGGAAGAGAAACCAGATGTTTGTCAAAAAATCCAACTCTAAAAGAAGGAAAAATCCCGTGCATATCTTCTCCTGATTTTAAGACATAATAAGCAGGCTTAAGACCATAGGATTGAACATATAAATCTCTTATATCAGAAAGAAAGCCAATTTCAAAATCTTTTTTCTTCTTTAGAAATTCATTCCATTTATCAATATCTTCTTTCATTAACAATTCAGTCTTTAATACAACTTTCATAATAATCACTTAAAAACAAAGCATCAAGATAAACATAAAAGACATTCATCATCTAAAAACAACTGTTTATTTTGAAAATTATTTAAAGCAAAACGACTTATAAATATTGTTATGGATATAAGAACAGTAAAAAAAAGTAGCATGTACCCAACAATGATTGAGGGTGATAGCATAGTGGTTGGAAAGGCAAAAAACTATTTTTTAGGGGATATAATTGTCTACCAAGATAAGAAACAAATAGTGGGTCATAGATTAATAGGACAGGATAAAACAAAATTAATTCTTAAAGGAGACAATAATAGTAAATCAGAAAGAATTGATAAAAAACAAGTGATTGGAAAAGTTTTTTTCATAAATAAAAAAAAAATGGAGAATAATTTCTCACAAAAAATAATTGCAAATTTGTCAAAACAACAAGAGAGGATTTTATCTAAAAAAAATTCAGTTGGAAAAATAGCAAAGACACTGACAAACCCAATTCTTTATATAGTTAATATTAAAAGATTATACACGGATTATCTAAAAAAAATAATTCATAAAAAAAAATAAAATAAAAATCCAAAACAAAATAGGATAATAATATGAATAAGAAAACCAGAAACATATTGCTCATAATAATATTGGTTGCGATACTCCTAAGGATATTCTGGTTCAATACAATAATAGAAAGAGACGAAGCGACGTTTGGACAAGTTGCTTGGCGAATGAGTACAGGAGAAAAACTATATGAAAACATTTCAGAATTCAAGCCACCAGGAATATTTCTAACATACCTTATAGGAATAGAAATATTTGGAAACAATATTTATGGTCCGAGAATAATAAACGATTTGCTGTTCATAATATCAATAATCTTCTTGTACTTATTAGTAAAAAGATTAAAAGACGAAAAGACAGGTCTAATAAGCGCTGCAGCATATGTGTTTCTTATGAATGTGCCATTTTATCAAGGCTTTATGGCCATGACCGAACCGTTTGCAAATTACTTTATCATAATAACTGCATATTTACTAACTACTAAAACCAAAAAATACTGGGTTTTAATTCTTGCAGGAATAAGCACATTAATAGCCTTAGGATTCAAGCAACCTGCAGCAATTTTAATAGTGCCAATGACATATTTATTATTTGAGGGAAAAGAAAAAACAAAAAGAATTCTAGTTTATTTTACACCAATAATAACTAGCATATTATTTTTGGCAGTAATATTCAGAAATTATTATTCTGCAATAAAAAATATTGTGAACTATGTAATTAAATCATACATTGGAAACACTACAACTCCAATGAAATATGTTCCAATACATTACTTTATTCTAATAATAAGCCAAGGAATAATAATGTGGTATTTAGCAATTGTGTGGATAATTAATTTCTTAAAAATAAAAACAAAGACAAGAAATGATAAATTCATCTTAATATGGTTTTTATGCGGACTTGTGGCTGCAATAATCCCACCTTCATACGGACATTATTACATTTTTCTAATCGCACCAGCTAGTATAATGATAGGAGAAACAATAGCACAAAACTTCAAAAAGAAAAGCTTTCTGATTATATTAGTAATATTGATTGTAATAAGTTTACTGGCACAAAGCACACAATGGAATGGGATGACAATCAATACCAAAAACAATATTTATGCAACTTATAGTGGATTTATAACAAAACAATCCCAGAGAGAAACAATAAACTTCTTGAAAAATAACCTAAATGAGAATGAAACATTCATAGCTTTTGGTTGGGACCCAGAATTATACTGGTTAACAAAAAGAAAACCTCCAACAAAGAGTGTTAGCTTCTTTAAACCAGAACATTTTCTTGAAACAATAAAAAATAAGAATGTAAAATACATCCTCATATTCAACGAGCAAAGAAATAGATATGAAGAATTATTCTACAATAATAAGACTATTAGATTAGAGCTAAACAACTACGAACTAATAGATGACTCAGATCCACAAATATTGAAAAAAGTAAAGAAATAGATTCTAAATAACATGACCCCATAGTAAACAAAAATAGAAAAAGAAAACAATTTTTGGGTCGCGAAGTCATTAGTATGACCCCGCGGAGATTTGAACTCCGGACCACTCGATTATCAGTCGAGCACTCTACCAGGCTAAGCTACGGGGTCAAAAGGAAATTATTATACAACCCATATGGCCTTGTGCCATATCTCGGAACCAACGATCGAAATCGTTGTGGCCCTAAGCTACGGGGTCAAAAATGAAATTATTATTCTTTGACCCTAGAAAAAGAGTCAAGAATTGCGGTATTTTGAAATTATTTTGATTAAAAGCGCCTCCGACCAGGATCGAACTGGTGACCTTGCGGTTAACAGCCGCACGCTCTACCGCTAAGCTACGGAGGCAAGTAGTCTTGAGAACCAGAGTTTCATTTATATAATTTTTGTTGAAATTTAAAGAAAACACCCTAATTTAAAACTAAGAGCTTAGAAGTGTTCAAAAGTGTTAATTTAAGCCAATTTTACAAAGATATAGGTGAAACAACTGTGCAATATATTCAAGTTCAACTTTTAAGCTAATCTTACTTTGACCATGAGTTCTGTTTTGAAAAGTAAAAGGAACCTCTTTAACTGATTTAATCCTTCCAAGAACTAAAATTTCAAGTAAAATTTTATAACCATAAGCACTCAATTTGACGTCTTTAATAACATCACGTTTAAAAGCAAAAAAACCAGACATTTTGTCTTTAACAGGAGTTAGAGGTCTGGCCATTCCTTGAGCAATCCA
>Ga0114931_10007957_pt1 | contig 12882 bp, 9 predicted proteins | sample 2SBtaG_FD_89579 | JGI IMG/M metagenome (GOLD analysis project Ga0114931, IMG submission 89579) | Deep subsurface microbial communities from Kolumbo volcano to uncover new lineages of life (NeLLi) - 2SBTROV14_V59a metaG | ecosystem: Environmental > Aquatic > Marine > Volcanic | place: Kolumbo...
CCTCGACGCCGAGTGGTACGCCGACCGATACGCCGACGGCGACGCCGACGAGCACCCCGACCAGTACCCCGTTCCTTTTCGACGGCGCCGCGTGCGTCGATCCGTCCGAGTGCTTCTCGGCGAACTGCGTCGATGACGTGTGCTGCGACACCGTCTGCGACGGAGCGTTGGAAGCGTGCAACGTGCCCGGGCAGGTTGGGATCTGTGTCGAGAACCTGGCGCCGGCGCCCGCTACGTCGGGCCGCGGCTTGGCCGCCGGGTTGATGGTGTTGCTGATGGTCGCCGGAGTGGCGCTGGGGCTGCGCCGCAAGGCGGAGAACCACTAGCGGGCAGTTGCGCGGCGAACTTCGAGTGACGAGAGTTCGCCGCGCGGTGTGTCTCTGGCGCCGCGCTGTAGCGCGGTTCAGCCGACGGTAAGGCGGCTGGCCGTGCGCTTACGGCCCCAGTGGGAACCGGTGTTGTTGCGGAAGTGAGCGGGCCGACTGGCGAAAATGTCGGTCTCCAGCCATAGTCGCTTGAGGTGGCGCACCCGGCCGTTGGCCCGGTCGTCGCGGTATGCGGTGCGTCCGTGCATCAGGTGGTAGTTGTTGATGAACTGGATGTCGCCAGGCAGTAGCTCCATGGTGATGTGGTAGGTCGGGTCGTCCGCGAGCTCTACCAGGCGCGACAGCCCCTCTCGCGCCAGCGGTGTCAGGCGCGGGCAGTCCGCGTGGCGTTGCGATGCGAGAATGAACGGCGGGATACAGCGCACGAACAGGCGTCCTTCCCACGCGGTGAACACCGGCACGCTGTACCAGCCGGGTTTGCCGGGGGCTTGCTCGCCGCGGAAATCGTTGGGTTGGGCCCGGTAGAGCTCAGCGGCACATTCGGGGGCCTCGCGGACCAGCTGGTTGTGGATCGATACCGCGTTGGCGACGGCCGAGCGACCGCCGCCGGCGCCCTCCTGTAGACAGAGCAGGCCGACCAGATCCGAGCCGTCGCAGTGGAACGGCAGCGCCATGCCGCCGAGCTCGTTGCCGCGGGCGGTGGGATCGTTGGCGCTCTTGCCCTGGTCGGTCACGTCGCCGAGGACGTGGCCGTAGTGGTTCTGCGGCCACGGCGAACCGAGATGCATGCCGATACCCCAGTAGAGCATCTCCAACTCGGCGCGGTCGTAGCGCTCGCGCTCGATGCCGCGCAGTCGCACGAAGCCGCGTCCGTCGATCAGCTCGGATTCGATCTGCTTCAGCCGACGGCCGAGGCGGGGCAGGGGGAAGTCGTCTCGTTCGATGTCGAGAACGTCGCGGGACTTGCGCAGTGCGTGGCGCGTGGCGGCGTCGAGCTCTTCGCGCTCTTCGTCGGAGAACACCTCCGTCCACAGAGATTCGTCGGCCATCGCCGCCGCTATCCACTCGCACTGGCTTTCGAGAATCTCGATCTGCCCGGTCATACTCCACTTCCCGCGTCGTTTTCGGCGCTGTTGGACTCGCGGCCAGCCTCGTCGATCGCGGCTGGTGAATCAAGCGCGCGGAGCGTGGCCCGGCGATCCCGAATCACGCGCCGCCGCCGTCGGATGTCGGCCAGTGTGGACAACACCCGGCGTCCGATGGCGTCCCGCTTGAGGATCTCGGCGAACCCGGCCAGCCAGACGAAACGGAGCAGCGGCGACACGATTCCGGGGCCGGACGTCAGCGCGGACCGCAGCTCGCCGATGGCGCGCCGATACTGACCGCTGCGCACGAACCTCTGCGCCCGGTAGAGATACACATTGGTGTAGGCGATGGGTCGCATGGCACGCACCGCGGCGGGCAGATCCGGTTCGGCGAAGAGCTTGTCGAGTGGTCTGGTGCGGGCATCGAGTACCGCCGTGAAGTCGGCCGAGCCGGGGCCAGTGAGATTGCCGTCGTGCCAGCGGATGCGGGCGACGACCTGCTCGACGAACACGAAATCGAACTGCCGCGCGACCCGTAACCACATGTCCCAATCTTCGTTGGCGATTAGGTTCTTGTCGTAGGTGCCGACTCTCTCGAAGCAGGAGCGACGGGCGATGAGGGCGATGTTACAGGTGCAGTCGTCGTACACGATGCTGCGCAGGCTGTCGTTGGCGAAGCGCGGCGGGAGCCCTTGGACGTGTGCCAGCGGGTGGCCGTCCGCGGTCATTGCCTGGCCCTGCGCGTAGGCGACCCCGGCATCCCGTCGAAGGTCGAGGATCGGTACCAGCGTCGCCAGCATGTTCGGGAGCCACAGATCGTCGGAATCGAGGCGCGCGATATACTCGCCGCGCGCCGCGCTCAGCGCCCGGTTGAGTGTGGCGCTGATGCCGCTGTGCGGTTGTCGCGTGCAGCGCAGGCGCGGGTCTTCGATGGCGGCCAGCAGCGCGGGCGTCTCGTCGCTCGACCCGTCGTCGACGACGATCAGCTCGAGATCCTCGAGGGTCTGCCTCAGCACGCTGTCGATCGCCTCTTCGAGGAAGCGCGCCCGGTTGTAGGTGGGCAGGAGGACCGACACGCGGGGGCTGGTGGTGTTCACATAAAAACTCGGTGGTGTGGCGGGATTCATAATCGGCGGGACCTGCTGGAGCAAGTGAGCGCAAGTTCCACTGCCGGTGGACAATTGTAAGTGCTCTCCTATCGGCTATGGTTCGGGCCACAGCCGGTCATGAATCCTCTCTGCGATTATCTCGCTTACGAATCGACGTCGTTCCTGCCGATCGCCTGGAATCGGCGGGCGTTCGAGCATGCAGCTGGCGGCGTCAACCGATGAGGCGCCGGCGAGACCGCGGTTCGCGCGGTGATCGAAGGCGTGTATCGACGGAGGACCGCGACGGTACTTTCACGGCCCTTTTGCGGCCGCTGGTAGCCGCTGCGCGAGAGAGGCGGGGTGAGACCGCGCTCGACTATCAGCCACTTTCCCATCTCGACTATGCCGCGGAGCTGGCTGTCAAGCAGGAGGGGCTGGGCCGGTTCTGGGAGCAGCATCGACTCGATGGCGTCCCCGAGTCTCCGCGACCCTCACCGCGGCCGCGTGGCTACCGGACATCTTCCAAACGCCGCATCCAGGTGCACAAGGGAAAGCCCTGCCTGTTTCTCGGCGATCGCCCGGCGCCTGCCGATTTGCGCGGCTTCGTCGCTTCGCCGCTGGAGGCGACCGAGCACGCGGTGATCTACCGCGGTCTGCGGGAGATCCTCGGGCGGCCGATCTTCCGAATGTTGCACGGACACCTGAGCTACGCGATCGTGCGCGGCAGCTACAGCCAACGCGCTCTCATTCTCAACGTCGACGAGCTCAGTGCCCCGATCGTTCGCAAGATCAAGTTGCTCGCCAAGCAGATCCAGGCGCTTCCGGGGGCCCCGTTGTCCGCGTTGTTCGTCTATCTCGATCCGACGCGGTCCGAGTATCATTTCGAAAGCCGGCGCCCCGACGATCCGGTGACGTTCAAGAAGATCTTCGGCCCCGACCAGTTGTCGATTGCCGTCGCCGGCTGTCGCTACCGCTTTCACCCGACCTCGTTCTCGCAGGTCAACGAGTCGATGCTACCCGAGATGTTGGCGATGGCGCGAGAGATGTTGTCACCGCAGCCGGGGCAGTACTTGCTCGACCTCTACTGCGGTTACGGGCTGTTCAGCCACTTCCTCGCCGGCGACTACGCCGGTGTGGTCGGTGTCGACTCCGAGGGGCCGTCGATCCGTGCGGCGGTTGCCAACAGCCGTTCGAACCGCTCGAGCACACCCGTGAAGTTCATCGCGGCGCGGATCGATCGCGATTTCGCGGAGCAGATATTGCGCCCTTCGCCCGGGCCCGAGGCGATCTTGCTCGACCCGCCGCGCAGCGGCCCACTGGCAGGTGTGATCACGGCGCTCGGGCGGCGCAATCCGAAGAAGGTGCTGCACGTGTTCTGCGAGGTCGACCGGATTCCCGTCGCTCTCGGTCAATGGCGCGCCAAGGGCTACGCGGTCGAACGCGTGGTGCCGCTCGACATGTTTCCCGGATCGGCCAATCTCGAAGTATTGATTCTGCTCGTTCCCGCCTGATTCATACGAGCGCGCTCTACGAGGAAATGACCGGTCCGAGCGGTATTGAGGCAGAGCGTGCCGCCGCAGCATTCGGAAAAGATACTCGGGCATGGGCGAACGTTGTAGACGATTCGGAAGGGAACGTTGCCGTTCCCTCACCCGTACATGGTAACTCCCGGAGGGAGAGGGAGCTCGATGGGTCCTCTCCCTTTGGGAAGGCCAGGGTGAGGGTAAGGGTGAGGGTAAGGGTGAGGGTAAATGAGATGTCTTTTACCTTCACGAGCGAAGCGAGTTTCGGGACAGAGCTCGCAACGCTGGTTCCAGCATGACGGCGTGCGTCACGCCGACGCTGGCGAAGACCCGGCGGTGGGTGTCGAGCGCGTCGGCCAGGCAGGAGAGCATACGCTCGTCGCGCCTGCGGTTGGAGTGGCGCGCGATTCGTTGCGTCGGCAGTCGGTCCTGCATCGGATCGGTCTCGCGCCCGGTCACCTCCGAGTGGCGCAGCGGGTGGCCCATCAGGCGCAGGTGCTCGGATTCGATCAGCGGCCAATCGATCGCGGCCAGTCCGAGCGGCGGGCCGATGATTGCGAAGAAGTCTGTGAAGTAGCCGTCGAAGTCCATGCGCGCCGTCTTGCGATTGAAAGACGCCAGTTGGCGGACGACCAGGAACACCAATGCGTCTCCGGGCGACAGCTCGCCGGCGAGTCGCTCTGCCTCGACGGCGAGCGGTATGTCCATGCTAGCTGTCTCGATGCCCGCGGCGGCGGCGAGGTGGCGCAGTAGCCCGGCTTCTCCATGCCTGCGGATAGCGACTTCGCGTTCGGCTTCGACGGCTGGCGGCGTGCCTTCGTGCAAGGCGAAATCGGGGGCGAACTTGTGAAAGATCGCCTCGATCTGGCCGAACATCGGGTCGCCCGTATCGGAGCTGTGGCGGTTGCCGAAGAGGATGAGGCGGGAGCCGCCGCGGGTGAGGTCGACGAGGTAGGGGCAGCGGTGGCGGATCGCGGCGTATTCGGAGAAAGTCAGGATGTGATGGGAGGGGGGCATCGAAATCGAGTAGTGCCATCAGTCTGGGAACTGAGTGCTGATCGTTGAGAGCCGAGCGTAGTGTCGTTCCTTATCCGACCACCGGTCACCAGTCACCTCCCGCATCGTTTGTAGCCCGCGGGCCGCTTGTGGGAGAGTCGGCTCGAGAAATGGGCAAGAGCGCACGTCACGAACGACTCACGGCAGATATCCTCGCCGGGCCGGAAGGGCCGCGCGTCGGCGCGTTTTTCGATCTCGACCAGACCCTGCTGGCCGGGTTCTCGGCGGCCTCCTTCATGCGCGAGCGCTTCCTGTCCGGCCGCATGGCGCCGCGCGAGCTGGGCGAGACGGTGCTCGGGGCATTGAGCTTTGCCGTCGGCAGAACCGGCTTCTCCGGCATGATGTCGGCGTCGACGGCGGCCTATCGCGGCGTGGCCGAGGCGGTGCTCGAAGAGATTGGCGAGGAGGTCTTTCGCAAGTACCTGGCGACGCAAATCTACCCGGAGTCGCGCGCACTGGTCGACGCGCATCAGAAGATGGGCCACACCACGGCGATCATTTCCTCGGCGACTCGCTACCAGGCCGCGCCGCTCGCCCGCGATATGGGGATCGAACACGTTCTCTGCACCGAGCTCGAGGTGAAGAATGGGATCTTCACGGGCCGCGTCGTGCACCCGACTTGTTACGGTGCGGGCAAGGCGGTTGCCGGCCGGCGTCTGGCCAAAGAGCACCGACTCAATCTGAAGAAGAGCTACTTCTACACCGATAGCCATGAGGATCTGCCGTTGCTCGAGGCGGTCGGTCGGCCGTGTGCGCTCAACCCGAATCGCCAGCTGGCGCAGATCGCCCGCGAGCGCCGCTGGCCTGTGCATCGGTTCCACAGCCGGGGCGCGCCGACGCTCGGCGATCTGGTGCGTACGTCTCTGGTGTACGGCAGCATGGTGCCGTCGATATGGGCCGGTGCAGCCGCCGGGATCATCAGCGGCTCGCGGCGCGAAGCGGTCAACGTCGCCGCCTCCCTGTGGTCCGATCTGGCGACGTCGCTGTCGGGAGTCGATTTTCGCGTCGAGGGCGAGCAGCACCTGTGGTCGCATCGACCGGCGGTGTTCATCTTCAATCACCAGAGTGGCTTCGACCCGATTCTGATGTTCAAGATGCTGCGGCGCGACCTGACCGGCGTCGGCAAGCAGGAAATTCTCCACAATCCGATCTTCGGGCCGGTATTTGCCGCCGCCGGTGTGGTCTTCATCGACCGCACCGATTCCTCGAAGGCGATCGCCGCGCTGGAGCCGGCGGTGCGGGCGCTGCGCGAAGGAATCTCCCTGGTCATCGCGCCGGAGGGCACGCGGTCCCTCACGCCGCGGTTGGGACGTTTCAAGAAGGGGGCATTCCATATCGCCATGCAGGCCGGCGTTCCGATCGTGCCGGTGGTTTTCAAGAACGTCCTCGACGCACTGCCCAAGGATGCGATGGTGGTGCGACCGGCGACGGTGGAAGCGGTGGTGCTGCCGCCGATCGACACCTCGAAGTGGACGACGAAGAATATGGACCGCAAGATCGCGTCGCTGCGCTCGCGTTACCTCGCGGCTCTTCGCGACTGAACCCGTCCCAGCAGCCATGGGAATCTGAGAATACCCAGGTAAGTCCATGGGTTGCGGGGTTGTCGGACAGCGGCTGCTGGTCTGTGCCGGCGTGATTGAAGTCGCTGTTGTGCGAACCCCGTCGGCGTGGCTACAATCCCCAGATGCGCCGATCACGACAGCTCGCGAGAGTTGGCTGGTTCGCTGTGGGGTGCCTGTTCGCAATCGCGGGCCCGGCGGCGGCCTTCGACGGTTCGCAGGGTCGTGCTGGCGACTCGCTGCCGCGTGGCTTCGTCATGGACATGGCGCGCAGCGCGTTTCGCTGTGCCAAGGCGCGCGGAGAAATTACCAAGGACGTTCTCACGATCATCGATTATTCGCTTCCTTCGTTCGCACGGAGGCTTTGGGTCGTCGACATGACGACCGGCGAGATGCTCAACCGCGAGCTCGTCGCACACGGGCGCAACAGCGGCGGGCAATTCGCCGACCGGTTCTCCAATGAGCCGGGTTCGCGGCAGTCTAGTTTGGGGCTTTTCCGGGCGGACGAAACCTACCAGGGCCGCCACGGATACTCGTTGCGCCTCACCGGCCTGGAGCCGGGCGTCAATGACAACGCTCGCGAGCGCGCGATCGTTGTGCACGGCGCCGACTACGTCAGCGCGGACTTCATCAAGCGCCACGGCAGGCTCGGCCGCAGCTGGGGATGCCCGAGCTTGCGCAACGAAGTTGCCCGCGAAGTGATCGATGAAATCAAAAACGGCGGCGCGCTGTATGTCTACCACCCTGCGCGCTCCGGCCTGGTTGCCTCGCCTTATCTGAGTAACGACTGCATCGCCTCGCGCTGAGCCAGCGCGACGAAGCCGTCCCGCGTCGAGCTCACTGCCGCCCGGCTCGGCGGTCGCTCACTTGTCGGGCAAGTCGTGCATGCTGTCGAGCAGTTGGACCAGGATCTGGCGGAGCATGTTCTGTGCTTCGGGTTCGTCGGACGGCAGTCCGCCGTAGATAGCGCTGCTCTTTGCCGGCGTCTGCCCCTGACCCTTGGCATATGCGACGGCTTCGTCGAGATCGGCGGCGAAGCTCTCGACGACACCCGGCTGCGTCTGTGGGCCGGTCACGCACATGTGGATCGCGTTGGGATACTGCTGTCCGTTGAAGCGCCAGCCGCGCTGTCGCATGAAGTCGTTGATGTGGTAGATCTCGAATTCGTCGGATCGGAACGAGAAGCAGAAGGTCGGCTTTCCCATCATGCACAGCTCGGGGTGCCGAGCGACCTCCGCTTGCATGGCGAAAGAAGTTTCGAAGATTGCCTTCGCCAGCTTCAGGTAACCTTCTTTGCCGAGGCTGACCATCGATGCCCAGGTCGCGGCGAGAAGTCCGGTCGGACGGCTGCCGGCCATTCCCGGAGAAAAGTACTTCCCGCCGGTCCACATTTCGCTCAGGAAGTATTGGCCTTCGCGCAGTGCCTTGTCGCGATAGAGCACGACCGAGGTTCCCTTGAGCCCGTATCCGTACTTGTGCGTGTCGGCGGAGATGCTCGATACGCCGGGCAGGCGAAAGTCGAATACCGGAATGTCGTATCCGAGAGCCTCGCCCCAGGGGAGGATGAAGCCGCCAAGGCAACCGTCGACGTGGAGGCCGACCCCGTGTTGCAACGCCAGCTCGGAGAGCTGCTCGATCGGATCGATCGTACCGTAGGGGTAGTTGCCCGCCGAGCCAACCAGCAGGATGGTGTACTGGTTGATGTGGTCGCGCACGAAGTCGACGTCGATCAGAGTCGTCTTCGGGTCGATCGGCGCGGATACGATCTCGATGTCGAACAGATGCGCGGCCTTTTCGAACGCCGGGTGCGCGGTCATCGGGAGGATCATCTCGTGGCGGCGCTCCGTCGATTGCCGGCGTGCTTTTTCCCGATGAGCCAGGACGGCGCTCATGATGCTGTCGGTACCGCCTGTGGTGAGGGCACCGCACGGTGTCGCGTCGGTGGCCGCGCCGGCGTGCATCATGTCGAGAGTCATGGCGATGATTTCGCTCTCGAAGCGGGTTGCACTCGGGCAGATGTCTCGCTGCAGCGCGTTGACGTGCGAGTAGAGGCTAGCCGCCTGGTTGAGGAATGCGTAGTGCTCCATGTTGCCCCGGTAGAGCGATCCGGAGCAGCGCCCGGTTTGCCAGAAGTCGTCTTCGGCGACCGCCATATCGCGTAGCTCTTGCAGCACCTCTTGCTCCGACCGTCCTTTGTCGGGGAAGTGGTCGTTGACTCCGTAGCGTTCGCGGTAGGCGCGAATCCCGGAAAAGGGTACGTCGGTGTCGCTGTTGCCCATGGTCATTCCTCGCTTGTCGTGGTCGAGTCGAGAGCCTCGTAGTCGAGTGTCTCGGGGTTGAGTGCCCGGAAGATCGGGCCGGTCCGTTCGAAGATTTCGCCAAACTGATCGAAGAGGAGGTCGTAGGTCGCCCTGGTCTCGGCGCGCGGCTCGAACCTGGCGGCGATCGGGCAGAACGTCGGGTGCTGATCGCGATCGACGGTGCCGAGCCGCTCGAAGGCGAGAAAGGCTGTCGCGCGATTGGTGACGTGTCTCGGCTCGGCCATCTGCACGACCGGGCGGTCCATGATGTTGGCGACCGTTTGGGCCCATTGCCGCGATTGCGCACCGCCGCCGGCGAAGCCGAGCTCGGCGAAGCTCTCGCCGCACAGCGCCTCGGTGGCCGGGAGTTGCCAGCGCAGGCTCAGCGTGATCCCTTCGATGACCGCGCGAAGCATGTCCGCCCGATTGGTGGCCAGTGACATGTTGAGAAAACCGCCGCGCATCGAAGGGATCGCCGTCGGTGTTTGCGAGCCGGTGAGCCAGGGGAGGTAGAGCAGCTTGTTGGCGCCAGCCGGGGAGCTGGCGAGTGCCTCTTCGACGCCGGCGAACGCGTCGTTGGTGGAGTGGCGGGCGAGGGCGTCGTCGGCGAAGACCAGGTTCTCGAGGAAGTGCTGGAGCAGGCGGCCGCCGAGGCCGTTCTCTGCCATCACAACGTAGCGCCCGGGATGCGGGCTCGGCATGCTGAACACGTTGCTGGTGAGGTCGGCGCGCAGCGAGTCGACGAAGGCCAGCACCTGGCATGTGGTGCCGACGTTGATGCCGCCGCGTGCGTGGATGAACGTTCCGGTCCCGACCGCGGCCGCCTGGGTGTCGTTGATCCCGGCGAAGACCGGAGTGCCGGTGGCGATGCCGAGCTGCTCGGCCGCTTCGGGCATCAGCCCGCCGACGATGGAGCCGGATTCGATCAGCGGCGGCAGCTTGTCGCGATCCAGGCCGGACATGCGGAGCAGGTTGTCGTCGTAGCACACATGGTCGGGATCGCGGTTGTCGGTGAGGATCTGCGAAAACGCCGAGCACGCGCTCGCCGTGCAGCGCCCGCTCAGACGTGCGGTGATGAAGTCCATCGGCTCGAGGAAACAGGCGGCTCGGCGGTAGATCTCGGGGCGCTCGTGTTGCAGGAAGAGCGCGTGCGACAGCGAGTCGTTGCCGGTGGGGAGGGGGAAGAGGCCGTTGGTTGCCAGGAATTGCTCGAGCACGCCTTCGGCGCGTCCCAGGATCTGCTGGCTATAGGGGTGCCCGCGGCTGTCGAGCCAGAGGATCAAGTTGCCGACCTCGCGCCCGTTTGGGTCGACCGGGACGATCGAGAAGTACTGGCTGGTGCAGGTGATACCCGCCACCTCGCCGAGCTCGGCGCCAGCACGCGTCACTTCGCGGCCGGCATCGAGGACCGCATGCCAGATCTGTGCGGGGTCCTGTTCGGCGCCGCCTCCGGGCAACTCCGTCGTCGCGATGGGGCGGACGGCGGTGGCCGCGATCTGACCGTCGTCGGCGACCAGAGCTACTTTGACGCTGCTGGTGCCGACGTCGATCGAGAGCATGGTCTGGCGTGGCATCGGTTCGATCCTCTATTGGCCTACGTCTATTGGCCGACGCCGAGGGCGCGGTCGCGCAGTTGGCCGCAGCCGGCGTTGATGTCGATTCCTTTTTCCATGCGCACCGTCGATGGCACGCCGAAGCGGGTGAGCCCCTCCTGGAAGGCACTGGCGGTTTGCCGGCGCGGTTTGCGATAAGGCCCATCGCCGGTTGGGTTGACCGGAATCAAATTGACGTGACAGAGGAGCCCGCGCAAGAGCTTAGCCAGTTTTGCCGCGTGTCCCGGCGAGTCGTTCTGTCCGCTGAGCAGGACGTATTCGAAGAACACGCGACGGTTGGTGCGCGCGATGTAGTCGCGGCAGGCCTCGATGACTTCTTCGATGGGGTGGCGTGCGTTGATCGGCATGGTTTCGGAGCGGGTCGCGTTGTCGGGCGCGTGCAGCGACACCGCGAGGTTGATCTGGATCTCCTCGCCGGCCAGCTGGACGATCTGTTGCGGCAGTCCGACGGTGGAGATGGTGATGTGCCGGGCGCCGATGTGCAGGCCCTGGTCGTCGTTGAGAACCCGCGCCGCCCGGATCGAGTTTTCGTAGTTGGCGAGCGGTTCGCCCATGCCCATGAAGACGACGTTGGTGATTCCCTGTCGGTCCCCCGCGCCGCGTACGCCGCGATCGATTTCCGACTGATCTTCGCTGCGCGCCAGCCGCTCCATGTGGATGACCTGGCCGACGATCTCGGCGACCGTGAGTTGGCGTCGAAAGCCTTGCTGGCCGGTGGCGCAGAACGTACAGCCGAGGGCGCAACCGGCCTGGGTGGAGATGCAAACCGTCTTGCGGGCTTTGCGGTGTCCGTCGGCTGCGTAACGCATCAGCACTGTTTCGATCAGCTCACCGTCGTCGAGGCGGAACAGCGTCTTGTCGGTGGAACCGTCGCGCGAGTGGGTTTCCAGGCAGGGGGTTGGGTTGCCGATGGCGAACCGACCCCTCAGTTTGCCGCGCAGGCTGCGGGCCAGGTTGGTCATGTCGTCGAAAGATGGAGTCAGGGACCGGTACACGGCACTCCACAGTTGCCTGGCGCGGAAGGCCGGCTCGCCGAGCTCGAGCATGAGATCGTCGATTTCACCCTTCGAGAGATCGAGAATCGACGGCAGTCGCCCGATACCAGTGGATGGGGAATCGATGGCGTTGGCGCCGAGCGCCTCATGCGGTGGGGCGGAGTCCGACCCCAGCCGGCGCATTTTCGAAGAGCGTTCCACTCCGGGCATCATGCGCGATTCACTGCGTCAGGTGAAGGGAGGCCCGGCGTCGATACTTGGTACGCGATTCTCGATACGGTACATTCTACGTTTCGCGTGGCTGCCCGAGCGGGGATGGAAACGGGGTCGAGGCTGGAGAGTCCCGGTAGCCGTGGCGGGCGGCGGGTTGCGTTGGGTGACAGACGAAGGGCAAACAGGGTGAGGATCTTCCTGGTGACGACGCGGGCCGTTCTCGGGTTGACGTGTGCTGCCTCGGTCTTGGCGTTTCTCTCCTTGACGGGCGGGACCGTCCGCCGGGGCGCGCAAACGCTGAGCGCGCCCGTCGCTGCGCGCTCGAGCGCTCGGTCGGACGAGAAACCGCCCCGCGCAGCGGCGGCGCAGCGGAAGATGAAGAGCGCGACGACGCAGCCACTCGTCGCCTCGGTGGTCGAGATCGACCGCGTGGCTGGTCGGGTTTGGTCGGCGGACGAGATCGCGCTGCCCTCGGCGGTCGATATCGATTCCGGCGGACGCCGCCTGGTCGCCGACCGCGAGCGGCACCGCGTCCTGCTGTTCCCGGCCGACGCGGGGGCTCCGGTGTCCATGCCGATCGGCTCGCCCATGGATGCCGACTTCTTGCCCGGCGGTGGGTTTCTCGTCACCAGCGCTCGCGATCGCTCGGTGGTCGAGTGGAACGAAGAGGGCGAGGTGGTCTGGCGCTACGACGGTTTGACCGGGCCGCTCGATGCCGATCGCCTGGCGAACGGCGACACCCTGATTGCCGACTCGAGGCCGGCGCGGATTCTTCAGGTCGACCGCGCCGGGAACGTCGTCTGGGAAATCGCGGATGGCATCAAATTGCCGTACGACGTCGAGATGGATGCGGCCGGCAACGTACTCGTCGCCGACTACAACGGTCACCATGTCCGCTGCATTCGACGCGACGGAACGACCTGCTGGCGCGCCAACGACATCGGCCACCCATCGAGTCTGCAACTGTTGGACGACGGCAGCATGTTGGTCTCGACCCACAAGGCCGGATCGATCGTGTGGCTCACGGCGGATGGCCGAATCCTCGGGAACTGGGCGATCGGTGCCAGGTTGGAGGACTTCGCGGTTACCGGCAGGGGGCGAATCGTGCTGGCGCAGCGTTTGCC
>Ga0114931_10007958_pt1 | contig 12882 bp, 13 predicted proteins | sample 2SBtaG_FD_89579 | JGI IMG/M metagenome (GOLD analysis project Ga0114931, IMG submission 89579) | Deep subsurface microbial communities from Kolumbo volcano to uncover new lineages of life (NeLLi) - 2SBTROV14_V59a metaG | ecosystem: Environmental > Aquatic > Marine > Volcanic | place: Kolumbo...
AGACGCGCAGGTGCTGGGCGAAGGCGTCCACCCTGGCGATGCCCTCCTCACCCAGGATCTCCAGCTTGACGTCGCCCCAGGTCGGGTAGCTTGCAGGCCGGGACCAGCTCGTGTCCAGGGTGCCATACATGCCGTTGCTCATCTTGAAGGAGAGCAGTCCGGCGTCGTCGATGCCCAGGCCGGGGTGCAGCAGATTGTCCCCCACCTCGGCGTAAACCTCCGTCACCTCCGCGTCCAGCATCCAGCGCAGGAGATCGATGACATGGACAGTGTGGTCGATGACCGCGCCGCCGCCGGAGAGATCGCGCTGGATGAACCAGTCGCCGGGCATGGAGCCGTGGTTGGTGCACTTGGCGCTGAAGAGGCGGCCCAGTTTGCCTTCCTTGATAATGGCCTTCAGCCGCTGCACCGGCGGCGAGAAGCGCACCGGGAACGCGATCTGAAGCCGGGTCTCCGTGGCCGCGCAGGCGTCGATCATGGCCTGGGCGTCCTCCCGGGTGGTGGCGATGGGCTTCTCGCAGAGGATGGCCTTGGTCCGGCCTGCGGCCAGTTCCACCAGGGGGCGGTGATGGATATTTTCGGAACAGATGACCACGCCGTCCAGCCCTTGGGCCAGCAGCGCCTCGTTGTCGGCGAAGAAAGCAGTCTCAAAGCGGTCAGCCATGGCCCCACCCCGCTCCGGGTCCGCGTCCCAGACGCCGACGAGGTCCACGTCGTCCAACTGGCATAGATGCGCGGCATAGCCGGCCGCGTGCATGTGGGCGAAACTCATCATGCCGATGCGAATGTTTTTGCTTGTCATGCGCGCACCTCCTCGAAGGTTGCAATCTCGATGGGCTGGCCTGTGCGCACCGATTCCACGGCGGCCAACGAGACCTTGACGGCCATCAGCGCGTCGTGGGGCGTGACCCGGGGCGTCGCGCCCGTCTCCAGACAGTGGAGGAAGTGGGCCAGTTCGGCGCGGTAGGGATTGTCTTCCGCCGCCAGGGGGCTGTAGCGCGCCTCATGGTGGGTGGGCGTTTCCTCATCGCGCAGGGCCACGGCCACAGGCGCGTGGTCGGCCCCGTCCCACTCGATCAGCCCACCGTCGCCGGCGATCTCCAGCCGCGTGCGCCAGAGGCCGGGCGGGTTGGCCCAGCTACAGTCGATGTGGCCGATGCTCCCGTCGCTGAAGCGCAGGGAGATCAGCGCGTGGTCCCGCTCCGGGATATTGGCGAAGCTCAGTCCGTGGGCGAAGACCCGCTCCACCTCGCCGCAACACCAGCGCACGTAGTCGATGTCATGGATGCCCACGTCCAGGATCACGCCACCGCTCTTCTCGAAGTCGGCGTAGAATGCGCTGTGAAACTCCCGACCTGCGCCAGGGAAGCTGCCGGCGCGCACCGTGCGGATCATGGCCGGGTGACCGATCTCGCCGTCGTCGATGGCCTCTTTGGCCTTGGCGAATTCGGGGAAGAAACGGACCACGTGGGCCACGTAGAGGGGGACCCCGGCCTCTTCGCAGGCCGCGACCATCTCCTCGGCGTCGTCCAGGTGGCGGGCCAGGGGCTTCTCGCAGATCATGGGCGTTCCCGCGGCCGCGGCGGCCAGCACACACTCCTTGTGGGCAGCGGTGGGCGTGCAGATGTCCACCAGGTCCACGTCGGCCAGCAGCGCGTCCAGGTCGTCGTAGACCGCGCCGCCATAGGCCTCGCTGGCTCGGCGGGCCGCGTCCCGGTCGATGTCATAATGACCTACAATTTCCACCGGCAGGCTGCTCCATCCGTCGAGATGGACCCTGGCGATAGCGCCTGTACCAATCATGCCAATTCGCGTCATAGTTTTTGTCCTGTCCTGTGTGTGGGGATGGAACGCGGATGAAACGGATTGGGCGGATTTGCACGGATTTTTTTCAAATCCGTGCAAACCCGGTGAATCCGCCCAATCAGCGTTCTATCCCTTCCGTCGTAGCGCCAAAAAGCAAAAGCCGCTTGTGGCCGCGAGCAGGCCGCAGACGACATACAGCGTCACGAACCCCCATGCCTGCGCGAGCACGCCGCCCATGAGCATACCCAGCAACTGGCCGGCGCTGGCCGCGGTGTAGAAGAGGCCACTGGCGCCGCCGCGCGCCCGCCGGTCCCCTTGTTCGGTGGTGTAGGTCATGGCTGTAGTGGTGTAGCTGGCGAACCCAAAGCCGCGCAACACTTGAACGCCCACCAGCGCAGGCAGATAGCGGGCCCAGAGAATGTAGCCCAGTTGCACCAGAGCGATGGCGAAGCCGCCTGCCGCCAGCAACAAGGCTCGCCCCATCAGGTCCGACAACACGCCGGCCGCGTACATGAAGGGCATTTCTGTGAAGGCCGCCAACCCCCACAGCGAACTGATGGCCGTCTTGGTGTAGCCCAGAGTGGCCATGTAGTTGGGCCACATGGACGTGGACGCAGAGTGGGCCGCCATCCACAAGACCACGCCGGCCAGGAAGAGGACGGGCAGGCCCCGGGTAACGGGCGTCCGGTCGCCGGTATTGCTTTTTTCGATATCGGATTTTTTGGCGGGGGCGAAATGCTGTACAGGTTGAAGCCAAAGCGCGGTCACGCCGGCCAACAGGGGGAAGAGGGCGGCCAGCAGAAAGGTCCGGGGCAGCGAGTAGGCGTCGGCGAAACGGCCCCCGATCAGCGCGCCGCCTGCAAAGGCCAGGGAACCGATGCCGCGGAAGACGCCCATCTATCGCCCCTTGGCGTCAGAACGCTCCAACGCATCACCCATGATGGCCAGGCTGAGGGTGATATAGGCTGCACTGGCCGCGCCTTCCCCCACGCGCATGGCCCAGGCCCAGTTCACGGTTGGCGCCTGACTCAGCCCCACATAGGCCGCGGCCAGCCCAAACAGGCCAGCCGCCAGCAGCGGCTTGCGTCGTCCCATGCGGTCGGAGAGCCGCCCCCACAGATAGTTGCTGGCCAGCATCGACAACACGAAGCTGGTCAGGATCAGCGAGATGTGGGCGTAGGACGCGCCCAGGGCCTCCAAATAGAGGGTGATCAGCGGGGCGGTGACGCCGATGGCGGCGAAGAAGAATCCGTTGACCACCGTGAGCAGCCGGTAGTTGTGCATAGAACATGACGCAGGGCCGACGGTGATGCGTCAGCCCTGCGCCTCATGAACCTTACCATTGATCCCATTTTTCACCTGCCTGGAAGCTCTAGGCTTCCAAGCAGGCCGGGATGTAAGATTTGAACGAATCTCAAACGCTACTGGTCAACCGGTTCGAGCCGTCCGGTTACGATCAGCACGATGGAGAAGGGATCGGCGTAAGTGCCGTTCAGATAGACGGGGTCATCATCCGGCGGCCACTGCTTGACGCGCACGCTTTCCACAGCCGGGTTGTTGCCATAGCGCTCCCACAGCGGGATCTGAGGCAGCAATTCATTGTAAGCCAGGGCCAACTCGTTGACCAACGGGACCTGGGCGTCCTTATCGGCGCCCTGTCCGGCGCGCAGAGTCAAGTCGGCCAGATCGACCGTGCCGCAGCAGTCTGTTTCCTGAACTAACGGGAAGCTCATGCCGGGGCCAGCTTCGGTGGTGGCTTCCACTTCGCCGCCGGTGGAGTTGTAGGCGTTGAAGTCGATGCTGTAGGAGAACTGGGGATGGGGATTGCCTGCGCCCCATTCGCGAATGGCCATATCGAAATTGCCCGCCATGACTTCGGCCGGATGCTGGCTGAAGGTGATGCCACGGAAGGCGGTGGCGATGCCGAAGTCGGTGAGCTGTTCGGCCAGGTTCTCGGCCGCGGCCGACCAGTCGGCGAATTCAGAAGGCGCCGTCAGTTCATATTCCTGGCGGTTGCCCTGATCGTCGATCCAGACGCCGTCGTCGCCCCGGGTGAAGCCCAAGTCCAGCAGCATCTGCTCGGCCTTGTCGCGGTCGAATTCGTAGGGGTTCAGCGCAGCCTTGGTTTCATCCGTCAGCCACAGGGGGGCCAGGTTGTCAGAGAATCCGGCCATGTACTGGGATGGTTTGGCCGATGCGGCCATGGAGACGATGCCATTTTCGTTACGATCGATGGCATAGGCGATGGCTTGACGGAATTCCTTCACATTGAAGGGGTATTTGGCCTGGTTGAAGTAAAGGGCCGGACCGTTGTAGTTGGGGCCGCGAATAACGCGAATGCCCTCAGCCTGGAACTGCTGGTCGGTCGCGGGCGGGAAGCCATGGGTGGCGTAGTCCGCTTCCTTGGAGAGCATAAGCGGCGTGGCGTCCGGCGTCTCACCGTTGAAGACGACGATGCGATCGAACTTGGCCTGGTCGGCCATAAAGGAAGTCTCGTTCTTGGGCAGCACGATCTGGGACTCGGTGATGCTGTCCATGTCCATCACGTAGGGGCCCAGGGCGACGACGGCGTCGGGGCGGAATTCGTTGAACTCCTGCAGCAGCGCTTGCCATTCGGGTGATTCGGAGTCGGCGCCGCTGGCGATCAGATCGCGCACCCTATTGGCAAACTCGCCATAGGTGGAGGAGTTGCGAATGTTGATCTCGCGGAAGATGCGGCGCAACACGGTGTTGGACGGTTCCTTCAGCTTGAATTCCACGGTGTAGTCATCCACCGCACTGACGCTGTCCAGGAAGTCCCACACGGTCAGGCCCTGGAGCCGCACGATGTCAAAGGTGTCCACCACATCCTGGGCGGTGTAGTCGCTACCATCGCTCCAGACTGCGCCTTCGGGCAACTTAACGTGAATGGTGGTGTCATCGATCCATTCCCAGGACTTGCCGGCCATGGGCAGCCAATCATCATCCGCCCACATGTAGAGGAACAGGGGCGGCTGCATCAGATGATGGTAGATGCCCAGGTTGATGCGGTTGGTGCTGACGAAGGTGTTGAAATGGCCCGCGGGCGGCACTACATAGGGCCAGATGCCCCGGAACTCGGTGACGGCGCCCTCACCGCCGCCTGCAGATGCCGCAGGCGCGGCAGCTTCCTCACCGCCTGGGGCTGCAGGTGCGGCCGGCGCGGCGCAGGCGCTGAGCACAATGGCCAGCGTCAACAACAGTGCGAACAACAATCGTCCTTTCATAAAGCTCTCTCCTTTGTTGAATGGATACTACATGTAAACGTTGAACGCTCATTGCCGCCTGGAAAAGCGGACAAGGAAGATGATAACCGACAAAAAAATGAGACCCATGAGCAAGGTGGCCTGCATCAGCACATATTCCGCCGTCCCCCGCTCCAGCACCAACAGGAGGCCGCCGGACATGAGGGTGACGAAGACGCCGATGCGAAATCCCGCGCGCCCCAGATTGCTATCCATGAGGCTGATACTGACTGATGTCGGCGCCGACATTGGCCGACGCGCCGGGCGTCTCTTCCACCAACTGGATAGAGACCGCGCTGCGCACCGGGCAAGCCACCCGCCCGCCTTCAGGAATGGGATCCAGCGGCGGGACATTCACATCACACTCCCCGGGGACGATGTAAGGGCAGCGGGGGTTGAAGGTGCAGCCCGGCGGCAGGTCCAGCAGGCTGGGAATGTCGGCGCTGCGTAGTTCGATGCGTCGTTTACGCCGCGCAAGTTCCGGATCGGCTTCAGGAACGGCGGCCAGCAGCGCCTGGGTGTAAGGATGTCGGGGATCCATCACCACCCGCTGGGTGGGGCCGTCCTCCACGATGCGCCCCAGGTACATGACCGAGATACGCCCCTGCCAGGCGAAGTACTTGGCCAGGGCCAGATCATGGGTGATGAAGAGGAAAGTGACGTCGAACTCTTCCTTCAGACGCGAGAGCATGTTGAGCAGACTGACGCGGATGGAGACGTCCACCATGGAAACGGCTTCGTCGGCCACAATGAAGCGCGGCTCCACCGTGAGCGCGCGGGCTACGGACACGCGCTGTCGCTGGCCACCGCTCAGTTGATGGGGATATTTATCCATGAAATCCTGGGCCGGCGTTAGGTCCACGATCTCCAGCAGTTCGATGGCGCGCGCCTCGGCGCCCTCCCGCCCTTTGGCCTTCTTATGGCGTAGAAGGGGGCGGGTGATGATCTGGCGCACGGTTTGGGTGGGATTCAGGGAAGCGTAGGGGTCCTGGTGAATGATCTGGACGGCGTGGCGATAGCGCTGAAAGGCCTGCTTGTCCATTTGGGCGATGTCCTGGCCGTCGAACAGCACCCGGCCTGCAGTGGGTTCCAGCAAACCGGCGACCATTTTGCCGGTGGTGCTCTTACCGCAGCCGCTCTCGCCCACCAGGCAGAGCACGTCGCCCTCCTCAATGGCAAAGGAGACGTTATCGACGGCGACAACCCGTTCGTCGCCCTTGCCAAAAGCCCGTGAGACGTTTTGTAATTCAATAAGCGCCATGAATAATCGGTCTCTCTATGCTGCTGAATGCAATGGGTTGGTTTGCAACTCGGCTTCGACCTCCTGCCAATGCCAGCAGGCGGCCTCATGCTCATGTCCGACGGTCACAAGATCCGGCTCTTCCGTCTTACACTTGTCCGTGGCGTAGGGGCAGCGGGGATGGAATTTACAGCCGTCGGGCAAGTCGATCAGGTCGGGCGGCGAGCCGGGGATGGAGAACAGCTCCTGGAAACCGCCCACCACCTTGGGCACCGCCCGGATCAGCCCCAGCGTGTAGGGATGGCGCGGCTGGTAGAAGATGTCGTCCGCTGAACCGAGCTCCACGATGCGACCAGCGTACATGGTGGCGATACGGTCGGCCAGTTCCGCGGCGATGGCCAGATCGTGGGAGATGAAGATCATGGTGAAATGCTGCTCTTCTTTGAGTTTGCGCAGCAGATCGATGATGGTTCGCTGGGTCAGGATGTCCAGGGCCGTGGTGGGTTCGTCCAGGATCAACACCTGGGGATCGAGCAGCAGAGAGAGTGCGATCAGGACCCGCTGGCGCATGCCGCCGCTCAGTTCGTGGGGGTAGGCGTCGATGACCCGTTCGGCGTCCAATTGCACAAAGCGCAACAGGTCCAGGGAGCGCTGGCGGATAGCTTTCTTGTCGCTCCAGCCGTGGGATTGGGCGGTGTCGCGCATCTGATCCCAGATGCGGATCACAGGGTTGAAAGCGTTGAGCGCCGACTGGAAGACCATGGAACACTCTTTCCAGCGGAATTCTCGCAATTCTTTCTTCCCCAGATCCAGCACATTGACTTCGGTTCCGTTACGCCGGTAGATGATCTCGCCCTGGTTGATGTCCGCTGATTTGACCAGCAAACGCACGATGCCAAGCCCCAGGGTGGTCTTGCCCGACCCGCTTTCGCCGATCAGCGCAAGGCTTTCGCCGGCGCGCAGGTCCAGGTCTACGCCACGCACGGCCTGGACGTCCCCCTTGCGCGCGCCATAGATGATGTGAACATTGCGCAGGGTCAGGGGCGTCCCACTACCGGCTTCATGTTTCCAGATCAGTTGGCTCTCATTACTCATGACGTGTATTTATCCGACATTCGCGTCTATTCGCCTGAACGCAGGCGCGGGTTGAAGACCAGTTCCAACGAGCGGGTCATGGTGACGACCGATAATTGCAGGATGACGATGGCGGCCACGGGCATCATGATGTACCAGATGCTGTCTTTGAAATAGATGGCCCCACGCACCCAGGCCAGGCTCAGCATGACGCCCCAGTTGCTGCCCGAAAAGGGAACCAATCCAAAGAGCACCAATGCCACCTGTGCATAGATGGCCCCCGTCATGGCCAGCGCGAAACTGATAATGATATAGGTCATCATGTTGGGTACGATCTCGCGGAAAACGATGTGCATGGTGCCTAGATCCAGGGCCCGGGCGGCCTCGACGAAATCGCGCTGTTTCAGGGAAAGCGCTTGGGAGCGGACGGCGCGCAACAGGGCAGGCCAACCCAGCGCGCCCAGAATGACGCCCAGGTAGATGATGTTGTTCAGCTTGATGAGGGCCGCCAACACCAACAACAGGGGCAACTGGGGGATCGTCAACACGATGTCCGTCACCGAGACGACCAGGGAGTCGATCCGCCCCCCCGCGAAGCCGGCCAGGGTGCCGAAGGTGACGGCGATGAAGGTGGAAAGCGCGCCCGCCACCACCGCAACGATGATCACGTCCTTGCCGCCGTTGACAATCTGGGAAAAGATGTCTCGCCCCTGATGATCCGTGCCCATCCAATGCTCGGCGCTGGGCGTCTGATAGATCTGATCGACCTTGGTTTCAGTGTCCAGCGGCACGAAGAAGGGGCCGATGAAGGACATGAAGAGGATCAGCATCACGGCGATGAAACCGGTGAAACCGACTTTGTTATAGCTCATAATGCGCAAGGTGGCGCCCATGGATTGGACCGCACCCAGAAAGACAGAACCCATATGCTACTCCTGTTTCCCCAGTTTGATGCGAGGATCGAGCCAGCTATAGAGAATATCGGCGAAAAAGTTGGCGATGATGACCGCGAGCGTAATGACCAGGAAAACGCCCTGCATCACCGTATAGTCGCGCTTGTTTACGCTCTGTAAAAGGATATAGCCAATGCCTTGATACTGGAAGATAGTCTCGATGAGCACAGAGCCGCCGACCACGAAACCGATGGCGATGGTCAACAGCGTGAACATGGGCAGCGACGCGTTGCGTCCCACATAGGAGGAGGTGATGCGGCTCTCCTTCAGCCCTTTGGCTTTGGCCACCGTCACATAGTCCTCTTCCAGCACGCCGATGGTGCTGCTTTTCATGGTCAACATCCAGCTACCGATGGTGGTCAGGACATAGGTGAGGATGGGCAGGGCCGCGTGGTAGAGCGCATCTTTGAAAAATTCGACGGTCAAGCCCGGCTCCACCCCTGGCGAAAGGGTGCCGCGCATGGAAGCCACGGATATCACCCCCCAACGAACGCCCAGGAAAATGATCAGCAGAATGCCCAGAATGTAGTTGGGGATCGAGCTCAAAATCGAGGCCAATATCGTGAGGATATGATCCAGCAGTCCCTCCCGGCGATAGGCCATGAAGAGGCCCAGGATAATGCCCAGGGTGAAACTGATCATCAGTGCGATGCCGACGCTGAAGATGGTCCAGGGCAGGAAGCGCATGATGATGCTGGTCACCGGCGTGCCGGGCGAGAGGATCGACGTGCCCATGTCACCGTGCAGCAGCCCCCACATATAGTCCAGATACTGGCCGAACAGGGGCCGATTCAGATCGATAGAGAAGAGGGCCGCGGCCTGATCCTGGGCTTCGTGATAGGGCATGCCGTACTGGACCATCAGGTCCTGAATGAAGAGTTCAATGGGGTTGCTGGGCAACAGCCGGATCAGGAAGAAAGTCAGTGTGACGACCACCCAGGCGGTGAAAAGCGCTTTCCATACTTTCTGGAAGAGATAGGAATGGGTGACGCGATGAAATCCACCTTCGCGCTGCTTCTCATGGATGTCCTTGACAGGGGGGGCGGTTACAGTGGTGGCCATAGACGAAACCATCCAAGTCCATGTATCTGGTTGATTTTCATGCATTGTTGACAGCGCTGTTCCTCACCTGTGGAGAGGAAACATACACGGCGCTGTTAGCACAGTGGGTGAAGTTTATCGCTTTTGTTAGATGAGTTAACCTTCATTGAGCAGAGTAGCACAGAATCGAACGGTTGTCAATCCTGAATTTTTGTTTCTCATCTCCCCTCATTTACGGGCCCCGCCCGTGGGTGCGACTGGCGGCAGCGGCTGGCCGGCGTGATCCACGTCATGCCGTTGCAAAAAGAGCAGCGCCAGTTCCAGCACCTGTTGGGGAGACATCTCCGTCGTATCGATACGCAGATCGGCGTGGGCGCGGGCGTGGTGCAGCCGCGCCTGTTCGGTCCGCCACCACTTGGTGCTCCAGGAGACGTCGGGTCGCCGCGCCCGCTGGCCGTCCAGGCTGACGTCCAGATAAATCAGCCACACTGGCTTGTCATAATCGAGGGCGTCAAACTGCCGCCAGAGCTCGGGCACGTTGGAGTGTTCCTGGCTGACGGGCCGGGCGTTATAGCCGGCCGCGCGCAGCCCTTTCACCAGCGTAGACTTGCCGCTGGCGCTCATGCCGACGATTTTGATGACGGGCAGTTGATCGGACACAGGAGTTAAAGGTTAAAGGCTAAAGGCTAAAGGTTAAAGGTGGCAGCAACTTTGAACCTGCAACTTTCAACCTACTCTATATCGGAAAACGCATGCTCAGGCTGCGCACCATGTCGGGCTGGCTGCGTTTCTGGATCTTGACGACCAGTACGCTGGCGTCATCTCGGGGACGTCCGCGGTCGCGGCGAATAGCTTCCTCCAGCACGGTGCGGGCCACGTGTCGAGCCGAGGCCTGGCCATCCGGATCAACCGCCTCCAGCAGCGCCGGCAGATCAATGGGTGGGTCGTTCTGGCCGCCGGCGCTCCACACGCCATCGGTGAAGACCAGGAGCGTGATCCCCGCGGCCAAGGGCAATTCGTCGATGGCGGGTTTGGTGTTGCGATAGATGCCGATGGCCTCTGACGCCTGATCGAACCAGGTGAAATGATCCCCGCGGCGCAGGAGCACCGGCACGCGGGCGTTGCGGCTGACCACCAGGGTCTGGCTGGCCAGGTCCACGCTGACGATGAAAAATTCAGCGCTCACCTTGCCGCCCCGTTGCAGATGCAGATAGTCATGGGTGGCCCGCGCCACGGCGCCGTCGCGCACGCCCTCGGCCAACAGGCTGATGGCTTTGCGCACCGCAATGTTGCTGATGCGCTTGGCGCTGCGCCCGCTGCGCTGGCCATCGGCCACCACGATGCTCACGCCGCCCCGGGGACGCTCGATGATTTCGACCGTGTCGCCGCTCTCGCTACTGGCGTATTTGTTGATCTTTTCGACCGCAGTCTGAACCTCCAGGCGAGTCGTCGCCAAGCCGGCAGAGGAGGAGGTGACGGAATCAACGGCGCCGGTCATTTCTTTTCCTCAGTTTCGAGTGACGATTCCAACCATTGTCGGATCTGCTTGAAGTGACGATCCTCCAACTTGGTCAGGGTGCGCTGGGATTTCATCAGTTCCTCGGCCTCCTCAAACGAAAGACCATGGACCTTCATCAGATAAGCAGCCAGCAACGCGGCCGAACGTCCTCGTCCTTTGGCGCAGTGAATCAGAACGCTACGCCCGTCCGCCACCTGAGCGCTCACCCAGTCCACGCCCTCCTGGAGGACCTCCGGCGGCGGGGCGTACACATCGGGCACCTTCAGTTGAAGATGGGCAATGCCGTGCTGATCGTAAAAGTCGACGTCATCCTTCCGCTCGGCGCGGATGTTGACCACGGCGGCAATTTCATTTTGCAACAAAAAGTCGTAATCGCGGGCATAGGTGGGCGCGCCCCCCAGCCAGAGGGTCTCCTCAATGTCTTCGGCCGGCGTAATCCGGGTGAACCAGCTATGCCCGCGCACTTTTTCATAGAAATAACGAATGCCGGGATAGAGTTTATCGAATAATTTGTGCTGCCAGGAAAGTTCAGACATGTATGCTCCAATGATAACATCAGACCATGATCGGGCTGCGCTGTTTCACAATGACGCCTGCACGCAACGCCAGCAGCTCGCCTTCGGCAAAGGGAATCCAATGTTCGTCGGTCAGCGGCACACTCGCGATCAGCTTCACGTCTTGATGGTCTGTGGTGAAACCCAAATCGAGCCCCTTGATGTCTAGATGATCCACATGGGCGTGTTCGACCTGCTTTTCACAGGTGCGACAAAGACGATAAAGCCCAGGTGGCTGGATGCCCCGACCATCGGGCTGGGTGCGCATGTGGCCATGGGCGAAGAGGACATCGCTATCGGCATAGAGAAAATTGCCGGGACCAAACGCCCGCAACGTAGCGGCGAAGTGAGAGATGACGTCAAAACGCTCATCCAGGCTGGGAAATCGGCCACCCGCCCACAGCGGTTCCATCAGGCCCATCAAATAGCAGAAGGCGTATTCCGAATCCGTATCCCCCACGGGTTTGAAGCGACCAAGCTGGATGTTTGCGTCTTCGTGGATACCGTCCAGCTTGCCGTTGTGGGCGAAGACGTGCATGCGTCCGCCCAGTTCGCGTGCAAATGGGTGGGTGTTCTTGAGGGCAACCTCTCCCTGGGTGGCCAGACGGATATGGGAAATCACCATATTGCTGACAAAGCGGTTCTCGCGGATGAATTGGACGAACGCGCTGTTGCCGGCAGCGTCGCTCTCCCTGAAGAGACGGACGTCGGGCCCATCAAAGTAGGCGATCCCCCAGCCGTCCTTGTGGGGTCCTGTCACTCCACCATGCTTGGAAAACGCTGCAAAAGAGAAAGAAACGCTTGTCGGAATACGACTTGACATTGCAAATAGTTCACACATGAGCCAGCGCCTTTGCTTGTCCACAGAACATCCGCCACACCACTTGCACCTATTTAACGCCCAAGCGTCAATCGAGTCAAATTCAGCCGGGTGTGTCCAAAATAAGTTGAGACCGCATTTCGGAATGCTTTCCCCGTTTTCAAGACACCCACTTCAGCCCTCGCCCACTTGGCCCGCTGCCCGCCTGCCGCCGCGCGCGCCCATAGACTGCACCCCAATCCCGGCCACGATAATAAGCAGGCCAACCAACGCGCTGGCGTGGATGGGTTCGTCCAACAGCAGCCAGATGTAGACAAGAGCCACGAAAGGCGTTAGATAGAGTGCGTTGGAAATGACGTGGGTTTCGCCGTGCTCCAGGGCCTTGAACCACCAGATGTAGCTGATGCCGTTGACCAGCAGGCCGTTGTAGATCAGCCACGGCCAAACCTGGCGCGAGGGCCATACCAGGGTCGAGAAGAAGGGCGCGCTGGCCAGCGCCGCCATCAGCGCGGCAGCGAAATAGACGAAAACGGCGATGGTCTGGTCGAAGTTATAGCCCTTGCCAAGGACGGAGAAGAGGGCGAAGGCCGTGGCGCCTCCCAGGGCCAGCAG
>Ga0114931_10007959_pt1 | contig 12880 bp, 14 predicted proteins | sample 2SBtaG_FD_89579 | JGI IMG/M metagenome (GOLD analysis project Ga0114931, IMG submission 89579) | Deep subsurface microbial communities from Kolumbo volcano to uncover new lineages of life (NeLLi) - 2SBTROV14_V59a metaG | ecosystem: Environmental > Aquatic > Marine > Volcanic | place: Kolumbo...
ACCCTCCGGAGTTGCAAGACAACGAAAGGAGGATGCCCCGTGGAGAAGATGATGCTGGAGATACCGGAGGAACTCAAGGGGATGCAGGAGCCGCTGCAGGCGCTGATGGACGAGGCGTCCAAGCAGATCGATCGCGCGCGGCGCGGGCGACGCATGGACTACGAGCGTTTCGAAAGTCTGGCGGCCGAGCGTGTGGCGGCTGTCGATCGCGGCATCCACGCAGCTTGCCTGGCAGCGTTGGACGTGGACGCGCCCGGGATCCTGATCGACGGGGAGTTGTTCCGTCGCGTGGGTCGCCATCCCGCAACGTACCGGGCAGGTGCGGGCGAGATCGTGGTGGAACGCTCGCTCTACCGGAGCGCGGCAGAGCGGAACGGCAAGACCGTCAACCTCCTGAGCCTTCGTAGTGGAGCCCTCGATGACGGGTGGCTCCCCGGCGCGGCGCGTGCGATGGCGTACCTGCTGCAGCAGGGCACGTCCCGCGAAGCCGAGCAGACCGCGCGGCAGCTCGGTCGGCTGCAGTACTCGCGGTCGAGTTTCGAGCGCGTGGGACACGAGGTGGGGCGGCTGTACCTTCCACGCCACCAGGAGATCGAGGAGGCGCTGATCGACAGCATGGACATCCCGCGCGAGGCGCGCAGCGTCAGCGTGTCGCTGGACCGGGTTTCGTTGCTGATGGAGGAACCCCGACCGCGAAGTGCCGGCAGACCCGCCAAGGACGCGCCGCGGAAGCGCGTAGTTGGTATGAACGGTCTCGCATCGGCTGAGGGTATGGGAGATGGCGGCGGAAACGTCTGCGGAACGCCGCCTGGACCCGGCACGTCGCGGCAGCGGAGTGTCTCGAGGGGCTGCGGCAGGTCTTCGGGCGCCGCGTTGGCGCTCCGCGCACACACCGGTGCCTCGCGCTCGCGCGTTCACTGCGCGTCGAACAGCTCCGCCTGCACGGGCTCACCGAGCTTTCGGCGGATGGCGACGCTCTTGAGAAAGGGCGGATCGCGCGCGGGAGCGAGCGCGACGTCGACCTTGACGGCGTCGTCTGCGATCACGCCTTTGCGGCGCAGCAGCGCGAGGATGCGCGCCCGCGCGATCTGCAAGAGGTCGGCGACGTCGTCGTTGGTGAGGAAGGGCAGCGCGTGGAACGAGAGCTGTCCCCCGGCGTCTTCAGCGAACACGCCATCCAGCGCGAGGGTGTGGTAGTGGGGGTTGAGTCGGAAAATCGCTCGATACGCGCTGCACGGCCGTGACGGCACCGCCTTTGCCGCTGTCGACACCGCGCGCCCCGAGGCGGCGTCGGCACCAGGCGATGACGGAGCCGACGAACGCGCGGCAGACGGCGCCCGGGAGCTCCCCGTTGTAGGCGAGCCGGGCGCGGAGCTCGAACGGCAGCGCCAGCACCTACAGGCGCAGCGGCGCGGCCCGCGGCAGGACGCGCTCGACGAGATCGGCGGCGGTGGAGGCCATGCGCCGGCCGAGACAGGACGGACAGAAGCCGCGGCCTCCGCACGAGAATGCGACGACGAGACGCTCGCCGCAGTCGGGGCACGGCAGCACGGCGAAGCCGTGGGCCAGCACGCCGCAGTCGACGAAGCACTCGAGCTCGGCGCGGACGAAGCCGGGTAGCGGCCTTGCGAAGCCCTGGTCGATGGCGGCGTAGAGCGTGCGCAGGTTGTCCCGCACCACCTTTACAGAGCGCTCGACTCCGGACGGCGGCGCACGTAGGTCGGCTTCGCGGGCGCGGGCGCGGGCGCCACCGGCGCGGCAGAAGCGGCGGGCACGCCACGCGCCTGCGCGACCGGTGTGCCAGTGCGGCAAAGCTGCGATCTGCGTTACTTGGCGCTGGTGGCGGGGTGGCGGCGCCACGCTCCGCCGGCGGCGCCCGCCACCCGGCTCTTGTCGCGCACCGTCAGAGCGGCGCATCCATCGTGATCACGTACTACCTCGGCTTTGCCCGGCAAGCGGCCGACGACGTCTGCCTGTTCGTCGCGGGAAGCATCGTCGAACACGGTCCTGCAAAGCGCTTCTTCGAACATCCGGAGACGGAGCTGGGGCAGCGCTTTCTGCAACAGGGCAACTGCTGGCCGGGAGGGCGCCGCGCGCCAGCGCTCCCCTCGCACTTCAACTGTATCATTCCGGAGCGCCTTGCGGGGATGGGCATGCCGGGTCTGCTCGGACACGCGGACGACGACCTGGACGCTCTATCCGCGTCCGGAGTCACCCTGCTTGTGTCGCTGACCGAGGAGCGACTGCCCGCGGAACTGATGCGCAGCCACCAGTTGCAGTACCGTCACTTCCCGATCCCCGACATGGGCGTGCCCGCTCTCGGTCCCACGGCGAGGCTGTGCGGCCAGATCGCCCGCGTCATCGAGCGCGGCGAAGGGGTTACGGTGCATTGCCGTGCAGCCCTGGGACGCACGGGGACGATACTGGCCGCCGTTCTGGTGTGGCTGGGGCGCGACGCGGAGGCGGCCGTCCGCGAAGTGCGTGCAGTCGGGCGCGGCTACATCCAGAACAAGGCGCAGCTAGGTTTCGTCGAGCGATTCGTCGAGCAGTGCTGATACCGTCCGGGCGCCTCAAGGAGAGCCGTACTCGACGTCCGCGCTCTGGTGCAACGCTCGTACGACGGCGGAAAGCTCGTCGCAAATGGGATGCTGCCAGCCCTGGCCGAGCGCCCGCACGACCTCGCGGTAATACCAGAGCGTCTGGTCCCGGCTGGCGTTGAAGCGACCCCAGAGCGAGTCACCGATCTCGGCGTGCTCGCGGAGCAGCGAACGGGCATTGTGCAGCTTGTCGGCCGCGCTCACCAGCTTGAGCTCCGGCGGCTCGGTCGCCATCTGCGCGATGTGTCGGCGCTTGCGCTCTTGCCACGGGGGCTTGGGGCGCACCGTGGTGTCGCTCATGGCGAGCACGTAGTGCGCCACGCGCTCGCCGAACTCTCGTTCGAGCGTCTCGACGCTCGAACCCTCGATGTCCTCGAGATAGTCGTGGAGGAGCGCGGCGATCATCTGTTCCTCGTCGCCGCCGTGCTCGGCGACAAGGACCATGACACCGAGCAGATGCGTGAGATAGGGAACACCCGTCCCCTTGCGCACGCGATGCCTGAACCCGGAGGCTGCAAAAGACAGCGCCCGGTCCAGGCGTTCCGAATAGCAGGCCTCGGGGCGGTCGGAATCGCTCATGCTCTAGAAATACCACATGCGCACCTGCATCGAGGCCACGCCGCCGGAGTCGTCGCGGGTCACGGTCCGGAAGCGGAGCTCATCCTTGGCGGGCGCGTCCTTGGCGGCCGCAGCGGGAGCCACCGACAGCGCCACCAGCACTGTGAGGGACCGGACGAGAGCCACGACAGTCTTCTGGAACGCGCTCTGCGACCCGTCAACCCGACGCCGTGCGCGCGGGCGAACAGCAGGCAAAACGCTGGGACAGCTGCGTCCCAGCCAGCCCGGCCCGCGATCCGGCACTGTGCGAGGGCGCTTGTCGCGCGGGGCGCGCGGGAGGTAGCTTCGGGTGCCGTGAGTCACGACGAGGAATGGTGGTGGTGGGCCAGTCGCAAGGGCGACCTCAAGACGCTCGACGGCAAGGAGCTGCGTGCCCACCTCCGGAGCAGCGTGCTCGCGCCGGATGTGCTGGTGTGGAAGGAGGGCTGGGCCGGGTGGCTGCAGGCCGCCGAAGTAGCACTCCTCGCCGATGCGCTGCCACGACACAAGCTCCGCACGCCCGTGGAGCCGCGTCTCGACGCCTCGGTCGTGAGCCCACCGGCGCCCCCACTCGAACGCTACAAGTCCGCTCCTGCCGCGCAGCCGCAGGCGCCGAAACGCACCCTACTCGGGCTCCCGAAGCCGACGCTCGGCGAACCGCCGCGCCCGGGGGGACCACCCCGACCCGCGGGCAGTCCGCTGCGCGGAGTCAGCTCGCGTCCTCCGCCCGAGCCCGGCGGGCGGGCACCCGGTGCTCCGCCTCGCCCGCTGTCGTCGTCTTCAAGCAGCACATCGGGACCGGGTCGCCCACCTCCGCCGCGCCGGCCTTCCACGCGGCCGCCGCCGCCGCCGCGAGGCGGGCGACCGCCGCCGCCGCCGCGTGTAGCCGCGCCGGTTGAAGAAGAGCTCCTGGTCGAGATCGACGCCGAGCTGGAGGAAGTCTCCTCGCCGGACGCGGCGGCTGGCAAAGCCAACTCCCCGGAGCCCGGCGCGGCCGAACCGATCGCGATCACGGAAGTCGATGCCACGAAGCCGGACGCAGCGCCGGCGCCGGCGCCCGAAGACGCCGCGGCATCCAGCGTCCGTCCAAGCCTCATCATCAACGTGGGCTCGGGGACTGCGGGCGACAAGCCGCCCGCCGAGAAGAAACTGGAGCCCATCGTCCCCGTCGCTTCGGACCCCGACAACGAGGCGCCGACCCAGGTCACCGCTCCCCTCGAGGAGAGCCTCGACCCGATCGTTCCGGTCCCCTCCGATCCCGACCAGGAGCTCCCCACGCTGATGATCCCTCCGATGGAGGGCAAGGAACCCATCGTCCCCGTCCCCTCGGACCCGGAGAACGAGCTGCCGACGCAGGTCATCGACAACTCCGATCTGGACAGCGAGCTGCCCACCCACATCAAGCTGGACGCCCCGGATGAGCCGCCGCTGCCGTCGTGGAGCGACGAGCTCGACCGGGGCAGCGCCCCCAACGTGGCTGCACCTCCGCCGGCGCCCATCCCCGCATTTGCAGATCCGCGCGCCGGGGCGCAGCACGCCAGCGCCGATCCCTTCGCCGACGGTTCCGACGGCGCGGCGCAGTCGCTCGATCCCGCGTTCCTCGGGCCCGCACCGGGTGCGCGCCGCCGCGTCGCGCTGGTGGTCGGCATCGTCGGGTCCGCGCTCGTGGTGCTGCTGATCGCCGGCGCTGTCTCGTTCTTCCGTGGAAGCGGTTCCAGCTCCAGCGCGGCCAGCGCCACTCCGGCCAAGGCGGCGGCCGCCACCAGCGGCTCCGCCCAGGAAGGCGCTGCCGGCGCGGCGAAGGCGCCCTCGCACGCCGCGTGCACCGTGGCGAAGCATGGCTCACGCCTCGCGGACAAGACGGCCGTGCGGGTACCGCCCTACCTGGCAACCGCTCCCGGGGGCCAGGTGGCGCTGGGCTTCGCCACGACGCCGACCGCCGCCATCGGCTTGAAGGTCGACCCCACATCGCTCGATCCCACGCAGGAGTTCTCGCGCGACGGCAAGCACAACGTGCTCGGTGTCGTGCCGCTGGTCCGCGACAAGAAGCTGGACTTCGCGGTGGACCGGGAGGGTTCGCCGCTCCAGAACGCCCACACGGTGGACGCCTCTCCACCGTTCATCATCGGCGTCACCAAGGCCGGTGTGGCGCGCGCGATCGGCTACGGCGAGCCAGAGACGATCTGGCCGGGTGCGGGCGACCAGCGCATCACCGAGCCGCGCGTTGTGAGCGTCCACGGCGTGGGCCACGCGGTCACGTTCCGCCGCGGCGGGCGCGACGGCGAAGTGCGGGGCGGCTGGCTCACGCCCGATGGCGAGAAGAAGACCGACCTGGTGGAGATCAAGGCGGACGGCCTGCGCGTTGGCACACCGACGCTCGCAGTCAACAATCGCGAGGTGCTCGTGAGTTTCGCGGCGCGGCCGAGCGACGACGCCGCCTGGACGGTGCGCCTCGCGCACGCTCCGCTGGGCAAAGCGCCCCGCTCCTCGCAGCAGTTCGAGCTGCCGGGCGGTGGTCCCGGCGGCGACGCCATTTCGCCGGCCGCCGTTGGCCTGCCGGGCGGAAGGTGGCTGCTCCAGTGGACCGAAGGCAAGCCCGGCTCCCGCACCGTTCGCGCCCAGACGCTCGATGCAAGCCTGGCTCCGTCCGGCGATCCCATCACGCTCTCGCCGGACGGCAAGGATTCCGGGCAGGGCGCACTGTGGCGGGTCGGCGACCACGTACTATCGGTCTTTCTGGTGCGCAGCGACAGCGGCTACGAGTTGTGGGGCTCCGGCCTCTCCTGCCTCTGAGCGCAGGCATTCCAGTCGAGCTGCGTCGGCGAGAAACTCACGCCGTTGGCGTACTTCTGGAACGACTTCGTCTCCAGCGCGCAGGCATCGCAGAGCGACGGAGCGATCTTCCTCGCAGGGCTGCCGCGCATCGCGGCGACCGCGCATGCCGCGGCGCGTCGCTCGATCTGGATCGAGCGTGGCATGCCGTGTGCTTCCTGGTAGGCGAGTGTCGTCGCGTCCCGCGGCGCGTCATCGAGGGGAGAGCCATGACCGACGTAGCAAGTATCCTCCGCACGAAGGGGAGCCAGGTCTACACCATCGACGAAAACGCCAGCGTCTTCGAGGCCATCCAGAAAATGGTCGAGCATGACGTGGGCTCGCTGGTCGTCGTGAGTGGGCATGCCCCGGTGGGCATCCTCACCGAGCGTCACTACCTGCAACGCGTCGCACTGGAAGGACGCACCTCGAAGACCACGCGCGCTTTCGAGATAATGTCGCGCGAAATCGTCTGCGTCACGCCGGAAACCGGCATCGACGTGTGCATGAATCTGATGACCAGGAATCGCTCCCGGCAGCTACCGGTAGTGAGCAACGGCCGGCTTTCGGGAATCGTCTCCATCGGGGACGTCGTCAAGCGACTGGCCAAGGAGCATCGCCAGGAGATCCAGTATCTGACCGACTACATCCAGGGGAATACGATCACGGAAGCGACCTGGACTGCGGCGGTGCCGTAGCGGACGCCAGGGCGGAGGTAGATGCCATGGAGCGGACCGTTAGCGAGGTGATGTCCCGTTCACCGGTGATCGTCGAAGCACGCGCCGCTGTCGACGCCGCGCAGCGCACCGCCGACGACCGCGGCGTGCACCATCTGCTGGTCGTGGACGACTCGGCGCTGGTGGGCGTCGTCTGCCACTGCGATCTGGCAGAGTCGATGCCCGGCGCCCTGGTTGTTCGTCACATGCGTTCGCCGGTGATCTTGACGTGCGAAACCGACACTCTGACGCAAGCCGCCAGCACCATGCTCCAGTGCGGCGTGGGTTGTCTGCCGGTGCTGGACGAGCGACAAGGCCGGCTGTCAGGCGTGCTGACAAGACGCGACCTGAGGCTCGCGGGGGCCCTCCCGGGCGAGCGCGGCGTGGATCTCTGCGCGTCGTGTGGCACGAGCCATCGACTCCGTGCATCCGACTTTCCGGACCTACCGGTCTTCTGTTTCGAGTGTCTCGAACAGGCGCCGCCGAGCTCCGGACGGCGGGCCATCTACTTCACTCTGGGCGGCAGCGGCTAGCGCCTCGAAATCCGGGCGTGGCGCCCTGCCACACCCCGGGGCACAAATCCGCCACGCTGGGCTGCCCCCCCCGCCGGCCAACGCATCGTGTCAATGTAGCTCTTCAATCGACGCGGCAGAGTGCTAGTCTACCCTCCGGTGGGGCGAAGTGCCCCAGGGGGGACATATGCACGTTCTCGTCGTCGACGACGATGTCGTAGCGGCTCGATCGCTTGTCGAGCTGTTGGAGCTGGTTGGATTCGAGGCGACTGCCGCGAAGTCGGGGCGTGAAGCGCTCGAATGCATGGCAGCCCAACCACTCGACGCGGTGGTCACCGACCTCGACATGCCCGACATCGGCGGCATCGAGCTGTGTGAGCGACTGCTCGAGCAGAAGCCGGGCATCGCCGTGATCGTCGTCACCGCCTTCAGCAGCCTGGAGTCGGCCATCGCGGCGATCCGCGTCGGCGCTTACGACTTCATTCCCAAGCCGGTCGACATCGAGACCCTCACGCATGCGCTCACACGCGCAGCGAAGCGCAACGCCCTGCGCGAAGAGGTCACGCGCTTGAGTGAACCAGGCTCTGCGATGGTGGACTTCGAAGGCATGGTCGGCGCAAGTCCGCCCATGCAGGCGCTGTTCAGGCTGATCGATCGCGTAGCAGCCTCCGACGCGACCGTGCTTGTGACCGGAGAAACCGGAACGGGCAAGGAGCACGTGGCCAGGGCGTTGCACGCACGCAGCCGCCGGCGCGACGCACCTCTGGTCGCGATCAACTGCGCGGCCGTGCCGGAAGCGCTGCTCGAGAGCGAGATGTTCGGACATGCTCGCGGCGCGTTCACTGACGCACGCGCTGAACGTGCTGGCCTACTCCAGCGCGCCAGCGGCGGCACGCTCTTCTTCGACGAGATCGGCGACATGCCGCTCGGGCTCCAGGCCAAGCTGCTGCGCGCGCTGCAGGAGCGCAGCATCCGACCCGTGGGGGCGGACCGGGAGACTCCCATCGATGTGCGGATCATCGCGGCGACCAACAACGATCTGGAGATCGCGGTCGAGCGGCGTAGTTTCCGTGTGGATCTCTTCTACCGTATCAACGTGATCCAGATCCCGGTACCGCCGCTGCGCGACCGGGGCAACGACATCCTGCTGCTCGCGCAGCACTTCGTCGATGCCTATGCACGCTCTTCGCTCAAACCGGTCACGGGCCTAACCAGCCGGACCGCCGAGCGGCTGGTGTCGTACCCGTGGCCCGGGAACGTCCGCGAGCTGCAGAACTGCATCGAACACGCTGTTGCCCTGGCCGCGCACGACCGCATCACACTGGACGATCTCCCGAACCGGATCAGGGTTCACCGCGGCTCAACACCGCCCGCAGTCGGGTCCGATCCTTCGGCCCTCGCGCCGCTCGAGGAGATCGAGCGCCGCTACGTCGAGCAGGTCCTCGCCGCGGTCGGCGGGCACAAGGCCGCAGCGGCACGGGTGCTTGGGCTCGACCGCAAGACGCTGTACCGCAAGCTCGAAGCGTACCACCAGCGGGACGCGGCCAAGTTCGAACACTGAGTCCGCTTCACAGGGCATGCCTGCGAGCGAACGAGAGCTCAATCACGGCCGGCTAGCCGCTTCGCGCTACCCACCCAGTCATTACGCAGGATGCGCGCGGGCTGCACCTTCAGCTGGCGCGCGATGTCGTCGATCTGCTCCGGCGTCCAGGACGCCAACTGTGCGAGCGTGCGCACGCCCAGCGCCTTGAGCCGGCGCTCGAACGCGGGTCCGACGCCCTGGATCCGCTTCAGGTCATCCTCGGGCTCGGGCTGCCACGCCAGCGTTTCCTCCAGCTCCTCGGCGCGCTCCGCGGCGCGGCGGCTGGCCTGTTCTAGCTCCGCGATCCGGCTGGCGTCGGTCCGGCACTGCGCTTCGAGCTCGGCGATCCGTTCCGCATCCTGCTTGCGTAGGGCCTCGAGCCCGGAAATCCGCTCGGTCGCCGCCTTGCGCTCTGCCTCGATGTCGGTGACGCGCGGGTCGTCGGGCCTGGACGCCGTCTCCATCTCGGCGATGCGGGCCTCCAGTCGCTCGCGCTCGCGGCGCGCTTTCGTCTCGATGTCGGTGATGTGCCGATCGGCATCGCCGAGCTGTTCGATGCGCGCCTCCAGCTCGCGGATGCGCGCGTCCCGCTCGGCAATCCGCCCCTGGAACAATCCGCGTTCGATCGTGAGCTTTCCGAGCTCGCCTTCCTTCCGCGAAAGCACGCGCCTGAGCTGCTCGAGCTGCGGGTCGGTTGGCGGCGGCGCAGGACGGGACGCCGGCGTCGCAGGCGCGCCCGTACGGTTTTCCGGTAGGGGCCGCATGCTGTGCGGAAACGCGCTGAGCGGCCGCGCGCTGGCAGGCGCCGACGCGGGCGGACGGCTGTCCGGCGCGGTCGGCGGCGGCGCCACGCTGGTGGGCGTGTCGTGCCGGACGCGTGGACGCGGCGGCGCGGACGAAGCCGCTGGACCCTGTGCAGGCGGTGGCTGTGCAGGCGGCGGTGGCCGCGAACGCACCGGCGGCGGCGGGCGCGACGGCGTAGGAGGCACGCCCGTGCCGTAGCACGGCGGAGGCGGACGCGACGGCACGATCGGCCCGTTGCGGGAAGGCGGCGGGGGTGGCCGCGACTGCAGCGGGCGGGAAGGCGGCGGAGGCGGACGCGACGGTTGCGACACGCTGCCCGGGCGCGGTGGCACGCTAGCTGGCCGCGGCGGCACACTAACTGGCCTGCTGCTGGTCCGCCCCGTGCTTCGGTCGTCGCCCATCCTTGCTTTCCCGCAATACGGCCTTCGGCCGCCCCGAGCATACTCGATGTGGCGCGGCTCGGGCAGCGCTTGCGCCCGGGCGGAATTATCGCGCGGGAGCGTTACGCGCCAGCAGAGTACTGAACGACTTGTGGAGCTCCGAGTGGAGCGCGTCCACCGCTTCCTTGGGCCAGCTTTCGCGGTTTTCCCGCACAAAGGAAGTCTTGTCCTCGCGGTTGTCGAAGCGAGCCAGAGGCAGGTGGAAGCGCTGTCCGTGCGCCTCGACGGACACCGTTCCCGGCTGGTCGCTGTGCGCCTCGAGCCATTCCATGTCGTCGCATCCGTAGTCGTCCAGCATGACGGACAGAGGCACGCCGTGATGCAGGACCGAGCCCGGATCGTCGGGGTCGGCGCGTGCGTCGTTCTTGCGGCGCGATTCCTCGGGGGTGACCCACACGTACAGGATGCTCGCCCGCTCGAGGATCTCCTTCGACAGGAGCGACAACGAATGCCCGTAGCCATAGGGTTCCGGCAACGGCAGGGTCGAACCCTGCGGTCCGCCGCGCGCGAATTCCACGACGATGGTCTTGTCATCCAGGCGATCGGGATAGGCATCGAACTTGTCGCGCAGGAGCCCCTCGGCCAGCCCCTCGATCTGCTCGGCAAGCGTGCGGCGCAGGGAATCGTCGAGCGCGGCGAGACGGGGTGCGATCCCCACCCGCTCCGCGGCTCTGTCGAGCCTGCCCATCAGACGCCTCGCAGCCGACCCGGACTCTTCCGCGCGGCGTTCGAGCAGATCCGCGTAGTCCTCGTTGACCAGCTGGATGAGCGTCCCCCAGTCCGCGGGGTTTTCGAATGGCTTGTCCCCGGCGCTGAAGAACATCCGACTCTTCCCCAGATCCTCGAGGGCGTCGTCGATGCTTCGCATCAGGTGCACGTAGGGGAAGTCGTCGAGCTGCACGGTGTCACCGACGCCGAACTCCTCCTGGCGGCGGTGTGGCGGCACAAGAGACAGGTAGCGTCTGATCTCCGACTTTCCTGAAGCGGGCAGGGCGAGCAGAAGGACGGTATCGATAATCGGGGACATGGGATTCACCTCTCCAGCGCGGGCCAGGCTACAGCGTTGCGGGGCCGCTGCAAATCGCGCGGGCCACCGTGCTGACAACGCGCAGCCCCTTGCCAGCCTCGCAGATCGCTGGGAATGGACCCCTGCCCCCCGCGGCTCGCAGCTGGGATATGCTGCCGGCGCGCGCCGGCGCAGGCTCCATTCCATCGACGAGGTCACATTGAAACGACGCATCTGGTACGCGCTGGGAGGCGCTGTCGTCCTTCTGGGGCTGGCGCAACTGATTCCCGTGGGCGGCACGAATCCGCCTAGCGCGGGAGAGATCGACGCACCGCCGGAGGTGAGCGCGATCCTGCAGCGGGCCTGCTACGACTGCCACTCGAACAAGACGGTGTGGCCGTGGTACAGCCACGTCGCGCCTGTCTCGTGGCTCGTGGCAAGCGACGTCAGCGAAGGCCGCGAGCACGTGAACTTCACGGAGTGGGGCAAGCTCGACGCCGCGCAACGTGCGAAGAAGCAGCGGAAGGCCGGCCACGAGGTCTCCGAGGGCGACATGCCCGAGTGGTACTACGTCCCGATGCACCCCCACGCCCGGCTGACCGACGCCGATCGAAAGGTCATCGAGCGCTGGGGCAACGGTCCGACCGGCGGCGTACGCTCGGGCTCCGGCAAGTAGCGCGCCGCGCGCCGCTTCTGTTCCCCTCCCCGCCGCACCCGGTGCTCCGGAACTCGCCGGAATCACAGCGACAGGCAAGGACCGTTTTCGTGCGCCGCGAACCAGTGATAAATGCGAGAAGCAGTGGCCAGCCCCGATGCACACGAGGCCCCGGCGGCCCCGGCGCCGATCCGGCTGTCGTACCTGGGCAGGGACATCCTGCTTGTTCCGGGGCGGTATCTGGTCGGGCGCAGCGCGGCATGTCACGTGGTGCTCGATGACCCTCTGGCGTCACGCCGGCACGTGCGCGTCGAGGTCACCGACAACGGCGCAACGGTCGAGGACCTCGGCAGCATCAACGGCGTGTTCGTCAACGGGCGGCGTGTCGGCGATGAAACGCAGAAGCTGAGCGACGGGGACCGCATCGACATCGGCAACGCGCAACTCGTCTTCCGGACGAGTGGGGCAGGTTACGAACGCCGCGCATCCGGCACCCACAATCTCGACCTGGACACACTCAGCGGCGCGGACCCGGTTGTCCCCGCAGACGAACCGGTCGAAAAGCCGGCGGCCGAGGTGAGCACACGTCAGGTCAACGGCATCCTCATGATCTCCGTGATTGCAAAGCGAGCGCTCGAAGGCGGCCACATACGCGAGGCCGAGGAGATGCTGCGGTCGCACCTGGCCTCGGTCATGGATGAGGCCCGCGCGCACCGCAACGTGGATCCGGCGACGCTCGAGTCCGCACTCGGCGCCGCGCTGTCGCTAGCCACCGCGACGCGCAGGGGCCGCTGGTTCGACTACTGCATCGAGCTCCTGTCGCGAAGCGGTCACGGCTACACCGACGCGCTGCTCGGGAGGCTGGAGCGCGCGGGCGCTTCGGTCGAAGAGCTGGACGTTGTCGAGCTTCGCCGCTTCGCGCTCGAGGTACGCGGCACGTCCCCTGGGTTCGATCAGCTGCGCGCAGCGCAACGCCTCGACACGATCGCCCGATCCGCGGAGGCGCGGAAGCGCTAGTCCCGCGTTTCCATCGAAGCGATGGCTGCTTCGCACGCGCGGCTGCGCCGCGCAACGCGGCACTAGCACCGTTGGTTTGGGGCGCAGCAGCGCCCCCTCGGCTTCGCCGAGCCTCCCCCTCGACCGCTCCGCGGTCGGCTAGC
>Ga0114931_10007960_pt1 | contig 12879 bp, 11 predicted proteins | sample 2SBtaG_FD_89579 | JGI IMG/M metagenome (GOLD analysis project Ga0114931, IMG submission 89579) | Deep subsurface microbial communities from Kolumbo volcano to uncover new lineages of life (NeLLi) - 2SBTROV14_V59a metaG | ecosystem: Environmental > Aquatic > Marine > Volcanic | place: Kolumbo...
GAAACGAGCGCCAGAGGAAAAACAAAGTAGGCATCCGAACAATCGCGTCTAGCCATTTGAGGGAGTGCTGCGTAGCCTGCGCCGAGCTTGCGATGGTGTGGCGGAACGGCACGGACGCAGGGCGGCCGGGGCGCCGAAGGCATTAGCGGTCGCGTTAAGTTTTTGCCGCTTGCTTGGGCTGGGATGCCCAAAACAAGCTTTCGCAAAAATAGCGACTCCCCGGTCCAACAGTTCATTGTGGACGCGGCAATCGATCAACGAGCCCGGTTTGGGCGGAAAATCGGTCTTTGTTGGACTTGTCATCGTGCGTTCCTCCGTGGTTTTACCGCCGTTGGATTTGGAAGCCGAAGGGAAGCGTATGCCCCAAACTTCGAGAATGGACAGGAGATGCAATGGTACTTTCCAAACTATCCTCGTAAAAACACTACTGCAGGTTGGTCTGTTTGGCAAGACTTTTTGATCAGGGCAATCGCACTAAAAAGGGTATCGGTGTGATTCGGCAATATTAAATGGCGACGGAGTGTAGCCCATATCAAGTTGAGCAGATCAGCCCCGCGTACCGGCTCGTTCCACGGTTCAGGCGGATTGACCAAAAGACCACTGCATTTTCCTTTCTCTTCGATCTCGGCTTTCAGCTCGCGCACAGCGGCATCAAGCACAGACGCACGTAGGCTGAATTTTACAGCCATCGTTTTATTAATTCCTCGGAGTTAGGTGGTCGCTCGATCAACCCGATCTTGCCTAGGAAATAATCCTCGGTCTCTTGGTTCTTCATCAACACCTCGTCAAAGTGCTGTCGTCACTGGAGGGGAACCAAGCAAGGGCGGGTGACGAATCCGCCGTTTCGGGAGCTACTCTAGGCTTGGCTGAAATGTGGAATGTGGTTTATGCGGCCGAGTGCTTCATCAGGTAATCGGAAGGCGTTGGCGCGGGATCGCCTGATTTTTCACATGCTTCGATCCATGCCTCAATGGCGTCATGCACCTCCCTCAGCGCTTCTTGCTCTGTCGCGCCCCAGGCATTGCAGCCTGGCAAATCGGGTACGACGGCAATATAGCCTTCATCCTCATCGCTCCAGAAAATCTCAATCGGGTAACGATTCATAGTTCGTCCTCGTATTTTTCAATCATGGTAATAAGCTGCTGTGCTTGATACGGCAGAATGTATCGATTCCTGTTTTGGAAGTTCAACTGGAGGGGTTCGCCGGTACGCTTGAAGACCTGATGCGAGCCTTTGCCACCCGTTCGCGCCTCAGCCCGGTCAGCAGCAGGAATTGGAAGTAATCGCGGAACACTTCGGATTCGAGCGAATTGACAGCACGCCACCATCGGGGCAATTCACTCGATTTAACGATCCTGCGACGCGGGTCCACTCGATACCAAGCTTTCGCACGTGACACGCGAGCGACCGGGTTGTCGGGAAAAAGAAATTTGCCGTCCTGACTCTTGTATTCATCTTCTGCGAAGTTGAAAAGAGCGCGCAACACCCGCATGGCGTTGTTTGCTCGCGCTTCCGATTCTTTTCCGCGCTTGCGATGGCGCTGCTTCACCATGTCCCGCGTAATTTCTTTCATCGGTTTGTCGAGCCAGTCAGAGAAAGTCTGTTGCATGGTGCGCCTGTAATCATATCAGCAATTCTAAATATAAGGAGCTCCATCCGAAATGGCTGCTCTTTTCGATTCGGCCAGCAATGATGCAATCGTTTGAACCCAAAACCGGTGAACGAATTCGAGCTCCACTGGTGCGCACGGCGCACCCTACGGTTGTTGCCGCGGTGAAAGCATGTTGGGGTGAGGCACGAACCCCAACATCTTCCAGGTTGCCAATCGCCACCAACCCCGTGACTTGAATCGTCATCGCCTTCCGAATCCACAGCGCCTCCGTCCCGTGCATGGTTCGCCGTGTTTGGGTTCCTGCCTCACCCCGATTCTACCGATTTGGCGACGTTCTCGCTTGGGTTGGGGCATGCCCGGTTTCGCTGATATAATCCAGTTCAAATAGCGCGTCGGCCAGCGTTTGCGCGATCAGCTTCAGTCCCTTGGGACTGTTGTGCGCGTCGAACGGAAACAGATACAGGCTTTCGATCCGGGGTTCCTGCTCCAGCACCGGGGTCAGATCGACGAACGGAACGCCGATTGCGCGGCTCCATTTGGCGATCTGCCGGTTGACCACTTGCAGCTTGGGGTCGTTGAGTTGGATCGAGTCAGGGATATAGGCAAGCAACACCTTGGCACCGTTTTCGCGGGCGGTGGCGACAAATTGGCGCAGGGCTTTCGAAAAAGCATGGGTTTTCTCTCGATCGAAAGTGCCGGTGAGGATTTTGTAATCGTTTTCGCCGGATTGTGCGGTACCAAACTGCTGCTTTCTCTCTGGGATATTTTTCAGATAATCGTGGCCGCGCAGATAACGGTATTTGTACTCGATGCGGGCATTGAGATTCTTGAGCAGATTCCACAATGCAAAATGGCTCAGGACGCCTTGCTGCTTGGCTCCTGCAGGCTGGGCGAAGGGATTGTGGGGTCGGTAATCGGGATTGGTTTCATAGGGCGGACGCGACTGCTTCAGATCATTTTGATACAGCGCCAGAATGATGATGTCTGGTTTGTAGGAAAGCGCTTTGCGCGTCAACAGTTCATTGTATTGCCACATGTTGTAGCCGATGACGCCGAAATTGAGCACTTCACAGCGGTCGCCATGTTGATTAAGAATGGTTTCCAGTTGCTTGGGGTAAGTATCCTCGACGTTGACGCCCATGCCGTAGGTAAAGGAGTCGCCGATGGTGATGATCCGGGTGATTCCCGGCGGCTTTTTCAATGGACGCTGCTCACCGCGATAACTATCGGCGTTGATGAAATAGGCATCGCCCAGGGCGCCGACACCCGATGCACTCGGCACCAGTTCCCAATCGATATAATAGGATGGCCGGTGGAGCTGCTGCATTCGGGGTTTCGATATCGGTGGGTGCCAGATGCGAATGGCCAGTTCGGCGGCACCCAGGCCGATCCCTAGCGAGCACATAAGCAGAAGAAAGTTCGGCCACTCCGATGAAAGAAACAGTCGAGCGATCAGAAGGAGCACCAGGGGAATCAGCGGTGTGTAGAGGTGGGTGGCGCCGATCGAGATGCCGAACAGGCTCAGCTTGAAGCCGCCTGTCATGAGGATGACCGGTATCAGAATGATGCAGCCGGTGATGAGTGCGTCCAGCAGGAATTTGGTGGTTCGAATGAATTTTGGCGGCATATCAGGCTAAGGGTATGTCACGAAATAAGTATCGCATCTTACTTGTCTTTTTGCCCGTCTTCTGCGATGCGGCAACGGTTACATAACTTGGCTATGCGCCCATTGCCGCGCCTTGAAGACGAACAAAAATCCGGCGTAATCTGCAACACTTATTTCGTTCCATGCCCCTATGCGGCAATGGGCGGGCAGCAGAATCGTCGGATTGGTCGGCGAGGCGGTATTATAATGGCTTTTCCCGATCATCGATCGATTCGTTTAAACAGATTTCAGTTATGAGCGCGACGCCTACGACCCGGTTTCGAACAGCAAAGAAAGTCTTATTGTTGGGCGCCGACCGTGTCGGCGATATGTTGTTCAGTACGCCGGCCATCAAAATGCTGCACGATGCCCGGCCCGATCTCTCGATGGACGTCATCGTCTTTTCCGACGCGGCGAAGCAGGTGTTGCTGCACAATCCGGCGATCGGCAGAATTTATGTGTCGCCCAACCGCTGGCGGGTCAGGCGCATCGGCCGACAGTATGACATGGCGGTAGCCGTTTATGATGGCAAGAAAGCGCTGCGTTGCGCCCGTTACCTCGATAACGTGTTTCTCTACAGCCGCAAGGCGGAGCGGATTCCAATGAAGATGCATCCGGCTTCTTTTGTCCAACGTCTGTTGGATAAGCCGGAACTGCCGATTCCGGAATATTATCAACTGCATCCGCAACAGCACCACTTCACCTACGTGAAGCTCCTTCTTGAAGCCAAAGGTGTCGATCTCGAACGCGATCGGCTGCTCTGCTGTCACATGGGCTGTCTGCGTGTGGCGAAGCGGGGCGCCCGGTTTTTCAAGGCAAAAAACGTGGCCGGCGCCACCAAGAGCTGGGCCTTCGATAATTTCGCCAGGTTGGCAGAGCAGCTGCAGCAGCTTCGCCCGGACATCAAATTGGTGTTGACCGGCACCAGGGGCGAGAAGCGCATTGCCGGAAGGTATCTGCGGCATCGCCCCAATATCGTGGATTTGATCGGACAAACATCGGTGCTGGATCTGGCGGCTTTGATGAAATACTGCGATAAATTGTTGTCGGCCGACACCGGTCCGCTGCATATTGCCTGTGCAATGGATACCCCGGTGGTGGCGTTGTTCGGCAAATCCGATCTGGCCATCTATGGCCCTTTGCCGTTGACGCCCTACCATCGGGTGATCCGAAAATCGAAAAACGTCGACGATATTACGGTGGCCGAAGTTCGGGAGGCGCTGCTGCAGGAGTGAAGTGATGGGTGCCGGGCCGTTTTGATTCCCTCACCCCAGCCCTCTCCCGGAGGGAGAGGGCGTCATGCAGCCACCGATGATAGAGCCTGAGCAGCGGCGGGGGATACCTTTTGATCGGTCGGGTGTCGACGCCTAATAGACTCGAAGCTGCCCGACGACGACGCCCTGAATCATGATGCGATTGGCATCGATGGTGATGGGGTCGTAGTTTGCATTTTCGGGGATCAGCGTGACTGAACCGTCACCGTTCGTTCTCAGGCGCTTCAAGGTCGCATCGAATCCGTCCACCAGGGCCACCACGATGTCGCCGTTCTTTGCGACCTCGCTTTGTTGAATCACGACCCAGTCTTCCGGGAGAATTCCGGCATCGATCATCGAGTCGCCATGGACCTTGAGGGCGAAACGGTTGGGGCCGGTGAACATCGTCATCAGATCGATTTCCGATTCGTCCGGGACCGCCTCGATCAGACGCCCGGCGGCGATGCTGCCGAGAACGGGCAGGATTGTCGATGCGGGCACTTCGGCCGGCGTCTGTGCCAGCCTCAGTCCTCTGGTGCGTCCCGGAATGCGCTCGATCAGCCCTGCATCGATCAGCGACTGGACGTAGCGGTGTACCGTTCCTTTCGATTGGATGCCGAGATAGGCCGCAATCTCTGAAATCAGCGGTGAGCGGCCCTCGTGCAGGAGGTAATCGGAAATGAACGAGTAGGTCTCTTCTTCACGTGGTGTCAGCATGAAAGTTCTCCTCTTGTTCTCTCTCCGATAATATAGAGAATTTTATGAGAACATTCAAGTGTCGATTGCAGCAGAAACGTTGGATGATGATTCTCGTGGTGTGGGGCACACGAGACGGGGTCGGTGCTCGGGAATCGTCTGCTGCTTTCGGCTGCTGTGTGCTGACCAGCAATTCTAAATGTAAGGAGTTCCCTCCGAAATGGCTGCTCTTTTCTACTCGGAGAGCAACGATACAATCACTTGAATCCAATACCGGCGAACAAATACACGCGCCGACTGGTGCGCACAGCGCACCCTACGGTGGACTCCGCGGTGAAAGCGGGGAGTAGGGTGCGCCGTGCGCACCATTTCGGGTAATGCCATGGTGCGACAGCGTTGCAAATGACCCAATCGGAGTCGCTGTACGCAACCGATACAGCGGTGATTTACCACATTTGGAATTGCTGTGTGCTGACATCGCATTTAGCGGTGAAGGCAAACTATCTGATATAATGATACGGTTTTTGCGTGACGATTCGAGCATGGGCTGTTGCCTGAAGATTGAACGCATGGCCCTTTCCAGTCAAGCATCGAAACCACCTTGTCAATCAATACGTCTGCACACTGCCAGACCTTAGGTACTGATGTCCGAGTTCGCTAAAGAAATCATTCCGGTCAATCTCGAAGACGAGATGAAGCAGTCCTATCTGGATTACGCGATGAGCGTCATCATAGGGCGTGCTCTGCCTGACGTGCGGGACGGGCTGAAGCCGGTTCATCGGCGTGTTTTATATGCGATGAGTGAGCTGGGCAACGATTGGAACAAACCCTACAAAAAATCCGCCCGTATCGTCGGTGATGTCATCGGTAAGTATCATCCCCATGGTGATACCGCTGTTTACGATACGATCGTGCGTATGGCGCAACCATTTGCGATGCGCTACATGCTGATCGACGAGCAAGGCAATTTCGGTTCGGTCGATGGCGACTCGCCGGCGGCGATGCGTTATACCGAAGTGCGCATGGCCCGCATCGCTCATGAGCTGTTGGCGGATCTCGACAAGGAAACCGTCGATTTCACGCCCAATTATGACGAATCCGAGCATGAGCCGGTCGTTCTCCCGGCCAAAGTTCCGAACCTTTTGATCAACGGGTCGGCGGGGATCGCTGTCGGTATGGCGACCAATATCCCGCCGCACAACCTGCGGGAAGTCATCGACGCCTGCTTGGCGCTGATCGAAAATTCGGAGGCGACGATAGCGGATCTGATGGCGCATATACCCGGACCGGATTTTCCGACCGCCGGCATCATCAATGGCGCCAAAGGCATCCGGGAGGCCTATGAGACCGGCCGTGGCCGAATATACCTGCGGGCGCGCTGTCATATCGAAGACCGGGACGACAGCGGCCGGCAGAGCATCATCGTGACCGAACTGCCCTATCAGGTCAACAAGGCGCGGCTGCTGGAAAAGATCGCGGAGATGGTCAAGGAAGGGCGCCTGGAAGGCATATCCGCTCTGCGTGACGAGTCCGACAAGGATGGCATGCGGATGGTCATCGAATTGCGCCGCGGCGAAGTCGGCGAAGTGGTGTTGAACAACCTCTATCAGCATACGCAGCTGCAGAACGTGTTCGGCATCAACATGGTTGCCTTGCTGGATGGGCAGCCGCGCTGTATGAATCTCAAGGACATTCTTGCCGCCTTCCTCGATCATCGGCGTGAGGTGGTGACCCGGCGGACGCTGTTCGAGTTGCGCAAGGCACGTGAACGCGCGCACCTGCTCGAAGGTCTGGCGGTCGCGCTGGCGAACATCGACGAGATCATCGAAATGATCAAAACGGCGTCGCAGCCGTCCGAGGCGAAGCAGCGTCTGCTCGATCGCGCTTGGGAGCCGGGCATCGTTGCCGCACTGCTGTCGCGGGCCGATACGCTGCGTTCGAGACCGCAAAATCTGGCGCCGGAATATGGGATGAGCGAGCACGGTTATCGACTCTCTCCGGCACAGGCTCAGGCGATCCTCGATCTGCGTTTGCACCGCCTGACTGCTCTGGAGCAGGATAAAATCGTCGATGAATATAAAGAGCTGCTCGCGCGCATCGATGATCTGTTGGACATTCTTGCGCATGAGAGCCGTTTGATGGAAGTCATCACCGAAGAGTTGGTTGCCGTGCGGGATCAGTTTGGCGATGAACGCCGTACCGAGATTTTGCAGGACCACTTGAATCTTTCGGCCGAGGATCTGATTACCGAAGAGGACGTGGTCGTGACGATGTCGCACGACGGCTATGTCAAGGCCCAACCGCTGGACGCCTATAAAGCGCAGCGGCGCGGCGGACGTGGCAAATCGGCAACCGCAACGAAACAGGAAGATTTCGTCGAGAAGCTGATCGTCGCCAATACACACGACACGATTCTCTGCTTTTCCAGCCACGGTAAAGTGTACTGGCTCAAGGTCTACGAGCTGCCGGTGGCGAGCCGCATCTCACGGGGCAAACCGTTCGTCAATCTGATGCCGCTGGAGGAGGATGAGCGCATCAATGCGCTGCTGCCGATACGCGAGTTCAATGACGATACCTATATCTTCATGGCGACCGCCAGCGGCACGGTCAAAAAAACCTCGCTGAAAGAGTTCGAACGACCGCGCGCCAGCGGCAAGATCGCCATCGACCTGAGAGGCGATGATCGGCTGGTGGGCGTTGCGGTCACCGATGGGCAGCAGGACGTGTTGTTGTTCAGCAGCGCCGGCAAGGTTGTCTGCTTCAACGAAAAGGACGTGCGCGCCATGGGCCGAACGGCCGGCGGTGTTCGGGGGATTCGGCTGCCGCAGGGCCAGCGCGTCATCTCCCTGATCATCGCCTCCGAAGGCGACGTTTTGACGATTACCGAAAACGGCTTTGGGAAACGGACCGCGCTGGCCGATTTTCCGCGGCATAAACGCGGCGGTCAAGGGGTGATTGCGATTCAGACCAGCAAAAGGAATGGCGCGGTGGTTGGCGCGATTCTGGTCAACAATCATGATGAAATCATGCTGATCACCAATGCCGGCACCCTGGTCAGAACGCGGGTCGATGAGATATCGGTATTGGGCCGAAACACCCAAGGTGTGACGGTGATTCGGTTGAGCAAAGGCGAAAAAGTCGTTGGCGTCGACCGCATCGAGGGTCTGCCGGAGGAAGAGCAGGAAGAGAATCAAGATGAGCCCGACAACAACGGGGAGGAAACATAACAATGGCTCGAGTTTATAATTTTAGCGCTGGCCCTTCATGCATCGCCGAGGCGGTGCTGGCGACGGCGCGGGACGAAATGCTGGATTGGCATGGCAGTGGGATGTCCGTCATGGAGATGAGCCATCGCGGCGCCGAATTCAAATCGATTGCCGAGCAGGCGGAAGCGGACGTGCGGGAATTGTTGTCGGTTCCTGAGGATTATTATGTGTTGTTTCTGCAGGGCGGGGCGACCAGTCAATTTGCGATGGTGCCGATGAATTTGCTGCGCGGGAAAAAGCGCGCGAACTATGTGTGCACCGGAGCGTGGTCCAAAAAAGCGATTGCCGAGGCACGGCTGTTCTGCGATGTGCAGCTGGCGGCGACTTCTGAAGACGATGGGTTCACCAATATTCCGGCGCAGGAATCCTGGCAGATCGATGCGGATGCCGCCTATCTGCATTACACTTCCAATGAAACGATCGGCGGGGTGGAGTTTCAGGACATTCCGGACAGTGGCGGCTGTTCGCTGGTGGTCGACATGTCTTCGAATATTCTGTCGAGACCCGTCGATGTCGGCCGCTTCGCTCTGATCTATGCCGGGGCGCAAAAAAATATGGGGCCTGCCGGCATCACCGTCGTGATCGTGCGCAAAGAGCTGGTCGGCGAAGCGTTGCCGGCGACGCCTTCGATGTTCGACTACCGCAAGCAGGCAGACAATGGCTCCATGCTGAATACGCCGCCGACCTATAACTGGTACATGCTGGGCCTCGTCCTGGACTGGGTCAGCCGGCAAGGGGGGCTTGGCGCCATGGAAGAGCGCAATCGACGCAAGGCCGCCAAACTCTATGATGCCATCGATTCGTCCCCGTTTTATTCGAATCCCGTGGCGCCGCCTTGTCGCTCGCGGATGAACATTCCGTTCACGCTCGCCGATCCGTCGTTGGACGGAAAGTTCCTTGCCGATGCAAGGTTCGCCGGACTGGTCGAGTTGAAAGGGCATCGCTCGGTCGGCGGTATGCGTGCCAGCATCTATAACGCCATGCCGGAGGAGGGGGTCGATGCGCTGATCGCCTTCATGGCGGAATTCGAGCGCCGCAATGGGTAGCCACCCATCGAATCGTTTTGTCACACCCCTTAAATATCAATGTATAAGATACTGACCTACAACAATATTTCCGTTACCGGCCTGGAACGTTTCCCGCGCGAGCACTATGAAATTGCTTCGGAGATTCAACATCCGGATGCGATTCTGCTGCGTTCTTACAACCTGCACGGTGTCGATATTCCTGAAACCGTGACGACGGTCGGGCGTGCCGGCGCCGGCGTCAACAACATACCGGTGACCGAATATACCCAGCGCGGCGTACCGGTCTTCAATGCTCCGGGGGCCAATGCCAATGCGGTGAAGGAGCTGGTGATCGCCGGCATGCTGCTGGCGTGTCGAAACATCTGTCAGGCATGGCGCTATGTTTCTCATCTGGACGGCGATGAGGCGGCGCTCTGCAAAGCGGTGGAAAACGGTAAGAAACAGTTTGTCGGCTATGAGTTGCGGGGAAAAACACTGGGCATCATCGGCTTGGGGGCGATCGGCGTGAAAGTGGCCAACAGTGCGCATGCCTTGGGCATGAACGTGATTGGCTGCGATCCCGACATATCGGTGGAAAGCGCATGGAAACTCTCATCGTCCGTGATGCAGGCCAGCGGGCTCGATGAACTGCTGGCGCGAGCCGATTTCGTTTCGATTCACATTCCGCTTACCGATGAGACAAAAAATACGATCAGCGAAGAGCGCATTCGGCTGATGCGGCACGGTGCGGTCGTGCTCAATTTTTCCCGTGACGGCATCGTCGATGACGGCGCCGTCCGCACTGCGTTGGACAGTGGCAAATTGCACGCCTATGTGAGTGACTTTCCGAACCATCGTATCAAAGATCACCCGCAAGTGATCGCACTGCCGCACTTGGGAGCTTCGACCGAAGAAGCGGAAGACAATTGTGCGGTCATGGTTGCAGATCAGGTGCGGGATTTCATCGAAAACGGCAACATCAAGCATTCCGTCAATTTTCCCGATGTGTCTCTGCCGAGGACCGGGGGCTGCCGGGTCTGCGTCTCCAATGACAATGTGCCGCACATGGTGAGCCAGATATCCACCTCTCTTGCCGATGCGGAAATCAACATACTGGACCTGTTGAACAAGTCGAAGGGTGACGTGGCTTATACTGTGATCGACGTAGAGGCAGAGCCGGCTGCGGAGATCATGGAGCAGATTCGAAACATCGACGGCGTACTGAAGGCGAGGGTGATTGGAGGATGCGTGGCTGCTGATATCAGCGGATAGCGAAAGGAACGATGACGTCTGTCGTATCACTGGCGGATCTTCGCGGCAAGATCGATGCCATCGATGAAGAATTGCTGGCTCTGATGAATCGCCGGGCCGCCGTGGCTCAGGAGGTTGCAAGAGCAAAGATCGCCGCGGGTGAAGAGAACTGCTTCTATCGTCCCGAGCGCGAAGCCGCTGTTTTGCGACGCATAAAAGCCATGAATCACGGGCCGCTCCGCGATGACATGGTCACCGGCTTTTTTCGGGAGCTGATGTCGGCCTGTCTTGCGCTTGAAAAACCGCTGCAGGTTGCCTTTCTTGGTCCTGAAGGGACATTCACTCAACAGGCGGCGCTGAAGCATTTCGGTCATTCCATCGAGGTTTCGCCCCTGCCTGCCATCGATGAAATCTTCCGTGAGGTGGAGAGCGGGGCATCGCAATTCGGCGTCGTACCGGTGGAAAACTCGACCGAGGGGGTGGTGACCCATACCCTTGACAGCTTCTTGAATTCGCCGGTGCTGATTTGTGGCGAAGTGGAACTGCGCATTCATCATAATCTGATGAGCAGCCGCGGCTCTTTGGCGGAGGTCACAGAAGTGTTTTCCCATCAGCAGTCTCTGGCGCAGTGCCGCGAATGGTTGGACCGTCACTTGCCCGGAGTGAAGAGGACGAGCGTGAGCAGCAACGCGGAGGCCGCCCGTCAGGCCGGCCTGCAGCCCGGCAGCGCAGCGATCGCTGGGGAAGTGGCTGCCGAGCTCTATCAGCTGAAGGTATTGGCAAAGGATATCGAAGACGAGCCCAATAACACCACTCGCTTTTTGGTGATCGGCCAACAGCCGGTTGCGAGCACGGGCCATGATAAGACGTCATTGCTGGTTTCGACAAAAAACCAACCGGGGGCTTTGTATCAAATTTTGGAGCCGTTTGCCCATTACGGGATCAGTATGACAAAAATCGAGTCCCGGCCTTCGCGGCGCGGCATGTGGGATTATGTCTTTTTCGTCGATATCGAAGGGCACCGGGAGGATGTCAACGTGGTGGCGGCCTTGAATACGCTCGAGCAGCGGGTCGGGATGATCAAAGTACTTGGCTCCTATCCGCGCGCGCTGTTGTGACAACTCAAATGAAGGAAGGTGGAATGACGCAAAGCATGGCACAGCTGGCCGTTACCGGCGTGCAGGGGCTACGGCCGTATCAGCCGGGCAAGCCCGTGGACGAGCTGGAGAGGGAGCTGGGAATACGGCATATCATTAAATTGGCATCCAATGAAAATCCTCTCGGTCCCGGTTCACGCGTCGTCGATGCGATCAGGCGTCATCTGCCCGAACTTGCCCGCTACCCGGACGGCAATGGGTTTCGGTTGAAGAAGGCTCTGGCCGACAAGCTTGACGTGGCGCCCGAGCAGATCGCTTTGGCAAACGGCTCGAGCGAAGTGCTTGGGCTCATCGCCTCGGTTTTTTTATCCGAAAAGAGTCGGTCGGTTTATTCCGAGCACGCTTTTGCAATGTATCCGATCGTGGTTCAGGCGGTTGGCGCGGGAGCCGCTGTCGCACCGGCCCTGACTGCAGTGCCCGGGCAGCGCTACGGGCATGATCTCGACGCCATGGCGAAATGCATCGACGCCGAAACGCGGGTCGTTTTTATTGCCAACCCGAACAACCCGACCGGTACTTATCTTTCCGGCGAAGCGCTGGACGGATTTCTTTCGGAACTACCGAAATCGGTGTTTTGTGTGGTCGATGAGGCCTATTTCGAGTATGTGGGCATCGACGATTACCCCAATACCATCGAATGGTTGGATCGCTACCCGAATCTGATCGTGACCCGAACGTTCTCCAAGGCCTATGGCCTGGCCGGGTTGCGGGTGGGCTATTCGGTTTCGCATCCGGAAATCGCCGACCTGTTGAACCGGCTGCGCCAACCGTTCAATGTGAACGCATTGGCGCTGGTCGCTGCCGAAGCGGCGTTGGATGATAAGGAACATCTACTGCATTCCAAGGCCGTCAACGCTGCCGGCCTGCAGCAGCTGGTCACCGCTTTTGAAGAAAGAGGTTTGGCGTATATTCCTTCGGTCGCCAACTTCGTTACGGTCGATGTCAACCGGCCGGCAGCCGCTGTTTTTGAGCGACTGCTGCATCGAGGGATC
>Ga0114931_10007961_pt1 | contig 12878 bp, 10 predicted proteins | sample 2SBtaG_FD_89579 | JGI IMG/M metagenome (GOLD analysis project Ga0114931, IMG submission 89579) | Deep subsurface microbial communities from Kolumbo volcano to uncover new lineages of life (NeLLi) - 2SBTROV14_V59a metaG | ecosystem: Environmental > Aquatic > Marine > Volcanic | place: Kolumbo...
CGGGGTGCCGGCGGGCCTCGGTGGCCAGGGCCTGCCCGAACGCCCGGCGGTCTCCGCTCTGGAACCAGAGCCCGGCCAGCACGAGCACCGCGGCGGCGATCAGCACGTAGGTCATCGGACGATCCTCTCCGCCCGGCCTTCGATGAACCGGCTCGTTCCCGGATCGGGCTCGAGGCCGAGGGTCGCCTTCCAGAGCCCCCGGTCGAGCGCGAAGGCACGGGCCTGCTCCGGCGCCTTCGTCCGCCCGCCTCGCGCCCGGAACGTCAGCACCACCCGCCGGTCGAACTCGATCCAGCGCACGAGCTCGAACTGCCGGCCCGTGTACGCCTTCTTCCAGCGGGCGAGACGGCGATCCCGCGCCGCCTCGTCGGCGGCGTCCGCGGCCTCGTACTTCGCCCGCGCCGCCCGGTCCCAGGTATCCAGCCACCAGTCGTAGTCGAGCGCTTTCATCGCCGAGAGCTGGGCGACCAGCATCGCCTCGGGACCCGCGTACATCTTCTGCGGTCCCTTCATCGTCTCCATGCGATAGGGAGGCGAGTAACGCCGCTCCCGGTAATGCAGGTGCCGGATGAGGGTGAAACGCTTCTGCTCGGGTGGCGTGGTCCGGAACTCCGGCCAGTCGAACGCTGCGCTCGCCGCCGGCACTGTCAGGACCGCGAGAATCGCGGCCAAGGCAATCCCTCCGCTACTCGACCTTCGCCCGCCATTCGCGAGCGTTGCCCGACGGGCGCGACCGGTGCCCAGCCAGTTCGTCATCGGACGTCGACCTCCATCACTTTCTGGCCAGTCACCCATGGTGAGGCGGGCAGAAAGGGGTCCTTGTGCAACGCCTGGGTCGCGTACCAGCGCTCCCCGACCCGGTGCAGGACGATCGGCATCTCCAGACCGTTGCCCGCGTCCGCCCCCTTCGGCGTGACGAGGTGATAGGTGACGATGACGTAGGGGCCGGATTCGATCCGGCGCACGAGCTTGAACCTCATGAAGCGCAGGCGGTCCTTCCACAGGGTTACCCAGCTCTCGGGGGTGTCGCCGTTCTCGGCGTTCTTGCGGGCGATGAACTCGCGCGACTCGGGGTCCCAGTTCTGGAGCCACCAGTCGTAATCGCCCGCCAACATCGCCGAGATCCGGGCGAGGACCACGTACTCCGGCCGGTCGTAGCGCGCCTCCGCCTTCGGGACCCCCGCATCGATGAGGTACGGGGGGTCGTAACGCATCTCCCGGTAGTCGTAGTGGTCGAGCAGGGTCAGGGTCCGCGGCTCGGGCGGGGTGGTGCTGACCCGGGGCCAGACCCACTCGTCCCCAAGCGATGCACCGGTAGTGGCCTTACCGGCGGCCAGCGCCGCGGCGGGCAGGGCGCCTGCTACCCCGAGGACGAGGATCCGGACCAACAGAGCCCGCAACCCGCCATGCTTTCCGCCACGAGCCGCGGGATCGTTCCGGCCGCTGCGAAACGTCACCGCTGCCCTTCCCTTCGTCCGTTCACTCACTGCTCCTCCTGCCCGCGCCGCGTCTGCCCTCTCGAGCGCCCCGCTCACAGCGGCAGATTGAACTCGAGCCCCCCGAGCGAGCCCGGATTTATGATCGTGATCGTTCTCGTAATCGAGAACGAGAGGAACGTGCCCTCGAGCGCCTTGAACTCAGCGTTGAACTTGAGCCCGTTGTGCCCGACCTGACCGCTCACCTTGTCGCAGCTCACCCCGAGCTGGGCGTTGAGACCGGAGGTGGCGTTCCCCTTCACGCTCAACGCCGAGCAGGGCATGTTCTCCTGAGGTCCGCACTCCGGCGGCAGCGCCGGGTTCGGAACCTCCCCGAACAGCCCCGCGGTGACGTCCGCTCCGAGCTTCACCCCGCCCGACCAGCAGATGTCGTTCTGACACTCCCGTTTCGTCCGATTCAGATCCGCGGACAACGAGACCTGCCCGAAGACCTCCACCCCGTAGGCCACCCCGATGCGACGCCCGAAGACCGTCACCTCCGCGTCCGTCGCCCAGGGCGGGAACTGCGGCCGGAAGACCGGCGTCTTGAAGAGCGGGATCCCCAACGCTCCGCCCCCCGATTCCTCGAGGGTGAAGACGCCGTTTTGCTCCTCGCAGCAGACCTCCTTGCTGTTGAACTTGATCGAGCCCTCGACCTTAGGGATTTTCACCCCCTTGATCTGCATCAGACCCAAGTACTTCTGGGCCTTTTGCAACGCCCGGTTCAAGGGCTCGAGGGTGATCGTCGTCTCGCGCTCGTTCCGCGGTGGTAGCTCGGTGCCCTTGCACTGGCCGCCGGCGCACTTGTCGTCCTTGGTGCACGCCCGCCCGTCGTCGCAGGAACCCCCGTCCGGCTTGCTCTCCGCGACGCAGATGCCGTTCGAGCAGATCCCCGGCTTCTTGCAGGAGTTCGCCCCTGGCCGGTCCCCACAGGTGTTGCCGGAGAGGCGCTCGGTGTTGCACCGGCAAGGCGGATCCTGCTTGGAGTTTCGGGTGCACTCGTTGCGGTCGTTGCAGCTGATGGTGCAACGTCGCGGCGGCGGGGGGGGGGCGCAGCCGCCCCAGCCGGACTTCACGATCCCGAAGCCCGGGTCCGAGCAGAGCTGGGCGCCGTCCCCGGTCACGGTCGCGGTCCCGATCGCCACGAACTCGCCGAGGTCGTGGTCGAAGCTGAACATCTCGACCTGGGTTCCGGGCGGCGCATCGACGTTCGGGATACAGATCCCGAGAGGCGGATCGAAATGCGTCCCGGCCGGTTGGGTCGTCCAGGCCAGCAGGAAGTTGGAGCCGTTCGGCGGGACCATCGGAACCCGGCCGCTCCGGATCTGGGTCCAGCTCACGAAGCACTCCGACTGGCCCGGCGGGCAGGTGACCGAATGCGGTGCAATGCGCAGCTCCGTCCCCGGCACATCGGACATGCTGAGCAGCAGCTCGGTATCCGGACCGCCGTTCTGGACCAGCACGGTGTTGTCGGCGAGCGGCAGGATCCAGATCGGGGCCTGGAGCTGATTGTTCTGCCCGGCGATGGTCTTGAGCGCGAACTCGAGGGTCGGCCAGGTGCCGGTCCGGGTGGTGGTGGAGCCGTCCGCGATGACCCGGACGTCGCCGACCGGCGCCCCGGTGACGCTGAACATCCCTTGGTCGTCGGTAAAAGTCTTCAGTGCGGTGGAAACCGGCTGCCCGGCGAGGAACACGGACATCTTGACGTGCGGGACCGGGTTGTCCTGATTGTCGAGCACCACGCCGCTCACTCGCGTGTCCGAGACGTTCCCGGGCACCCGCGCCGAGGCATTGAACACCGTTCCGCCGGTCCCCGAGACCGGGATGGTGGCGGCCACGACGTTGTTGTTGATCCCCTCCTGAGGCCCGAGGGTGAGCACCGCCGAGACGAGGCCGTCGGTGTCGGTGGCACGCACGAGCGCGCTCGCACTCTCGAGCTCTCCGCCCCCTTCCTCGACATCGAAGGCGACGTCCACGCCGCTCACCGGGTTTCCACCCCGGTCGGTGACGAGCGCGGTAAACGGCGCCGGGAGCGGCTTCTCCGCCACTCCGGTCTGCATGTCTCCGGAGACGGCGGTCACGAGCGCCGGCGGACCGACCTCGGCGGTGGCGCAGAACTCCACCTCACCGGCGTATCCCGGCGCGCTTGCCGAGACCCGGTGGATCCCGGCGCCGGCCCGGAAGCCGAGGATAAACGACACGCTCGCCACCCCGTTGTCGTCGGTATTGACGACAATACGGGTGTCCTGCTGCGGATCGGCGCTCACGAACCCGTCGCCGCGGCTCACCTCGAACGTGACCGGCTGACCCGCCACCGGATCCCCGTTGTCGTCGAGCAGCGAGACCACGAGCGGCCGCGGAAGCGGGCTCGCTATGGGCGCCATCTGACCGTTGCCGGAGAGTGGAACGATGCGCTGGCCGACCTGATCCTGGACCGTGACCTCGAGGCGGGTCCGAGCGGTATTGCCGGCCCGGTCCTCGACCTCGACCTCGAGCTCGTTGCGGCCGCGCTGCAACAGGAAGTTCGGAACGAGGAACGATCGGTTCGACACCTGAGCCTGGACCCCGTTGACGGTCACCCGGCAGTCGTCGGAGTTGATGGTCGTCCCGGTCGTGATGTCGTTCACGAGCCCCGCCACATCGACCTGCAGCGAGGTCAGCCTGGCCCCGTTTCGCGGCGTCTCGACGGTAACGACCGGCGGGGTCGTATCGACGATGACCTGGATGCTGTCGTTCCCGACCGAAGCGCCCTTCGTCGCGGTAGCACTGATGATGTTCGTCCCCTCGACGACCGGAACCGGCTGGCTGGCCACCCAGCTGGCGGACGCCCCGGGACCGCTCCCCGGAGTGACGGTCGCGGCAATGCCATTTACGAGCACGGTCGCGGCCGGGTCGTCTACCGTCCCCGACACTGGCACCGGATCGAGCGAGTTGAGGAGGCTGCGCCCGGCCGGATCGGTGATCTGGACGGAGAGCTGCACCGCGGGCGGGGGCACCGGCAAGGTGACCGAGATCGTCGCAAGACCGGAGTTTCCGGCCCGGTCGGTGGCGAGCGCGCTGATGGGATTCGCGCCGGGCGAGAGGACCACGCCGGTCGCGACGAAGCGGCCGTTCGTCACCACCGCCAGGAGGCCGTTCACCCGCACCTCGGAGAGGTTCGGGTCGCTCACCGTACCCCCCACATCGATCGGAGATGACGGGACGGTGGCCCCGTCAGCGGGGGAGGTGATGGCTACCTGGGGCGCGCTGGAGTCGCGAGCCACCTGGATGGCGGCAACCGACTGGTTGCCGGCCGCATCGGTGGCGACCGCGGTCAGGGTGTTGGCCCCCTCGGCGAGCCCGACGGTGCCGGCGTCGAAGCTTCCCCCGGTCACCGTGACCGCGGCACCGTTCACCGTGACGGCTACCGGGTTCGCGTCCTGCACGGTGCCGTTCACCGCCACCGAGGCGCTCGCCACGAGCGCCCCGTCGGATGGGGTCGAGAACGCGAGCGCGGGCGGCGTGGTATCGAGCACGACCGTGACCGAGGCCTGGCCGGTGTTACCGGCCCCATCGGTGGCCCTCACCTGGATGGTGTTCGGTCCCTCGGCCAGCACCACCCCGGCGAGCGAGAACGCGCCTCCGGTCAAGGTGGCCGCCTGGCCGTCGACGGAGACCGAGACCGTGTCAGGGGTGACGGTGCCGGTCACCGTCACCGGGCTCTCGTTCGTGATCCGCCCGTCGATCGGGGTGGCGATGCTGACATCCGGCGGGGTCGTGTCGGACGTCGCCGGGGGCTCGAGAAAGACCCGGGTGGTGACCGTTACCCGGAGGCGACTGCTGAATGAGACCGGGGAGACCAGGACGCTCGCGCCCGGTGCCAGCACCCCGTCGGAAAGCGCGATGTATAGCGGGTCACCGTTCTGGGTCGTATCCTCGGGATTCACGATCGAGCTCACGGCCGGTGACACGGAGTCGACGACGAGGTAGACGGTGCCCCGGATCTCGTTCCCGGAGACGTTCGTCAGGGTGACTCGCGCGTCCTGGTGTCGGGTACGACGGTTGAAGCGCCCCCCGGCGAGGGAGACCGAAACCCGAGCGGCGCTGAGCTCACTGAGCCCGGAGGTGTCGACGACTGCCTCGACCGGTCCCGGAGAGAGCGCCGCCGCCCACCCGAAGATCGCGAACAAGCTCGCCAGCGCGCGTGCCCTCATTCCTCCTCCCAGGGCGATAGCCCGCAATGTGCGGAGCCCGCTGCCTCGCTGCCCGAGCAGGGGCCCCCATCCTCGATTTTACGTCAGGCGCTCCCGCGTATCGCGAGTCAGGCCACGTTCCTCACCATCGCTGCCACGCACGCCGGCGTGTTTGCCTACCCACCGGACGGGGTCCCGGCCGACCGGAAGCGGTTCCCCGCCGTTCGAGTTCTCGACCCCGAACTCCCCTGCTGGCACATAAACCCCGGCCCCCCGGTCGGGGGATCTCGACGCCGGCGGCCACGCCGCATCTCTCGACGATCCCCGGCTCGCGCTGGGCGCACCCGGAAGCCCCCCGCCATCAACCCGAGCCCGGCCAGCAGCAGCAACGCCACCGGCGGCTCCGGGGTGGGGACGGTCTGGACGACTTGCTCGAGGCGAAGATTGCGGATCGTGGCAGAGCTCGTGCCGCCCTGGTCCCCGGTCACGGGCGAGAGGGAAAAATCGAGGCCGATCGGTCCCAGCCCCCCCGGCGATATGTCGAGACCCGCGAGCGAAATCGTTCCGGTGCCCATTCCGGCGGTGCCCGCGACAAAGGACCGGGTGGGAATTCCAGACCCGGTGTTGTCGAGGATCTCGGCAGACAGCTCGTCCGCGTTTCCGGGCGGCAGGGAGAGCTCGAAATCGAACGCGAGCCGCACGCCGGCGGCGACCGTGCCGGCTCCGAGGGGCGTGGTGAACAGATCCGGATCCCCTAAACCCGGATCGTTCGACATGCCCACCGAAAAAGCGAGAGCGTTCTCGTTGAAGGTCACCGAGCCGTCGGGGTTGAAGATGGCGTCCGGGGGCGGATCCGCGAAGAAATTCCCGCCGGCGCTCGAGTCCGTCAAATCGATGGGGGCGATCGGCAACACCATGGCCCCGGCGAGTGGAGGCGCCAGTCCGCCGAGGAGCAGGATGAAAAAGGCAACGGGGAGCTTCGGTCTATGCATGGCGGCGGGTTCTCTATACCAGGTTCGTTGAGCCCAACGACGCGCGGGGAGCCCCCCTCGTCTCTCCGTGCTGTCGAGTTTACTCCTGCATAAGACGTGCCAATCGTTTGAAGTCAATAGGTTACGAGGACAGACGGCCTGCAGGCGTCGCGAAGTGTAAAAAAAACCGACACCGAAGCGCCTGGAAACCGAGAACTCGGTCACATTGCAGATGCGCCGAGCTATCGCCATCGCTCGAAGGATCGACCTCTCGCGATTTGCCGGGATCATGGGCGCGCTCCGGCCGGGCCGTTAGCCTGGACCCACCATGGGTCGGGTTCCAAAGTTGACCTCGGTCAAACGGGAAGCAGCCCGGTCATCGGAGAATCCAACCCCTCGAGCTCACCAGAGGGAGGCACGCATGCCCAAACTCAACCTGACGAAGAAAGAGCGCGCGGTCGTCGCCGAGACCCTGCGGACGGCGCTTTCGAACCTCCGCTACGAGATCGCGAATACCGACAACTTCGATTTCCGCTCCGGGCTCAAGGAGAAGGAGGCGGTGCTCGAGAAGGTCGTCGCAACCCTCGAGCAAGCGTCCTGACGCGGCGGTGCGCGGATTTTCCGGCTCCATTCCACCCCGGGCTCGTCGGGCCCGTTCGCCGAATCGCGGCCGGAGTGGACGCGACCGGACCGACCTCGCTCAGGCGGCGGCGCTCGGCCGGGCGGCGATGGCGGTGTGCCAGCGGGCGACGTTCGGGCAGCCCTCGGGGATCCCGTTACCGCCGCGGCTCGCCATCTCGACCGCCACGAAGCCGGTGATGTCCGCGCCGGTGAAGACGTCCCCGGCCACGAACTCGGACTCCCCGAGCCGCCGGTCGAGCTTCTCGTAGAACGTTTCCAGCCGTACGAGCCCGCGGTCGACGAGGGCTGGGATCTGCGGGATCGGTACCCTGTAACCCGGCAGGCCGCGGCCAGCGAACGCCTTGACCTTGTTGCGCAGGATCTCCGCGCACGCCTGCATGCCCTCGATCTCGCACTTCCGGTCCCACATCTCCACGATCGCCCGCTCTCTCGGATCCCGGCCGAGCAGCGGCGGCTCCGGATACTGGCTCTCCAGGTAGCGGCAAATGGCCGGCGCTTCCCCGATCAACGTGCGGTCATCGAGCTCGAGCGCCGGCACTATCCGGTGCGGATTGCTGGCGAGGTAAGCCTCGGAAAGCCTCGCCTGACCCGGCTCGCCCACCTCCACGGTCTCGATCTCGATCCCTTTCTCGGCCAGGTACATCCGTACCCGGCGAGGGTTCGGGGCCACTTTCCAGTCGTAGAGCTTCATCGGCGGGTTCCTCGTTCGCCACGTTGCAGGATCGATGTTCCGCATTGGAGCCCCGATGCCGCATCATACGCAAGCCCCCCGAAGAAGGCCGCGGGCAATCGCCAGCTCCGGCGCCCGGCCCCGGCCGGGGCGGTGACCGGCAGGAATTCCCCGAGGGCGGGAGCCGCCGCCCGAATCCCCCGGGGCCGGTACCCGGCGGGGCCTCCGGCGGCGAAAGCGGAAGCGACGATGACCATCAGCCAGGGCGCGCGACCGGTTGCCGGCATTCTCCTCACCGTCGCCGCCATGGTCACCCTGGCCGCGACCGACGCGATCTCCAAGCACCTGACCGCGGTCTATCCGATCGTGCAGATCCTGTGGCTGCGCTACCTGCTGTACGCCGTCTACGGCGTGCACCTCGCCGGATCTCCCTCCGGAGGCGGGTTTCGCTCCCGCTGCCTCGCCCTCCAGATCGCGCGGGCCGCGATCCTGGTCGTGTCGAACATGGTCATCGTCTACTCGTTCAGCCAGCTCCCGCTCGCCGACGTCCACGCGGTCATCGCCGTCGCACCGCTCCTCGTCACCGCCGGCTCGGTGCTCGTCCTGTCCGAGACGGTCCACCGGCAGCGCTGGGCGGCGGTCGGAGCCGGATTCGCCGGGATCCTCATCATATTGCGCCCGGGACTGGGGGTCCTCGATCCCATCGCCTTCACCCCCCTGGCCGGAGCCTGCCTCTACGCCCTCTACCAGATCCTGACCCGGCTAGCCGGGCGTCACGACGACCACAGCACGACCCAGTTCTTCACCGCCGCTGGTGGCCTCGTCTGCTTCTCCGCCGCGGTGCCGTTCCTCTGGGTGACCCCCGATCCGGCCGGTTGGACCTGGCTTGCGCTCGCGGCGCTCGGAGGTACGCTCGCCCATGTGCTCATCATCCGGGGCCTGCACCTCGCTCCCGCGAGCACCGTCGCTCCGTTCAACTACACGATGCTGGTCGCCGCCACCGTGTTCGGCTACCTCGTCTTCGATGACCTCCCGGATCGCTGGACCGTCACCGGTGCGAGCCTGGTGGTGGGGAGCGGGCTTTACGCCCTGCACCGGGAACGGCTCGCGAACCGATCCGTGGACCGCCGCGCCCTCGACCGGACCGCAGGCGGCCGGTCCGAAGCCGGCCGGACCAAAGCCGGATAGAATCCCCCGACGGTCATCGGAAGTCATCGGAGATCGCCAGCGGAAGCCGCGGGCGAACGGAGAGAGAGCGGATGGGCATGGAAGGCACATCGAAGAGCACCCTCGAGGGGATCCGGCTCGGGCTTCACATGAGCCCCCCCAATCAGACCACGGACCAGATCTCGCGGGCAGCCTGGGCGGAGGCGAACGGCTTCGACAGCCTCTGGATCCCCGACGGTCTCGGGCGCATGGACGGGTTCACCATGGCCGCCGGGATCGCCCCGCAGACCGAGAAAGTCCGGCTCGCTCTCGGGATCGTCCCCGTCTTCACCCGCCCGGCACCGGTCATCGCCACCTCGGCGATGACCATGACCCACCTCGCCCCCGGGCGGTTCGTGCTCGGGCTCGGCTCCTCGAGCCACACCATGATCGAGCGCTGGTACGGAACCCCGTTCGAGAAGCCCCTGACCCGGGTCCGGGAAACCACGGAGCTCGTGCGTCGAGTTCTGGCCGGTGAACGCACCGATTACGACGGCCGGACGATCCGATCGCACGCGTTCCGGCTCGGGATGGCTCCCGCGTCTCCGGTGCCCATCCACCTCGCGGCGCTGCGCCCCCGCATGCTCGAGCTCGCGGGCGAGATCGGCGACGGCGTCATCCTGAACCTCGTCCCGCTCTCCCTGCTGCCCCGGATGCTCGAGCACGTCGACACCGGCGCCAAACGTTCCGGGCGGCGGCTCGAGGATCTCGAGATCGCGGTCTTCCTCTACACCTTCGCCACCGGCGAGGTGGAAACCGCGGAACGGGAGATGGCGAATATCGCCGCCGGCTACTTCTCCACCCCGGTCTACAGCGACTTCCTGCGCTGGATGGGCTTCGAGCGGGAAGCCGATCAGATCCTGGAAGGCTTCCGGGAACGGGACCGCTCGAAGACGCTCTCCGCCTTCAGCCCCGAGGTCCTCCACGAGCTCGGGATCATCGGAAGCGCCGAGGCCTGCCGCGCCACCGTGGCCGCCTATGTCCGCGCTGGAGTCACGACACCGGTCCTCGCTGCCGGCGCCGGGGACCCGGCCGACTTCGAAGCGACCCTCGAGGCCTTCGCACGCCCGACGGGCTGAGCGGTCCGGTTGCCCCGCCGGGGTGGAAGCGGTACGTGCAGACCGGCCTCCAACCTCCACCCCCCACCGGCGCCGCCGGCATCCAGGCGGCCGGGCCCCGGGCGGACCACAGCCTACGGAGCCGGGGCCCCACGGCAGGCGACAGGTGGCGAGCGGGCGGAATTTCGGCGAGACTACCCGCCAAGGGATGCAGGCGGCGGCCCGCCCGCAACGAAACGAGGTGCACACATGAGCGACGAGCAGGCCCGCGGCACCGAGAGCCGCTGTCCAGTGGCGGACTGGGCCACCGACTATGACATCTTCGACGACGACTACGTCCGCGACCCGGGCCCGGTCTGGAACGAGCTGCGGGAGCGCTGCCCGATCGCCCATTCCACCCGCTGGGGCGGCTCGTACCTCCCGACCCGCTACGAGGATCTGCAAGCGATGGTACGCATGGTGCCGGCGCTCTCCTCGCATTCCGTGACGGTCGTCCCCCCGGACCCGGAGCTTCGCGAGCAGCTCGTCAAAGAGGTCAAGGAGTACGGATCGGAAACCCCGCCCATCACCTCCGACCCCCCCGAGCACATCCCCTACCGCCGGCTCATCCTGCCGTTCTTCGCGCCGAAGGCCGTCGCCGGCCATCGAGCCTACACCGAGACGCTCTGCGAGGATCTGATCAGCCGCTTTCGCGACCGAGGTCGTTGCGACGCGGCCGTCGAGTACGCGCAGCAGATCCCGCCCCGGATCATCGCCCACGTGCTCGGCATCGATCCGGACCGGGCCGACGAGTTCACGGAGTGGACTCGCGGGCTTCTCGAGCTCGGCCAGACCCAGCCCGAGCTCCGCATGAAGTACCGCGGCATCGTCCGTGACTTCTTTGCGGAGATGGTGGCCGAGCGCCGCGCCCGGCCCCGGGACGACATGGTCTCGAAGCTCATCGCCTCCGAGGTCGAGGGCGAAGCCCAGCGACTACAAGGTCATCGGGATCTGCAATCTGCTGCTGGTCGCCGGGATCGACACGACCTGGAGCTCGATCGGCTCGGCGATGTATCACTTCGCCTCGACGCCCTCGGACCGCCACCGGCTCGCCGCCGAGCCCGAGCTGCTGCCCGGCGCGGTGGAAGAGCTGCTCCGCTTCTACGCACCGGTCACCATGGCCCGGAAGGTCAGCGAGGAGGTGACGCTCGGCGACGTGACCTTCCATCCCGGCGAGAAGGTGCTCCTCAACTTCCCGGCCGCGAACCGGGATCCGAGTGCTTTCGAGCGGGCCGACGAGGTCGTCATCGATCGCAAGCGCAACCGCCACATCGCCTTCGGAGTGGGTATCCACCGCTGCGCGGGCTCGAACCTGGCCCGCATGGAGATGGAGATCGCAATCGGCACCTGGTTCCGTCACATCCCGGAGTTCGAGCTCGAGGATCCGGCCGCGGTTCGCTGGATCGGCGGCCAGGTGAGGGGCCCGCGAGAAGTTCCGGTCGTCTTTCCAGCGGGGTGATGACCACCGCCTGACTCGGGGTGACCGGCGCCCACTTCGATTCGCCGCCGGCTTCGATCCGACCCCTACTTCGACCGCGACGCGTTTCGCTCCCCGCGAAGCGTCCGCGCGGCTTCCGGTCCGGACAAGCGCTCATCGCCCGGAGCGGCCCGCGGCCGGCTCCAGCACTTCACTCCACGGCAGCGCCTGGCGCGCCTCGATGAGCGGCAAGGCCACGTTCCGGGCCCGGGCCGCGTCGAGGCAGAGCGCGGTGTCCTTCCGCCAGAGCTTCTGGGCGTGCGGCCACATCGCCTCGAACGTCTTCCAGTGATCACCCGCCGCAGTCTGCCCGGTCGAGGCGGAGAGCACCGCCATCAGGATATCGAGATCGAGCCCGTACGATCGGCCGAGTGCCCGCCCCTCGCGCACCAGCTCCATCACCGCAAAGAGCAGACCCTGATTGACGAGCTTCGCCACCTGGCCCATTCCGGCCGGCCCGCAATGAAAGACCCGCCCCATTGCCTCCAGCAGGGGACGGCACCGTTCCACAACCGCCTCGTCGCCGCCGGTGATCAAGGCGAGGTCACCCCGCGCGGCCCGTTCCCGACCTCCGCTCACCGGACAGTCCAGAAAGCCGATCGCACGCGCCTCGCATTCGGCGGCGAGCCCCCGGCAGTACTCGGGCGCCAGCGTGCTCGTCACCACGAGCGCCGAGCCGGGCTGGAGCGCCTCGAGCGCCCCACCCGGCGGGCGCAGCACGGCGTCGGTCTGCGCCGCGTCGACGACGCAGGTGATCAACACATCACATTCCCGAGCCACCGCCCGCGGATCATCGACCTCGCGCAAGCCATTCCCGGCGAGCCGCTCGATCGCCTTCCGCCGCCGGTGAGCGGAGCTCACGACCGGATGACCGGCCCGGAGCAGACTCCCGCACATGGGCTCGCCGATGTCACCGAGCCCGATGAACCCCGCTACCGGTCTTGCCGTTCCCGTGCTCTTCATTCGAGAGACCTCCCATCGTTCCCTGCCGCCCACGGGGCGCGCCGGGCGTTGTAGCATGACAGCAGCGCCGGCCGGGAGCGAACCGGGAAACATCTCAATAAGTCCGGGCGCGGCTAGGGGTAGGTCCTGCCACGACACGCCGTGAATACGTCCCTGTAGGCTCGGATGCAGCATCCCTGCTGCATACGGTCGTGGCAGAACCTAC
>Ga0114931_10007962_pt1 | contig 12877 bp, 11 predicted proteins | sample 2SBtaG_FD_89579 | JGI IMG/M metagenome (GOLD analysis project Ga0114931, IMG submission 89579) | Deep subsurface microbial communities from Kolumbo volcano to uncover new lineages of life (NeLLi) - 2SBTROV14_V59a metaG | ecosystem: Environmental > Aquatic > Marine > Volcanic | place: Kolumbo...
AACGTCGCTGGCCGAGACGTGAGATCCTTCGTAGCCGAGGCACGAAAGCAGATTGCAGCGGCGGTGAGCCTACCGGAGGGGAGTTACGTGGAGTTCGCTGGTGCAGCTGAAGCACAGGCGCGGTCACGCCGGGATTTGCTCGTGCATTCCCTGGCGGCCGGGATCTGCGCTGTGTTGCTGCTGTCGATCGTGCTCGGCAACGCGCGAAACCTGTTGCTGGTTCTGGCAAACCTTCCGTTTGCGTTGGTGGGCGGCGTGCTGGCGGTGTTTGCCGGCGGTGGCTGGCTTACTCTCGGTTCGATGGTCGGCTTCGTGACGCTCTTTGGGATCACCCTGCGCAACTCTATCATGATGATCTCCCACTACGATCATCTTGTCAGGGTGGAAGGTATGAGGTGGGGCCCAGAGGCCGCGCAGCGTGGGGCCTCCGAGCGGCTCACGCCGATCCTGATGACCGCACTGGTTACGGCGCTGGGACTGTTGCCGCTGGCCATCGGTGCCAAGGAAGCAGGGCGGGAGATCGAAGGCCCGATGGCTCTGATCATCCTCGGCGGCCTCGCTTCTTCGACCGCGCTCAACCTACTGGTGCTGCCCGCACTCGCGCTCCGGTACGGGCGATTCCAGCGCCCGGAGGGTGAGGGGGATCGATGACAGAAGGCGCGGGAGGATCGTGCGGACACTGGGCTGAGCGTCTGGGCGTGGACGTTCTGCATGGTCCTGGTCCGGGGTGCCCGGGGTGAACCGCTCCGGTTTTGTCGGAGGCTCCATTTCCTGAGAGGATGGAGTCATGACAAAACGAATCAGGTTTTCTCCAGAGGTAGGTGAGCGGGCGGGCCGGATAGTCCTGGAGCACCAGGAGGAGTACGGCTCTCAGTGGTGAGCGATCCGGTCGATCGCCGAGAAGTTCGGCTGTTCCGCCGATACCCTGCGCAGCGGGGTCCGGCGGGCGGAACGGGACCGGGGTCTGCGGCCGGGTCGGACCACCGAGGAGCGGACCCGGATGAAGGAGCTGGAGCGGAGGGACTGTAAGAAACTCTGTGTAACTGACCTCTGGTTCAAAGCGGCACCCGACCTTCGAAAACGACGGCCAGGTGGTTCAGGGCGGAGGCCCAGTCCTTCACCGGCTTGCTCCAGCGAGCCGAGGCCCGCGTCATCGGCAGGTCCATGACCTTCCGCGCCGATTCCGGGGTCGGAACTCCACAGGGATCGCATTGTGTCTTGGGGGCGGCCCGCTAAACGGGAGGCCCGCTCTCGTACCACCTCTTCTTGTTGAAGTACTTGGCGCGGCTCCAGCCGGTGTGTTCCTGCCACTTGACCTCCCCCCAGCCGCCAAGAAGGTCCAAAACGCCGGTCATGTAGGCGTATTCAAAGTGGTCCATGGCACGCGCGGGCATGTACTGCGCTATCGTGCCGATGTTCAATGCGGAACCCAGAGAGCTTGGCGCAACCGACCAGGTCTTTGGTTCGCCGGCCCCGTGCCGCACTAGATAGCGGAGGTCATGGAAGTTCCTTGTAAACGGGTGTTTCTCCAGCGCCTTGAGGTCTGACTTCTGGAGTTTGCCCAGACCGTCCAGATGATCCGATTCGGCGGTCCACCTTGCATGAAACTCAAGATCCTCCAGGTGATGGCGCAGCCCGGGGAGGAGGACGGAGATGGACCGCCAGTAATCAAGGCCTGGGATCTGGAGGGAAGTCAGGTCCGCGCACCGGAGGGAAAACATGAACCTGCAGGAACGCTTTAGCTCAACCTTTCCTTGGAGGGGGCGGTAGGTGGATGTTTTGCATAGTCCGCGCAGGTCTTCCAAGGTAGCTTCATCCAGGTCGTCCAGGCCACGAATGAACACGGTGCCAACCCCAGCGGCGCTGATGGCGCCGGGTTGGGTCCGGCCGGACTCCTCGCGCCGGCCCAATAGCCGGGTAAGGAACGCCTCGCGTCCCAGCCCGTAGGCGGACACTTCGTGGAACGGCAAGTCTCCGTTGCCCGATGCGTGCAACCACATGGCCGTGGTGTACTTCCCGGTTCCTGGCTCGCCCAGGAACACCACCGGCGCCTGTGAGCCGGCCAGGGACTTGAGTTCATCCAGAACGGGGCCGCCGCCGCCACGGTTCCATGGGCAGACCCGCGGAGCGCGCTCGCCAAACAGTTCCTTCAGGTACGAATGCTCCGCGCGCTCCATGGCTAGGCGAAGAACGCTGGCGACTTCGTTCCCTAGGACGTCCATATTGATCTGGGTGTCCTTGTTAATGTAGGGAATTCCCTCTTCCATGGCACGGGTCGTTGTTCGGGTTCCGGCAATGATCGTCATAAGAATCACCGGAAACACGTGCCCGGCATCCCGCATCATGCGGTGGACCTGAAACCCGTCGGGCTGGCCGTCGCCAAGGTTGAGATCCAGAATCAACACGTCGGGGATCTGCTTCTCCAGGGATTCACGGAAGGTGTCCCACGTGGAGTAGGTGACGACGGTGTATTCTTCGCGAAGGCAGAAGGACACGTCGCGACGGAAATCCTCCATGTCGTCCAGGACAGCAACAATGGGCAGGCTCATGCAGATGCTCCCGTAACACTTCTGGAATCGGGGGCGTGGACGCTGAGTTCGGAAACCACGCCTCCATCCGGGTGATTGGTTAGGGTGACCCGGCCCCGGTAGGGCGCCATGAGCGCGCGCAACTGGTTCAGACCGGAGCGAGATCCGGGGCGATCGTCGTAATCCGTAGTGGCCAGGGGCAAGCCGTTGTCCCAGACCTGAAGCAGGACACGGTCGCGATAGTCCACAAGAATAGTCACGCAAATCTGCGTGGGCACCGGACGTTTCTTGAGAGCGTTCTCAACGAACTCGTCCAGGACCATGAACAGATCGGTGGCCCGGGTTGGGAACCGCCGTGCATCCGGGTCCTTGACCGCCCAGGTAAACGTGCAGCGTTCGGTGCCACTCCGTGTCTTGAAGTGCTTGGCGTAGTCGGCCAGCAGGGCCTCCACATCACACGAGAATTTGCGAGCCAGAGTCAACTTGACCGCAGGAAGGCTGGTGAGCAGGTCTTCTGTGGCCTCGTAGAGGGGCTGTGCCTTGGGAGCCGAGGACAGGTGGAGGCGCATGAGGGCGTCTACTGCGTTCATAGGCCGCTTGAGATCCGGAAGCTCCAGGCGCTGTCCTTCGCGGAGTCCGCGCGCCAGGCTCTCCAGGATCTCCTTGGGCAGACGGGAGCGGGCTTGGGCAAGATACGCCTTGGGTACGTGCTCCTGGGTGGGTGATTCCTTCAGGAGGCGGGCCAGGTCCTTGCCCAACGACTTGATCGGTGGGTACCACTGCGCGTTGTGGCTGGCAAACCCCACGGACTCCAGAAGAATGCGCCAGCTGACTTCCGTATGGGGGGTGTTGCGTCGGCGGTAATACACAATTCCCTGCCAGGCGATGAGGAACGTGGCCAACACCAGGGCAATGCCCCGACCCCAGGGGCTGGCGCCCGCCACCAGGACCGCTTCAACGGTAAGCCGGCGGCGGTACTTGATCCGGTCCCAAGCGGAGCCCAAGGACACCTTGTTGAGGCCAGGCTGAAGCATCCCGGCCCACAGGGTGTCGGCGCGGTCCAAAGAGAGGATGAGCATAGAGTCCCCCGCCGCCGTGGTGAAGCCAGGGACGGAGACCGAACTGGTCCGGGTGATTGGGAACGACCACCGGCCCACATCGGACCCGATCTGGATAACCTCATGGTTCAGGTTGGAGTCGGGGCCGTACCGGTCGATCACCACGCGGCTCATGGGGACGGGCGGCCGCCAGCGGCGGATCTTGGGGCCTTCGGGGAGGGAGATGATCATCTCCAAATCGCCGTCGTCCTCGAAGTCGGTAATATAGAACTGCCCGGAGCCAATGTCCTCTTGAGAGGAGTAGATCGTCCTGGACTCCGGAGGTGGGTTTCTGAACCCGGGCCCGCCACTGACAATCACAATGTTTCGATCTTCAAGCATCAAGAGTTCGAGTCCGGGGTTGGCATCCAGGTTGGCGAAGATGGATGCTTCGGTTTGTGTGGAGCCGAACAGATTCAGGGGCTCCGTGGCGTTGCTGAACTGGGTACCCGTGTGGCTGACATAAGCAAAATTATAGCCTGAGATGGACGGGTCGGTTCCCTCCTTGATAATGGAGGCATAGATGTCCAGGAATCCGTCCCCGGTGAAGTCGACATAGTCCACATCGCGCAAGAGTCCCGAGTTGAGGAACGCCGCAGCTTGGAATGGCGTCCCATAGGTTCCGTCGCCGCGCCCCGGAAATACGTTGACCCCAATCCTGTTGGGACTGGTGGCGGCGACATCCAGAAACCCGTCATTGTTGAAGTCCACAACCGAAACCCGGTAGGCCTGGAAGAAGTCCGGAGGGAGGTCACCCTCAAATCGCAACGTCTCGGGCGGACCAAACCGGCACCCGGGAAACCCCTGAAGTCTTTGGATGATGGGATTCAAGTCCAGCGTATTCACATGGGACAAAAACAACTCCGGATATCCATCCTGGTTGTCGTCAGCCAGGCAAAGGGAATACACCGAGGACTTTGAGTTGGGCAGCGGTACATCCATGAGCGTGGCCTGAAACCCGCCCAGGGTGTTCTTGACAATGTAGATCTGGTTCATGGCGCGGGTCATGGCCACCAGGTCTTCGTCCCCGTCCTGGTCCAGGTCCGCAGCGCAAACCTTGAACAGGTCCTCCGGGGTGGACAGGAAGTCCTGGGTGGGCACCCGGCGAAACTCAGCGAGCTGTCGGTCGTAGCGCCATAGCTTCGGCCCAGCCAGCCAGGGAGTGATGACCTCCACCGTGCCGTCCCGGTCCAGGTCCACCACAAGGTCTTGTCCCTCCGCACTCGCCAGGTGCGCCTGCCGCGCCGGTCGTGGCAAGGGTTCCTTCCGCGCTTCGCTGAAGCTCAGGTTTCCAAAGTGAATGATCTGCTTATAGGGGTAGTTGGCCGCAATCTCAAGCCCGCTGACCCGAAGGCTGTCTGGTGGCGGTCGCACATCGGTGTCGTCCAAAAGGTCCCAGACTTCGGTGAGCGTGATGCTCTCATCTCGAAGCCTCTCTGGAGGTTTGAAGTACAGCATCGGATGATCGAAGTATTGATGCGAGGCGCCCAGGGAAATGGTCCCCAGGCCGTCCTCAAGAACGAGCCTAAGAGCAACCGAGCCGCTGGTCTCCATATTGAAGACCCGCCACTCCCACCGGATGAACTCCATCTTGGCGATAGGTACTGGGTCGATGCCAAAGTCAGAAAACTGAAGATAGAACTGGACCGCGGATTCTGAATTGACGCTCGGGGCACTGGCCTTCAGCCGCCACAAGGCGCGGGGTGCCCGGTTCCCCGGTGGCCATTGAATGATGTCCACCGACGCCTCATCGCCTTCCGGAACGGTGATGTGCCAGTCGTTGGGGCCGCGCACCGGGACCTGGGTAAACGGCTGGGCACTGCACTTCCCAGGAGTCCAGGGGCTGAGACCCGCGGCAACCAGGATGGGGAAAAGCCATCGCATAAGTTGGAGTACAGCACACGACTATGGGTCTGCGCCACAAGTATTAGCTTCCATACCATGCTAGATAGTCCAGGAGTGTGGACTCCCACTCCAGATTCTGAGACTTCGAAAGCCCCTTGGATTGTGTAGAACTGTGTTCAGGCCCACAGAACCAAGAAAAGGTGGGGTGTCATGTCAAGACGAAAAGGAGTTCGTGCTATGTCGTTCAAGATGAAGATTCTCGCACTAACGGTGCTGGCCACTTCATTGGCCGGGTCGGCCTATGCTCAGGGATCGCTGTGCCCACCTGGCGCTATCTGTCACTACTATCAGAGTAACAGTGCCCCAACTGGAGTTTCGGTGATAGTCGTCGATGCCAAGACGCCATGGACCGCGACCGGAATTCAAATAACCCCTGGTGAGCTCTACACGATCATCGCCAAGGGCCAGGCGTCTACCGCGCCCGGACTGTTTACCGGGCCAGAGGGTTGGGGCGGTGCCACAAATCCCAACCACCCGGTGCCGACCGCTTCTGTTTGGTCGTTGATTGGAAGAATTGGTACGACGAATGATCCTACCCCTGGCAATAATCCATTCTATGTTGGATCCGCGATGACCCTAGAACCTCAGACTGCCTCGGGTGAGCTCTATCTGGGATTCAACGACACGGTCTTTTCTGACAATGCTGGTTCTTGGGTCGTCTATGTGATCGAATCTATAGCTTGTCCGTCTTTGGGTGTTGAACCTACCCCGACGCCACTCAGTCTGATGCGGGTGTTTCCCAACCCAACTCTCGGGGCGAGTGAAATCCACGTCAGCCTCGAGGAACCTACCAACTACATCGTTGAGCCAATTGATGCTACGGGTCGTCTCGTCAGAATTGTTGATGAAGGATTCGGCGCTCCAGGAGACAACAGTTTTCGGTGGGATGGCGTGGACTCCATGGGCCGACCGGTTGCTTCGGGCACCTATTTTCTCAGACTGACCACCAAAGACCATTCCGAAACTGCGAGGGTCACCGTGATCCGGTAAGGAGTGGCTTGAGACGGAGAGTGCATTCGGCCGACGAAGGCCGTTCTAAGAGAGGACGAAGCAACCAACAGGCACACGGTCCGCAATATGAGAAAGTAGCCACTATCCCCCATCGGGGGCTCGGCCTTGTCGCCGAGCCCCCCTATACCCCGGTCCAAATCCGTAGTCCCCCCCTATGCCAGATTCCCCTACATGAACCCCTCGCATCCGGCCTCCACCTCCGGAAGAAGCCTGCGAGAGCTCGGCCTGCTGCTGGCCGGCGCGTTGACGGGGCTTCCTTCGCCCGCCGCGGCTCACTTGAACCGCACCGGATTTGTCGGAGGCTCCAATTCTTGACAGGATGGAGTCACGACAAAGCGAATCAGGTTTGCACCACAGGAACGTGAGCGGGCGGTCCGGATAGTCCTGGAGCACCAGGAGGAGTACGGCTCTCAGTGGTGAAGCGGTGATCGAGCGAGGTGGTTGCAGTTTCCAGCCAGGGTCAAAACCGACCAGTCGCGGTCCAAAATCGACAGCTCATGACGAAACTCGACAACTCGCGGTCAGCCCGGGTCGGCGATGGACCGCATCGGGTCGGCGGCGAACGTTGTCTTCCAGTGCCCCGGCGTGAGTTGATGAACCCGGCTCTGTGGATGCGAGTCGACTCGCTGGAGCACGTCCACCAAGTAGGTATGGGGATCGACGTCCTGGAGCCGGCAGGTGGAGATGAGGCTCCGCAGGGATCCTTCCGTCCCCGCTACTCGCTCCCGACGCGCTCCTCCGCCGCCCGCGTTGCGCGCCCCCAAAGTCCCGGCGCGCCCAGTTCCTCCGCCAAGGTCTCGAAGGCCGGCTTCGGTCCTCTCCAACGGAGCGACTCCACGTCCTCGAACACCGGGACATCGGTGCGTAGCGTGGCGAGGTCACGGAAGAGGAGCGCCTCTTCCCATCCTTCCCGCAAGGCCCGCGCCAGCCGCTTTCCCCCGCGCACCGACACGTCCCAGACCGAGGCGTCCCGCGGGATCGCCTCCAGCTTGAGATAGCGGCCGAGGACCGTCCCGGCCGTCTTCGCCCCCCAGCCGCGCAACCCCGGGAACCCGTCGGCGGCGTCGCCGACCAGGGCCAGGTAGTCGGGGATCGACTCCGGGGGAACGCCGAACCTCTTGCGCACTCCCTCGGCGTTTCGCACCTCGCGCTTCCGTCGGTCGAACTGCACGATGCGGTCTTCCCGCACGCATTGGCAGAGGTCCTTGTCCGGCGTACACACGAACACCCGTCCCACCTGATCGTCCTCGCCGGCCCGCGCCGCCGCTGAGGCCAGTGCGTCGTCCGCCTCGTACTCGACCATGGGCCAGACGACGACGCCGAGGGCGCCGAGCGCGTCCTCCAGCGGCTGGAACTGCGCCTTGAGCTCCGGTTCGATGCTGTCGCCGCGCTTGTAACCCTCCCAGAGCTCGTTCCGGAAGGACTCCACCACGTGATCGGTGGCGACCCCCACGTGGGTGGCGCCGGTCTCCAGCAGGTGAAGGATGGACGCCAGCACCCCCCGCAATGCACCGACGGGATTTCCCGCCCGATCCTGGGCGGGGGGAGCGCCGAAGTGGTGACGGAAGAGTTCGTAGGTCCCGTCCACGAGGTGAACGTAGACGCCGCGCCGATGGGTTGCCTTCATTAGGACTCAACCCTACCACTTCGCCACGGATTGCCGGGAGTCGGCCCGCCTGGAATAATCGTTCCCATGACACGGCGACTACCCCGGCGAACGGCATGACGGGACTCCGGATCTGGGACCTTGCCGGAGAGCCTCTCTCCCGCCCGGCGATTCTCGACGAAACCGGAACCACGGTCTACGCCGCCCTGCGGGAGCGCGCGGCCTCGGTCGCGGCCCGGCTGCTCGGTTCCGCCTCCGATCTGGCCGGGGCTCCGGTGGCCTACCTCGCAGCCCCGGGCGCCGACCACGTCGCCGTGCAGTGGGGCATCTGGCGGGCGGGCGGCATCGCGGTGTCGGTCGGTCTCCACCACCCACGGCCGGAGATCGAGTACCTCCTCGTGGGGGGAGCAGGTGGTGTACCCCGAGGAGGGGGAGCGGCTGGCGCGGTAGGTGGCGCGGCCTCCGCTGGCGGTGGGGTTGGTGGAGGAGACGGGGGAGGGGAGGATCCGGGTGCGGACGCCTCCGGACCCGCGGACGGGTGAGACGGAGGTGGAGCTGGACCCGGTGGAGTTCGTGCACGTGCTGGGGCGCCAGGTGCCGGATCCGGGGCAGCACATGGTGCGCTATTACGGGGTGTACGCGAACCGGTCTCGGCGGGAGTGGCAGGCTCGGTGGCGGGGGGAGCCGTGGGGCGATGGGGAGGCACCGTTGGCAGTGACGCCCTCCGAGGCAGAGAAGTCGGGGCATGGTGGCCGGGCGGGCGGCTCGGGGCTCGAGGGCGGTGGGGAAGGCCGGGTTGAGGCACGCTTTGGTGCCGTCGGGCCTGTCCCCGGTCTCGAATCGGATCCCAGAATGTCTCGGTGGCCGAGGGCCTCCCAGTGTCGTCCGTGTTTCAGGCGCTTCCTAGTCAAACCCTCTGAAACCGGCTGATACAATCACCTACGCATGATCGATGCTCATCGACTTTGCCGCTCTGGGATGGGGGGCGGCATCCGGCGAAGCGGACACGTTGTCGTACCGTCTTATCAACCCGAAGCTCGACGCACAGGGAGCGCTTCAGTTCGTCACCTTCGCCCCGTCGGGACTGAGCAACGGGTTGTTTGAAAGCTAAGCGACACGGGAAGACTGGTGGCGACTGCACCCGAAGGCTTCGGTTGGGGCCGAGGGGACGCTGGTGCAGTTGTATTAGCAGCTTCGGCCGACGCCGTAACCGGGGAGATCAATCGCCCGGACCGTCTGTGCTCTCCAAGGGTGGCTAATTCGACGGACATTCCCGATACAACCGGGATCGGGGAAGGCACTGAGGCCCGCATCAAGTGCCGGGGATCCTGGCTGAAGGCGGTAGTCGTCGTTGGCGGGGTCGCAGAAGAGGGGGTCCGCGAAGAGGCCCTCGTCGCTTCCGACGGTAGAAGAGCAACCGCCCACATCACTAGGAGAATTGTCCCAGAATAGATTCGCCCGGGCCTGTGTGTTCAGAGATGGGGTCCGGCACGCGATGGCGCAGCCGCTTGCCCCGACGAATATGTTGGAGAGGATTTCAACCGGCTTGAGGTCACTGACGCCTTTCCCCCTCGGCCGCTGGGGTGCCTCACTTTTCGAGCGGCGTTTGCACAGCAACCGGGTTAGACTTTGCCCATGCACGGGACTTCGGACACGTCACCCACCTCGCGAAACGTCCTCCTTGCCACGCTCGTCGTGGTGGTGCTGGCTCTGATCGCGATGTCCCCCGCACTGTTGGCAGATCGCATCCCGGCCAGGACCGATCTCACCCAACTCTATGGCCCCTGGACCACTTCGCTTCCCTCGGAGCTGGTCGACATCCTGGGCGGGGACAGTTTTTTTGTTTACCTCCCCGATCGCCTGGTTGCGGTGGAACAATGGCGCAGGGGCCACCTTCCTCTCTGGAATCCCCACATCTCCATGGGCGTTCCCCTCTTGGGTGGACAAACCGCCAACCCTCTCGACCCCTGTATTGCCCTGTGGCTGGCCCTCCCCGCCGGACTGGCTTTGGGAATCCAGTACGCCCTGCTGTTGGCGGTGACCGGGATCGGTATGACTCTTTTTCTGCGCGACCGAGGGATCACGCATCCAGCCGCCCTGGCCAGTGGAGCTACTGCGTTCATGCTGTGCCCCTATCTCCTCTACTGGATGGAATTACGCGTCTTCCTGGGCGGCCTAGCCCCCATGCCTCTTCTACTGTGGGCGGTAGAACGCATTCTCAAAGGTACCGGGAGTCCGCGCGAGTGGGTCGTCGGAACCCTGGCTCTGGGCTACTCGGCGGTGGCCGGAACCCTGCAGACCCTGGTCTTGGTTCTGGCCCTGGTGGTCCTGCGGGTAGCGTGGGTGCACCGCCATCAGCGCAGCACCACACCCAGCGGCATCACCCACGGAACTCGCGGCACCGCCCTGCTTGTTCTACTCGGGTTGGGCCTGGGTGCGATCTCCATACTTTCCTCAACGGATCTTCTTTTTCTCAGCACCCGGGTGGGAGCCAAGGCCGGCTACTACGCCGACTCCAATTTTCTTCCGTGGCGCGCCCTGGGGTTGTGGTTTCACCCGGGTCTCTTTGGCTGGCCTCCGCACTCCCCCTTTGTTGTGCAGCAAGCCTTTGGTAGAAGCCTGGCCGGGAGTAGCGGCTGGGGCGCCTCGGGGGTCATTCCTCTGGGTCTGGCCCTGATCGCTCTGGTCACCCGCAGCGGTCCGCGGAGCGAGCGCCTGTTCTGGGGCGCGCTCGCAATAGTCCCCATTGCCCTGCTACTTTTCCTGGGTACGTCGCCCGGACGGGCTGCTATTGCGTTGTGGCCCGGTTTGGCCACCGTGGATCTCCTGCGTGGTCTCGTTCTGGTCAACTTCGCCCTGGCCGTGCTTGCTGCCCATGGCGCGCAGCAGTTCTTTCTTCATCTTGGCCCCCGAGCAACACGGTGGGGCATCCTGTGGGGGACTTTCGCCCTCACCGGTGCAGCGGTGATGACCGCGACACGAATTGGGATGCATGCGCCTCTCGGCCTTCTCCCGGCAATCGCCCCGGCGATGGTCCTTGCCGCCCTGGCGGGCGCCCTCGCCTGGGCTGCACCCTGGGGACGATGGACTGCGTGGGGGCTCCCCCTTCTCATCGCGGTGGAGTTGCTCACCCTCCACTTTCGTTTCAACACCTTTGCCCCCAAGGAAACGCTCTATCCATCCCGCCCGGTGCTGGCGGAAATTCGCTCCCGATTGGGTCCCCCGGACTACGCACGGTTTCTTGTCCCGGGCACCATGCGGGTGTTGCCGCCCAACGTTCCCTCGGTCTTTGCCCTCAACGATGTCCGCGGTTACACCAACATGCCGCTCGCTCGAACCCGCTTCATGCTGGAAAGCGCCGAGGGTAGAACCTTGACCAACCAGGTCTTCGTGCGCGCCCCGGACTCCCCTATCTACCGAAGTGCCGCCGTGGGATACGCCTTTATGACCCCCACCTTCGCCCGCAAGGCAACCCACTATGCTCCGGAACCGCTACCGGGACTTCGCCGAGGCTTCATGCGGCGAACGGATGCCCTGCCGCGTGCCTACCTGATTCACTCCCTGGTCGCCGTGCCGGATCGCGCCGCTCTGCGCAGTGCCCTCGCCGATCCAGACTTTGATCCCTCGGTTACCGCCCTGATTGAGGCTGATTTCTCTCCTCCCAAAGTCTCCCCCGCCCTGGACAAAGAACAGGTTTTCATCCGCTCCATGGAGACGGACCGGGTGGCCATTCGGGTGGAAGCCACCGCCCCGGGAGTGCTAGTGCTGGCCGATGCATTCCATCCGGGTTGGCGGGCCGAGGTCAACGGCAACCCCACGCAGATCTTTCCGGTTAACGGGGGGCTACGGGGTATTGCTGTCCAACCCGGGGCCCAGGAAATCGTGTTCCGCTACCATCCGGGATGGCTTTGGCCGGGCACGGTGATCACGGCGTTGGCCGTACTGGGTCTGGGGGTCGTTGCCGTGGGAACGCGCCGGGGAAGCAAGGGATGACCCGGTTCCGTAAATCGCGCAACCCCGGAAGAAGTCGACAGTGCCGGATGAAGAGCCTTGCATGCAACGTTCGCCGGAAGATGAGGTGAAGACTTCAGAGGTGGTTGGTCCCGGCGAAGGCTTCTCTTCACTAATAGACCGGGGGGATCAACACAAGATGTTTGCGCAATCCTCTTCCCCAAATGGTTCCGAGTTCTTCTCATGGTTGCCAAGCCTCCATCGTTCACCCTGGAGCAACCTCCCCGAAGGTGGCTCAGATCCGCCACCTTGTATATCGCAAGCGTAGCTAACCGATTAGATTCGACACGATCCCGATGATTCCTGTGAACGCCATGCAGGGAGACGATGCGCGGTGTTTTTCGTGGTCCGGGACGGCCGGGCCGAAGCGCGAACGGCGGCATTGGGCCCTCGCGAGGGGGCCTTCCAAGCGCTTCTCTCCGGAGGCAGCGCGGGGGATTCGGCGGTCGTGATGGGGCAGGGTCGCCTTGTGGATGGTTCGCCGGTCCGGGTGGAGGTGGTTCAACCGTGAGGGGGCTCGCCCGCCTCTCGGTTCAGAATTCCGTCCTGGTCAACCGGATCGTGGTCGCGATCATCGGCTTCGGCATGTACGCCCTCGCCACTCTGCCTCAGGAACAGGTCCCGAATGTTTCGTTTCCCTGGGCGTTCGTCACCGTGATCGATCCCGGGGTCGTCCCGGAAGAGGTTGAAAAGACCGGCGTTGTCTCAGTGGCCGAGGG
>Ga0114931_10007963_pt1 | contig 12877 bp, 10 predicted proteins | sample 2SBtaG_FD_89579 | JGI IMG/M metagenome (GOLD analysis project Ga0114931, IMG submission 89579) | Deep subsurface microbial communities from Kolumbo volcano to uncover new lineages of life (NeLLi) - 2SBTROV14_V59a metaG | ecosystem: Environmental > Aquatic > Marine > Volcanic | place: Kolumbo...
CGCAGATTGCAGGCCGACTTGTAATCCATTTTGAACATCAAACACTGCGTCTCGCGCCTCGCGTCTGGATGCTCTTTGAACGCGCAAAGCTGAATCTCTGGGCTATCCTCGCCCATGTGAATCAACGTAGAAGTCGACGTGTAAAGCACAGGGTAGTCTCTTGCCTTACTTGGATTGATAGTCCAAGCCGTGCAGGTTACAGGTGGAATCATTTGCTTGCCTTCCTGACGGCCTCAACCGCCTTCTGGAGTTCATCTCGCCCGCCGCTGGCCTTCAGGAATCCAGCGAATGAATCGCCTTCCCGGCCATCAGGATAGCGGACGCGCAGGAATCTGTCGTCATCGCAAACACCGATGACGGTGACCGTAATGCCCGATGCTGTTGTAATCATTGAAAACCTCTTTTCTGCCACCGTTGCAGTGGCCGCTTTTTCCGTTTGAGCCGAAGGGCTTCGGCCGGCTTGAGCGCCGACGTGTGCTGGTTGTTTACACTGAAGGAACAACTTCAGTAGCGCTACCGTCAGCCGCAATGCGCTGGCGGATTCGGGCTAATGTCTTGTTTATTTTTTTGACAATTTTCCGCCGCTCTCTGCCACGTGGTGTGGCGTCACGACGTATGCGCCCTGTGATAACTGCTTGCGCCAGTTCGTGAGAACTGTTGTCGCGTAGCCAATCATTGAGCGCCCGGGTATTGTGCTCAAGGCGGCGTTGGGATTCCTCAAGCCGGAGCTGACTGGCCAGCGCATTGCGGCCTTTTGCCTCGTAGTGGATGCGCATACTTCTTGCGGCGCGCCAGTCCATAGGCCGTCCAAATATACCAGAGACATACGCGACCGCGTCCCACCAGTGTAACGAGCAGCACCCCTCGTATACACCAGCTACCGATACGTCATAATCGGCGGTATCTACGATACGCTCGTATGACGGCGGTAGTTTGTGGTTGCTCACGCGAATCTTTACGCGCTTGTCAGCGTCATCCTCGATAACCAAGTACTCTGAGGACGACGAGCCGGAATGTATTAAGCTGACGTCTAATTTCACGCGCTCGCAGGCCGCCGATATTTTGTCTGTTGTTTTCATCTGGCATAGTCCTCCCGTTTTGTGTGGCTGTTCGCCGGGGCATCATTGCCGCCGACACCACTACTATACAACAGTACAGGGGGGATGTCAAGCATTTTTTGGATATTTATCTCTTTGCGGTATATAGATTTGAACAAATGTTCAACAATCGTTCAATAAAACTGAGTGGTATCCATCAAAAAAGCCCCCCTGCTCTGGCAAGCTGGAGGGCTGAAACGGAAAAAAGCGATTGGGCTGGGGACCTGCCAGCCACACGGACTATATAGTATCTGCCCACAATAGTCAATAGAAAACCCCGCCGGACATATAATCCGACGGGGCTTCTTCGCCGTTGAACTTCGAGAAGCAACCGACAATCCCGGCGCCCTCTCTAATCAGATATTGACCACCTCCTTTGCTCTGAAGGTTATCGCCTCAATTTCGACTCCTTAATGGCCTTGCTCGTGAACTCCAATTCAACAAGCTCCTGCCTGATGAACGTCTCACCGCAAGGGCATTCAAACTCTGTCCGCTCATCATTAGGCAGGCAGATAATCTCGTTCTTGTAACAAGTACAGCATAGCCGCTTGTACATCCTCGGCGCCCGTGCGCCCTTACAATTCCTCCGGCCATTGCAGGCGCGATGCGGCTTAGTCTTTGACCGCTTGTCACCTATGTATTTGGGTTTGATGGGTTGCCCCATAGTAGGTTGCCTTTCAAAAAAATACGCGGCGAAGGTGTGACCCCTCGCCGCGCTGTTGACGCGGAGCCGTTGTTTGTGTTCGACTCTGTGCTATGACTTTGGCAGAAACAAAGTCAAAGTCATATTCAATTTCCCGTATGGCTTGGTGTCGCGCTTGAACGTCGAATAGGCGACATCGACAACCAGCCCGGATCGCTTCAATGGATTCCATGTCAGGTTCTTCGACAGCCCCAGAGTCAGCCCCAGAAACCCGTTCTCAGGTCCCGATGGGTCATTGACTTCCTGAGCGGCCTCAGTCACAAACATAATGCGCGTATCTTTCCAGATCCCGAGCCGGATATGATTCTCAAAGCCCAGGTCAAACGACGTGACATCATTGTTGACATCGACTTCATTTGAACCGATTGGCGTTGTCGAGAATCCAACCAGAACAAGACTCGCCGGATACTCAAAGCCATCGTCCGACTCAGCCCACGTGAGGACTTTCTTTGAGCCGAAAGTATAGGCGCCTGCCGCATCGTGGAACGGACGATCGCCAGTTGTGAACGTCCCGCCGACTCTTACGAATACCGACTCCAGAAGCGGTATCGTTTGCGCCTCGATTGGTGTGGCGCAGAAGGTAAAGGCGAGCGCGGCGAATGCCGCTGTGAATAGCTTTCTCATCTGTCTGACTCCTCATTTCGCAACTTTGGTCAGCGTGCGAGCCGTTGTATATCCAGTAGCGGCTCCCCATAGCGTCAGAATCGCGTCCTGCGGGAGGTCCGGGAACACCTGAATCACTCCCGCCGTTATCAAATGAATCCAGAACTCAGTTGTTGCAAAGGCGCGTTTACCCTCTGCATTCTTCTCTCTGAGCTTCTGAACCCCCCTCTGTGCAACCCATGTCGCCAGTGTAACTCCGGCGCCGACTGTCAACCCCGGCAACCCTGCCGCAGTCAGAATGGTTCCTATCAGGGCAATGACACTCACCCAGAACTCCGTTGTTTTGATACCATCGCGGATGCTCATTTATGCACCCTCCTTTCTTGAAAGCTGTATATGTGGAAAGTCAAAATCATCGGGGTCGTTATCCCCATCGAAGTCTCCTCCCCACTCCAGTTCAATTCCTAACTCAGTAGCTACGCCGACAAAAATCCCGGCGTAGAATGCAAATTGATATTTGACTCGCGGATGATTCCAGCCGAGGAACGGTGTCGGGATGAAATCGAAGGCCTCAGACATTGGTAGCTTCATGTCATCGAAAACCACTCCATCATATACCGGATTCCCGCCTGCGTCTACAAGAACGTGACGCGAGCGAGCAGGGTCTTTGATTTTCGAGAAGGCAGACCCAATCAGCCGCTCTTGCTCTTGATAGCTCCGGCGGCCACAGGTGATACCAAAATCCACCCGTTTGAGGGCGTGGTCTACCACTCTGCGCAATTCTTCTCTGAGCGTTGCGCGATTAGCCAATGACCGGCTTGAGAAGAAGTAGTCGCGCTTTATCAAGTGGACTGGCCTGTGGTTTCAGGTGTCCAGAAGCTATTTGTCGCGGCATCGCCTCCGGCAAGTGTCAGCTCAGCCCAGACCCCGTGCGCATTTGTAGCGGTCAGATTGCCGTCAGCTGAGGCCCCAAGTGTAAGCTGTGTCGAGGCGAATGTGATTCCGGCAGGCGCAGTCTGGCGGGTATTTGTTCCGCCGTTTGTACCCGTGTCATTCAGCGTTGTCGGGATACCGAATGCAACCTTCGCAGAAACGCCACCTGCAATCTCTGCCAGTTTCGCATTCGTGAGGTCGATTGTGGCGTGCTCATTACTCACGAAAAACTTCTCGTAATAAGTCTTTGTCGCGCCGCCTGATGGATTCGCCGAGGCATCGTAGAACATCCGGCGAACCTCTGTGACCTCATTCGGCCCCTTGTCGAAAACAACGCCGTCAGCAATCTCATAGGTCACGGCTCCGGGGACTGCCCCAAAATCCTCGTTGACAAACGCTTCTTTGGTTGTGCCGTTGTAGTCAATGATTTCCCGAATCTCATCAGGCGTTGAACCTGTAACTCGCAGAACCATGCCGTTGTATGCGTCATCTGACGCGCTGGCAGTGGCCGCCAAAACCGCAAACGGCCCTTTCGAGGCGGTGGCATTAGCTGACCCTGTCTGCAATGTGCCAGAGTGAGTTTTCGTGACCATCACTACTGCCACAGTCCCGGCGGTTGTACCGCTCTTTGTGGCTTTGAGGAATCGCTCCCAAGTCGTGTTTGTGGTCATCGGGACAGGCGTCTCGCCGCTGAGTGTCTTAGTCTCCGAGATGACGCCCCCGGAAGGCGACCGTCCTGTGACGGTCACGGTCTGCGTGGTATCAGTCGAATCATCGCTGATGATCTCTATGTTTCCTGAGGTCGTGACATCGGCGAACTGAACCTTCTTTGTCTTGTCGATTGCCCCACCTATCGGCCCGGCGGTGTCGTCGTCCTTCATCGTGGTCGAGCCGTAGTATTTGATATTGAATGGTAGAACGCTCATGGTACTTTCTCCTTATTAGAGCATCTTATTGTTGTTGACTGTGATTCGGAAGTTGAACTGCCCCTGATGGGTGCCTTCGGTCGTGGTGAACACGACGGTCAGAACGGCCAGATGGTCTTCAGAATCGACGGCGGCAGTTGACTCAATGATATTATATTTGGCCGGGACAATATACCGGAACAGCCCATTCGCGTCGATGTTGCTCGACACGTCGATGGCGTTCGGCGACGGTGTAGCTGTCAGAATCGTCGCTGTCTTTTCAACATAGATTGACAGGGTCGCGGAAGTGAAACCTGTGGGGATTGCCCCATCGGGGTCTTTGATATTGAACTTGAGGACGGCGCTGTTGTTCTCATCTACTGTGGTCTTGAATACGATAATCGGCATAATCAGAAACCCGTAATTTTGTGACCGTCTGCATCCGGGAGAAGTAGCTCAGCGCCGCTTGTTCCGGGAATCAATAAATCTTTGTTGATGGATTTTGGTGGCAGGAGTTCCGCGCCGCTTGCGGTCGGCAACAACAGAAGCGGGTCTGTGACCGTGCTGACAAGAAGCTCGACATTCGAGATAATCAGCGCAGTGATTGCCAGTCCTGTGAACTCGACCGGCATCCCCAATCTGTTGTTTGCGCCAATCAGCGCCTCGATTGGGAACTCTGTTGTCGCAGATACATACTGCCCAACCTCAACTTTTGCAAGTATTTTCGATGCAACGTGGCCTTTATATGCGACCGCGAGAGAAACTTTCGCGCCAATCGCCCCCGCCCATTCGGCGATAGTGTTGGCAGACAGCGACATGGAGCGCAGTAGCTCGACGGGCATATTCCCCACGCCCGTGACGCTGACAAGGTTCTCGACGTTGAACTTTCCGGCCTGTGAGATTGCCGCAAGTTCTTCTGTCGGCATATCAGCGGCCACCGCGAGAGCCGATTTCACATCAATCGGGAGCTTTGCGGGCATCCGCAAGACAGCGCCGCCAGTGAACTCGACTGGCGAGACAACCCTGATTGCCTGCCCTGAGCGGTATCCTGTGGGTGTGATTATCCGGGAGCCGCCACTGAGGCCATAGTCAACGGGATTGATGATTGATGCTCCAGCCATGCCTGCGATATTTTCAATGGGGAATGCCGACGGCATTGAGAGCGCGACCGCGCCTTGATATTCAAGAGGCAAGACAACCGCCCGACCGATTCCAGTTCTGAACGCAACAGGAAAGGCAAACCCAGCGCCTAAACCTGAACCGAAACCGGACGGCAGTCCCGCCCTTAGTCCTGTGATTGTCAGCAATTCTTCAACAGCCATTGCCGCTGAATAACCCATCGACCCCCTATATCCGACTGGCGTAGACGTCGAGCTGGCGACCCCTGAGCGATAGCCGACGTTCAGATCTGCCCTAAATCCTGTCCCTGACTTGAATCCAATCCTCAAAGCCGTCGAGCTTGCCATTGCACCCTGAAAGCCCACGGGGAACACAGACGGCGCTGTAATAGCCACAGACCCTTGATATTCCACTGGGGACTTCGGATTGGCCACAGCGCCCGCCCCTGCGCCCACAGGCAGGTCTGAGAGGATGGCTTCAAGCGCCTGACCGTATTCGGCGGGCATTGTCGCCCTGATGGCCTGCATGGTCAGTTGTGATTCAATCGGGAAGGCCAGCGGCAAGGCCAGAGCCGACCGGAACTCTTCGGGTAGTGGCGCAGATGTGGTCACGCGTGAGCCGATTTCAACTGGCGCACTGGCCTTGACCGGAGCCATAATCAAGCCGGAATCAACCGGCAGGTTCGCCGGGGCATTGCCGCTCAATAGATTCTCAGCGGGGAAGTCGCATTTGACCGTGATGACACCCGGCCAATCAATCGGCGCAAATACAGATGCCACCATTGATAGCAATTCTTCAACCGGAACCGTGAATCGGCGTGATGTGTAACCGGTGAACGCCACAGGGACAGCGCCGGAGTTCGCCAATCGGCTCGCGTAGCTGACGGGATTTGTGGCTTGCGCTGAAAACTCAGCGGCTATTTCGGCGGGGGATGTCGCGCTAAGAGCTTGCATGACAAGGCCGACGTCAATCGGGTTCTGAGTTTTCAATGAAAGCCCTGCGAGATATTCGGCTGCGGCAATCATTCGTTGAGACAGATGTCCAGACCACGCCACAGGAGAATCAATCCGTGAAACCGAACCCGTCAGATTGCCGACAGGGAACGGTGACCGCCCTGTGACATAGCCGGTGTAGGCGACGGGGAATAATGCACTCCCATTGATATAGCCCTTGTGCGCGACAGGGAATAACGTCTGCCCTGTGACATAGCCGGTGTAGGCGACGGGTGTGTTTGTGGATGACGTTTGACCTGACGCATAATCAATCTGGGTTGAAAGCGGGAACGCCTTCGCCCCAAGATATTCAACGGGCGCAACTTGTGGAACGTGAAAGAAAACGCCGCTGATATTCGCATCCATCGTCCATGTATCCTCACCCGCCCCCTGCAATACCGCATCCATATACCATCCCCGGACTTCCTCCGTTCCGAGTTGAAGTTCAGGTTCGTCTGATTCATACCAAGTGACGATTTTCGTGATTGTCGCAACAGAGTTTGCTGTGTCTGCGCCAGTCGCCCAGAGGTCAACCTTGATTGAGTATGGTTCAGACTCACCGTACAAATCTTCACCTTCAAAGAAGGTCGAGATTGTTGTCCCGGTTGCGTCCACGGCGGTCGCTGTGGTCGTCTTATTTACAATCACACTCGCAGAATCGTATGTCGAGCCATTGGCAATTCTCACATCAATCGACATATCCGCTGTGCTTGGGCTGACTCCTCCATATTGAACCAGAACATCCACCTGCACTTTGATAATTGGCTTTGTCCCCTGCTTGACAAGGTTCTCATGCTTGCCGTCTGCCGTCTCGTAGGTATCTGAATGGTCTGAGCTATATGAGATAGTCCCGTCAGTGAACCCTGTGGTGATTGTCTGGTCGATTATCGCGTCTCTGACTTCGTGGTAAATACGAATGTAATCGACGCGCCAGTCCGCTCCGTAAAGTACGATTTGCAATTCGTCTATCGACGTTTGGGTCTTGTCATTGTAATTGACAATTCTAATACCGTTGATTTCCGCAGTTGTACCACCGTTTGAGGTGTGGACTCTGTACGTATGCCACATCGAACCTTCTAAGAGGTAGCCAGTGAGTTGTGTCCCTGTACCAAATCCTGTGCCACCATAGCTATACCACATCTCAATTTGACTCGCGCCATTATTCAACCCGAAACTCAACGTGTCATTTGAGGGCGCAAAAATCTTAACACTGTTTGCTTTCAACCCCTCTCCAGTTTCTTCCCATATTGCGAGTTCAATCGTCACGTCAGTGAGCGCAGGCGAGAAAGTGCGTTTCAATGTCACGGGCGTGCCAGTTGTTGCGCGTGCAAGTTTGAGCGACGCAGAACCCGCGAACGTCTTGTTTGTGTGCTCCGTCGGCGACTGTAATATAGTGCCTGTCCCGTTGGAGACAGTCCAACCGTTCACTCCGTTAATGGAAGAACCGTCTGCATACGTCTCGAAGCTCTCGTCAAAAATAAGTACATTGTCAGGGTTCGCGAGTGCAACTGCCGACTCATTTGGGTTCCCATAGTAGACAAATAAATCGTCAGCGCCCCTAACCGTATCTGTAGCGACAGCCCACGGGAGTTTGACTGTGACGCGAGTCGTGTTCAGATTCGGGTAATCAATCAGTCTGTCAATTTCAACTGCGGGGTTGCGTTGCTTGTATACCCGGAAATCATTACCGTCGCGACGGAACTTCCCGAACGGCCGATTCCCAGCCATATAGAAAATATCCTGCCCACTTGTCCAGACAATCTCTAACTGCTCGCCCGTCAAATGGTGTTTGGTATTTATTATAGGGACGCCTACCGAGCTATTTTCTGATACTGGTGTCGCATTCCATGTCGCTCCGTTATCGCGTGAAACCAATTCGACTACCTCTACCGCGCCACGTTTTTCATCTGCGATGCTTTGGTATGTGACGCGCATGACTATTCGAGATATGCGGAACGTGCCGCTTGTCGCCTGCCCTGCAACGCCAAACTCAAGCGCATTGACATCTGCGGCCAGCCACGCCGCCGCTGTGTCTGGGTTTGTTGTCCACTCGTTTTCATACCGCAGATAATTATTGCCCGACGTTGAAGGCACTGCCGCGATTGTCAGATTGGCGCTCTCATCACGCGCAGACCATCCCGACTTGTTCAGATAGAGACGGACAAGTCCGTCGGTCGTTGTTGTTCTGCGAGCCACAATTTCGACAGTCACGGATATGATTTTGTTCGCTTCTGTCGGGACGGTATTTGTTGAAGTGAATGAAGCGTCGAGTGTCGCGCCGCCCTCGATGTATGTGGTGTCACCGTCGCAGTATTCGATTCCATCATCTACGAGCGCGAAGCTGTCAGTCCCCGCCGACCGCGTGACATTCAAGTCCGTAACATCAGCAGTCGGCAGATGGTGGTTCTGTTTGCGATAATCGCGGGCAAACCATGAATGGATATTACCGTCCCTGTCATAAGTTGATGGGAACCCTGAGCGCGCAACCCGTGCGCGCATATCGACTGACTCAGTTATCCTGATCTGTGAAGTCCACGCAGTTCCATTCCAGCGATTGCAACTGAATCCGGATGGCTCCTGTGCTCCTGCCCCTCTGAATTGGTGCGAATAAAACATTATGGGATAACCAGTCGCAGGGTCAATCGCCATATCTATCGGAAAATACTGATTCTCTGTGTCAGTTAGAATCATTGGCGTGACATCCGTGTCATTCATTATGCCCGTTGAGGTCTTTGTCGTGCTGGCTGTGCCGACCTTTGTCGCGTTCCCCAACTGATACCAGTCATCGAATCCGTGAGTCCCCGCCGGGTCAAAATCACTATACGCTGTCCAAATACCCGCCGAGAAATTATTCTCTGGCTGATTGTTGCGCGTGAAACTCCAGCCAATGCTCAACCGTTCTCGCGCTTCATCAAAAACAAATCCATAGCAATAGACTCTGTTCTGGTCTGTCGATGAATCCTGTAAGAAGAACACCTCACTCGACCATGTAGCTCCAGCATCATCGGTGTAAAAGTAGCTTGTGTTCCAGTTGCCAACGTCTGCGCCTGTTCCACTTCTTACTGCAACATAAACTCGATTAGTCGATGGGATGACAAACGGCTTCGGATATGTCAAATGAGTCCCTGCAAACTCGCCCTCAGAACTCCACCCCCCTATATCACCAGACAAAGACCCGAAGTCATTTGCCACTGTTGACTTGCGCCATTTCAGCGGAGTGTTATGGCAACCGTAGAAAACGAAAATAATCCCATCATTATCGATGCAGATGGTAGGGAAGTAGTGGCTATCAGCCGTTGTCGTTGTATACCCGAGCAAAACCGGAGACCCAATCTCGTCAGTGATGAGGTCGATGGTCACGCCCCAAATTGTCGCCCACTTCTGGACGCTGTCTATCGCCCCGAAATAGACGATGTGTGTCTTTGTGCCATATCTTGCTATCTGCCAGCCGCCAGATGCTTGAATCGCCTCATTGACATACCCGTTCGTCGCAACAATTTTCCGGTTGCCAGTCTTTATATCGAAACTGATTGTGTGGTCAGCGGGGAGTGCGACGTGTGTTGCCGGAAAAGTCAGTTCTTTTCTGAAGGCATAATCCTCATTCGCCCACTCACGTTCAACGCCTGTGAATTGTTGTGTCGCGCTCCAATCCGACTGCGTTCCCAGCGTGTCTTCAAACTTTATCCGCCAGTAATATGTCACATCACTTGACAAATCCGTCCCGCCATAGTCAATCAAATCGCATCGGGTATTATCACCAATCGACGTGATTGTTTGCGCTGTGGAATCCCAGAGTAATGTTGTAAATCCAGAATCACTTGCTACCTGCACAAACGCCTTGACTGTCGTCTCTGGCCCGTTTGCCGTCGTCTGGAACACTGCCGTGAAGGTGGGTATCTCCTGAACGCCTGTGGCGGGGCTTGACTTCAAGTCTACTTCAGGCGATGTGGGGGCTGGGTGGGTCGAAGTCGCATCTGGAATCTCAAGCTGAATCCATGAACAATCGACAGATTGTAAAAAACCATTTGTCGGTACAATCCACAAATGCAGGTCAGCGTAGTCTGTGATGCTATCGGCTTCTGTCGCTGTGAGCGTGTAGGTATACTCAGCCCATGAGGTTGTCAGCGTCTGTGGGGTTGTCTCCGCTATGAGCGACGACCCCTGATATAATTGCAAGTTGATTGTTGAACTTGTGCCAGACGCTTTGCCACGGAACTTGAGAATATGTCCGGTAGAAACCGCAGGGTCAGTCTCATTCGTCGTGGCAAACTTTGCAGTCGATGGGATTGACTCGCTTATGTAGTCAGTGTCACTACCAACAATCTCATCAATAAGCGTGTAGTATGTGGAACCAGAAGACCGAGTCCACTCAGACCCGACGGAAGTATCTGCGTTTGGTCTAACGTGTTGAGCCATCAGCCACGCTCCCAATAGACAGAGCCGTCAGAGGCGTTCACGCAGATAGCACACCAGAAGTCATCTGTTCGATACCCGACACGAAATCCAAGACCATAAAGCCGTCCGTCAGAGTATGCCAACACGTCTCGATTGTGGAAACCCTCAGTCCCGGGTGGCACAGCGAATGGGATTGTCGGAAGGTTGCTGTCGGGGTCGCGTGGAATCAGTTTGATGAGCGTGACATTCCCATAACTGGCAGGAATGTTATTCGGGTCGAACGGCGTTGCGCCAGCCATGCCCGTGAATACTCTGCCAGACGCAAAGCGCATTTCCCATTTGTATAGTCTGTGGACTCGCTCATTCATTAGGACTCTGTATATCGTAAAGTGTAGATTTGCGTTGTCATATCACCGCTGGCCGCGCCAAGCTCAACTTTGAGTTGCGTGTAAAGGTAATCGGTGCGCTCCCCGACAGCATTGATTTTGCCGTCACTCGGCTCGACGGTCAAGTCGAGGTTTTCTTTAGGCGAATCGGTATTGCTGAAGTAGTTTGTGTCCTGCCGTGTTGTCGCCTTTGTGGATGCCGTGTCAACTGGCGCAGTATAACTTAGAGTATCTACCACACCCCACAGAACGGTCAGCTTGTTTGTCGGATTGTCCGGCTGAACATTTGGGCCGTAGACACGCATGGCAGTGACTTGATTATCAGGCGCGATTGTGCATTCCCATTGTAGTACACATTCATAAGAATAGTTCGGCGAATCTGCAATTTGTAAAGGTACGGCGATTGTATAGAGTGAGGGCGTATCACTATGCACATCAGAACTCAAAAAGTTCGGATGCTTGTTGCTATCCGTCCGTGTCGGCCCTGACCCTGTGCATTTGTATAGTTTGAATGCGGCAATCGCCATTACAGCCCCCGCGCTCCTGAGTTGGCTACCTGATTGACACGAATGTTCCCGATTGTCTTTGCCAGAGGCGCGTCAAACTGCGTGCCGTCCTCCTCAAGATCCATCTTGCCCCGCGTCGGGTTCAATAAATCGTATTCAATTTGCTTTATCCGCAGAGTCTTGCTGATACCCAAGTCCTCATCATCAATCTTCACCTTATTCCCTGCGGTGTATTCTGCGGAATCATAAATGACTTTGTCGAGGTCGCCCCGGCTGAATAGGTCTGTGAAGTCAACCCGATAGCGATACAACGGCGACAGATTCTGTGCGAGCGCGAGGTCGGCTTTTGTTTTCAGCTCATCGGCTGTATGCAATTCGGTGAAGCCCAGATATTTCGGCCCCTCATGCAGACACACAGAATCGAGGTAGAATGTCGTGTTCGCCTTCTTGGCGGTCAATTCAAATGTGACCTGTCTCCACCTGTCTTCTGCGCTCCCGGTGTCGAACCCTTCCGCTGTTACAGACAGCCACTTGAATCCCGTTGTCGCTTCCTCAAAGAGCAATGTTCCAACCCCCTCTCCGGTCACGGCCTTGACATTGACCGAACCAGACTCGACGTATATACGGAAGCGCAAAGAATAGGAGCGGTCATGCTTGAGTAATGGTAGCCCTTTGACAAACGGGTCTGCGGCAATCGTTATGCCATCACCGACCGTGGCCGCAACAACTTTCTGCGACGCGCTACCGCTCTCGATATATGTGCTTGTCGTGTTCTTTGTTGTTGTCGGTGTCCCAATCTTTGTCCATCCATCATGTAGACCCGAGGTGTACGTCCCGCTCATTGTCGGACTTATGCCGACGCTCTCTGAGTCGTTGAACAGATTGTAGATGGCGGGTTTGTTGATTCTGACGGCTCCCTCAACTGTGCCGTATTTCGTTATCGAGGCGGCGTCTGACACCGTGGCGGTATTGGCGGCATTGACATGGCCGAGCTTGGCAATCGCCCACGTCCAAGAGCTTGCGAACGGCGATGAGTTGTCTGCCGTCACCGTGAGCTTAATCTTCTTGACATCAGGGAAGTTGCGGTCAATAGACATCACCTGCCGAACTCTGGTATCTGTGATAGTCACTGCCAGCGAATACGAAAATGTATCTTCCAGCGTGGCGACAACGGTATCGGTTGAATCGAGCAGTTCGAGCTTGTAATCCCATGAGACTGTCCCTGTCGAACTCTTGAC
>Ga0114931_10007964_pt1 | contig 12877 bp, 6 predicted proteins | sample 2SBtaG_FD_89579 | JGI IMG/M metagenome (GOLD analysis project Ga0114931, IMG submission 89579) | Deep subsurface microbial communities from Kolumbo volcano to uncover new lineages of life (NeLLi) - 2SBTROV14_V59a metaG | ecosystem: Environmental > Aquatic > Marine > Volcanic | place: Kolumbo...
CGCCACCGGGGCAGATGTCGTTGGAGTCGCAGACGCCGTCGGAGTCGGAGTCGTCGGGGTTGTCGAGGGGGCACGGGTCGCAGACGTCCCCGACGCCGTCGCCGTCACCATCCGTCTGGTCGTTCGAGACGTTCGGGCAGTTGTCGGTGCTGTCGCAGTACTTGTCCCCGTCGGCGTTGCTCGTGTTGTCGGGGCCGATGCACGGGTCGCAGACGTCGCCCACCCCGTCGCCGTCGGCGTCGGACTGGTTCGCGTTGGGATCGGCCGGGCAGTTGTCGCAGGAGTCGCCGACCCCGTCGTTGTCGGTATCGGCCTGGCCGTCGTTCGCCATGTCGGGGCAGTTGTCGCAGGCATCCCCGAAGGTGTCGCCGTCGGCGTCGAGCTGCTCGGCGTTCTTCACGTCGCGGCAGTTGTCGCAGGCATTGCCCACGCCGTCGCCGTCGCTGTCGGTCTGCCGGGTGTTCGCCACGTCGGGGCAGTTGTCGCAGGCATCCCCGAGCAGGTCGCGGTCGGTGTCGGCCTGGTCCGAGTTGGAGACGAGGTACTCGGACCCGTACAAGTACGCGGTGCACTCGCCGCAGTTGTCGGTCCAGGCGCCCACCCCGTCGTGGTCGGTGTCCGCGTTGTCGCGGCACGCCTGGGCTGCGGCCCGGCTCGGGGCGGCCAAGGCGAGGGCCAAGAGCAGGGTGGCGAGCGCGGTACGGGCGATCGACCAGGCCGGCATGCGATCTCCGGGAGGAGGCACACTGTAGACGCGTTCGGGGCGCCTGGCGAGTCGTGGGTTGCCCGATCGTGCTTGCGCGCGGGCGGTTCGCGGATGACGTGGCGTCATGAGCCAGCCTCCCGAGCCTCCCGCGCAGGAGCACCCGTCCGACGGGTCCGAGCCCGCCGCGCCCTTCCGGGAGCGGGACGGGGGGAGGATCGGCCTCGTGCTGGTCGTCGTCGCGGTGCTCCTCGTGGTGGGGCTGTGGACGGTGACCCTCGCCGGACGGGTGCTCCGCGCGCCGCCGGCCCCGCTCGCGCTCGCGGTCACGCTGCTGCCCTACCTGTACGTCGCGGTGGCGGGCGGCCTGTTCCTGATGTGGGTCGCCCTGCCCGACCGCCGCATCCTGCCGGCCGCCCTCGGCGTGGTGCTCGTCTCGGGCGGGCTGCTGTGGGGGCCCTCCTGGCCGGCTCGTTCCGAGAACGCCGCCGGCGCCCCCGTGCGGGTGATGACCTGGAACGTGCGTCGGCTGTGGGGGTGGACGGGAGATGGGGGCGACGCGACGCAGTGCGTGGTGCAGACGGTGCGGGAGGCCGATCCGGACCTGCTCGCGCTGCTCGAGGTGTCCCAGAAGGACGTCGATGACCTGTCGGCGGCGCTGGGCCTGCGCTGCGTGCACGTCGACTACCTCGGATCGGGGTCGGACCGCGCGGGGGGCCTCGCGGACTGCGCCCGGGGGGACGACTGGCACCTCGTGAACGGAGAGCCGCAGCGCTACCGGGACACGGACGCCTGGCGCTACGTGTTCACCGAGATGTCCCACGACGGGCGGGTGCTCAACCTGCTCGCCGTGCACCTCGCGCCCTACTACCCCGACCTGTCCCACCGACAGATGCGGGCGAACATGCAGGACCTCGCCCACGGCGAGCCGGGCGGGCTGCTCGGCGCCGGGCGCTCGGGCGAGGAGATCGTGCGCGCCCAGGGCGCGCAGTCGAGCGCGCTGCTCGCGCGGGTCGGGCGGTTCCGCGATCCGACCGTCGTGGTGGGCGACTTCAACTCCACCCGGGACGCCGCGCTGCACACCGCGCTCCGGCGCGTGCTCACGGATGCCTGGGAGCGTGGCGGGGTCGGCTTCGGCGCGACTACCCGTCTGGGCGGGTGGCTTCCGCTGCGTATCGATTACGTTTACGTCACCCGGGCGTTCGCGGTACGCGATGCGCACGTCCCTGCTCGGGACTGTTCGGACCATCGACCGGTGGTCGCGGACCTCGTGTGGCGGGACGCTCGGTGATCGGGGGCTCGACGTGCCCCCGTTGCGTGTCAAGCTAGAACCAGAACGGTCCTCGCAGGAGCAAGGTCGACATGCCGAAGCGGCGACGCGACGACGAATCGGAAGTCCAGACCCGGACCAAGCCGAAGGTCAAGGTTCCGCGGAAGTACAAGGTGATCATCCACAACGACGACTACACCACCATGGAGTTCGTCGTGTGGGTCCTCGAGCAGGTCTTCCACCACAGCCCGGCCTCGGCGACGCGGATCATGCTCCACGTCCACCGCACGGGCATCGGCGTCGCCGGGGTCTACACCCGGGACATCGCCGAGACGCGCGTCGAGCAGGTGCTCGCCCTGGCGCGCGATGCCGGTCATCCCCTCCAGTGCACCATGGAGCCCGAGTAGATGCTTTCCGACGAGCTACGCGTTGCCCTCGGCGTCGCCCTCGAGCGTGCCTACCAGCGACGCCACGAGTTCCTCACCCTCGAACACCTCCTCCTGGCGCTGCTGCACGAGCCGCGGGCCTCGGAGATCCTGGAGGCATGCGGAGCCGACCTCGAAGAGCTCGAGGAGGAGCTGAACGCGATCCTTGACGAGTTCGAGGCCGTCCCGGGCGACCGGGACTACCAGCCCACGCAGACCATCGGCTTTCGCCGGGTCCTGCAGCGGGCGATGCTGCACACCCAGCACTCGGGCAAGGGCCCGGTGGACGGCGGGCACGTGCTCGTCTCGATGTACGCCGAGCCCGAGAGCCAGGCGGTCTACCTGCTGGAGAACCAGGGCGTCACGCGGCTGGACGTCACCTCGTTCATCAGCCACGGCATCCGCAAGGACGGCAAGAAGAAGGACCGCGCCGTGCCCCACGGCACCGGCCCGGACGCCGAGGAGACCGTCGCCGACGACGCGCTGGATGCCTACACCACCGACCTGTACGTGCGCGCCGAGGAAGGCAAGATCGACCCGCTGATCGGGCGGGGCAACGAGGTGCAGCGGGCCGTGCACATCCTCGGGCGGCGACGCAAGAACAACCCGCTGTTCATCGGCGACGCCGACGTGGGCAAGACGGCGATCGTCGAGGGGCTCGCCAAGGCGATCTTCGAGAAGACGGTGCACGAGTCCATGCACGGGGTGCACATCTACGCGCTGGACATGGGCGCATTGCTCGCGGGCACGCGGTTCCGCGGTGACTTCGAGGAGCGCCTGAAGGCCGTCGTCGAGGAGCTTCTCGAGAAGGGCGACAAGGCGATCCTGTTCATCGACGAGATCCACACCATCGTCGGCGCCGGCGCGACCACCGGCGGCACCATGGACGCGAGCAACCTGCTCAAGCCGGCGCTGGCCCAGGGGGAGCTGCGGTGCATCGGGTCCACGACCCACGAGGAGTACCGCAAGGCCTTCGACAAGGACAAGGCGCTCGCGCGACGCTTCCAGACGATCGACGTGGTCGAGCCCACCGAGGACGAGACGATCCAGATCCTCAAGGGCCTGCAGCCCCGCTACGAGGAGCACCACGGCCTGAAGTACACCAACGAGGCCATCGAGGCGATCGCGCGCCTGTCGGCCAAGTACATCACGGGCCGGCAGCTCCCCGACAAGGCCATCGACCTGCTCGACGAGGTGGGCTCCATGGTGCGCCTGCGCGGCAAGCCGACGGTGGAGCTGGGGCACGTCGAGGAGACGGTCGCGCTCATGGCGCGGATCCCGCCCAAGGCCGTGTCCACGGAGGATCGCGACCGCCTGCGCAACCTCGACGAGGACCTCGAGCGGGTCATCTTCGGCCAGGACGAGGCGATCGCCTCGGTGGCGACGGCGATCAAGCTCGCCCGCGCCGGCATCGGGCACATCGAACAGCCGGTCGGCAGCTTCCTGTTCGCCGGGCCCACGGGCGTCGGCAAGACGGAGCTCGCCAAGCAGCTCGCCTACAGCCTCGGGGTGGAGTTCGTCCGCTTCGACATGTCCGAGTACCAGGAGCCGCACTCGGTCAGCCGGCTGATCGGCGCGCCTCCGGGCTACGTCGGGTTCGACCAGGGCGGGTTGCTGACCGACGCGGTGCACAAGACGCCGCACTGCGTGCTCGTGATGGACGAGATCGAGAAGGCGCACCAGAAGGTGTACGACATCCTGCTGCAGGTGATGGACCACGCGTCGCTCACCGACAGCAACGGGCGCAAGACCGACTTCCGCAACGTGATCCTGATCATGACCACCAACGCCGGCGCCCGCGACGCAGCCAAGAAGTCCATGGGCTTTGTGGAGAGCAAGGCGGTGGGCCGCGCCGAGGCCGAGCTGAAGCGGCGCTTCGCGCCCGAGTTCCGCAACCGGCTCGACGCGACGGTGTGGTTCAACAGCCTGCCCGAGCCGGTCATCCTGCAGATCGTCGACAAGTTCCTGCTGGAGCTCGAGCAGCAGCTCGTCGAGAAGGACATCACCCTGCTCGCCACGGAGTCCGCGCGCGCCTACTTCGCCAAAGAGGGCTTCTCCGACGAGTTCGGCGCCCGCGAGATGGGCCGCGTGATCCAGGAGAAGGTCAAGCGCCCGCTCGCCGACGAGATCCTGTTCGGCAAGCTGGAGCACGGGGGCCGGGCCGAGATCGACTTCGTGGACGACAAGATCGTGATCCACGCGGTCGGCAAACCCAAGCCACCCCCCAAGCGCGAAGAGCCGGAGTCGGAGCCGGAGCCCGAGAAGGCGGACGCCGAGGCGGGGGACGGGGAGCCGGAGGCCGGCGAAGAGGGGTGAGCGCGCGCCTCCCCGGGGCGTCCTCTGCGATGGACGTCCCCTTCGGATAGGTGGGTCTCCCTGCTGGGAGGTCGCATGGGCGAGCGCGACGACGAGACGGTGAACGAGCTGCTCCGCGAAGCCAAGGTGGAGGAGGCGCGCGAGCGCGAGAAGGCGCTCCAGCCGATCCGTCCGCACCACCACCCGATCGGCGACGAAGTGGCGGAGGACCTGCGCTCCATGAGCGGGCCGCGCGACGCGGAGGCCTACCTGGATCCCAAAGCGGTCGGGCTCCAGCCGCTGCAGTCCCTCGACCTGTCGCGGGTGCACACCTTCTCGGACCTGCTGCACGCGATGAAGCACACCTCCTTCGGCGGGCGGAAGCTCGGCGAAGCGGCGGACGTGCTGTACGAGATGGTCGCCGACCCGGACTGCTTCGTGGTGGGCACCTTCTCGGGCGCGATGACCGTGGCGAAGCAGGGCCTGGTCCTGTGCGACATGATCGACCACGGCCTGATCCAGGCGGTCGTCTCCACCGGGGCGCTGATGTCCCACGGGTTCATCGAGGCCGCGGGCATGCGGCACTACAAGGCGCCCGAGGGCATGAACGACCGGCAGATGTTCTACGCGGGCTTCGACCGGGTCTACGACACCCTGGAGCTCGAGCAGAACCTCGACGACACCGAGGTGATCTTCCGCCGGATCCTCGAGGGCCACGACCCGGACGACCCGCTCTGCTCCGAGGCGATCTGTCGGGAACTGGGCCGCTACCTCGTGGAGGAGATGCCGGGCCGCGGCGTGCTCGAGAGCGCCTTCGAGCGCGATGTTCCGGTCTACATCCCGGCGTTCACCGACTCGGAGCTGGGCCTCGACTTCGCGCTCCTGAACCGGCGCCGCGTTCGCGAGGGCAAGCGCCGGCTGCCCTTCGACCCGTTCCTCGACCTCGAGGACTACACCCGGCGGGTGCTCGACGCCGAGCGCATCGGGATCTTCACCATTGGAGGCGGCGTCCCGCGAAACTGGGCACAGCAGGTCAGCCCGTACATCGACATCATCTCCACCCGGCTCGGCCACCCCGGGAAGAACCAGCGCTTCCGCTACGGCGTGCGCATCTGTCCCGAGCCGGTCCACTGGGGCGGCCTGTCCGGCTGCACCTACTCCGAGGGCGTGAGCTGGGGAAAGTTCATCCCCCCGCGCGAAGGCGGCCGCTTCGCCGAGGTCCCGAGCGACGCCACCATCGCCTGGCCGATCCTGGTGAAGGCCGTCCTCGAACGCCTGAAGGCCAACCGCTAGCGCAGCGGGGTCAGAGCGAGGGGACGGCCGTGAGAGCTGGCTCGTAGCGATCGGATCGAGCCGGCAGAAGGGAGCGGCCGGGCCCCGCGGGGCTCCGCTGACCGAATCCTCATGATCGCGACCGAGGACCCCGACGAAACGGCCCTGATCGGCGAATCCTCAGTGTCAGACCCCCGCCTGCTCTCCGTGAGGCTGCCCACCTGCGGCCCGCGTCGATTCCCGTTATTCGGGCCGCCACTCATCCTCTGGAGTCCCTCGTGAAGAGCCTCGTTCCCGTCCATGGTGGCCTGCAGCATCCCGTCGATCGCACCCTTCCGCTGTCCCGGCGCAAGGCGCTGCTCGCGGAGGCCGCGGACCTGCCGAAGATCGAGGTGAGCGAGGCGGATCTCGCGACCGTCTACCGGTTCGCCGATGGCACCCTGTCGCCGCTCACGGGGCCGATGACCGAGTCGCAGTTCGAGCTGGCGCTGGCCGAGAAGGTCGTGCTCTCGGGTGGCAAGCGGTACGCATGGACGATTCCGATGGCGCTGCCGGTGACCGACGAGGAGGCCGCCGGGCTGAGGGTCGGGGCACCCGCGGTGCTCGTGGGCCCCGGCGACGAGGTCGTCGGCGTGCTCCAGGTCGAGTCGCTCTACGACTGGGACGAGGACCGCTACATCCAGTCGGTCTACGGCACCTCCCGCTCCGATCATCCGGGTGGGCGCATGGTGATGGACGATCCGCGCACCAAGCTCGTGGGTGGGGAGCTTCAGGCCCTGCCGCCCACGCCGCACCCGGTGTACGGGCACCAGGTGCTCTCGCCGATCCGCACCCGCGCCCTGATCGCCGATCGCAAGTGGGAGCGGGCGCTCGCCTTCCAGACGCGCAACCCGCTGCACCGCGCCCACGAGTACGCGCTCGTGTACGGCATCGAGAGCCTCACCCGCCAGGGGCACTTCGCCGGCGTGATCCTCAACCCGCTCGTCGGGCAGCTCAAGGGCGATGACGTCGACGCCGAGACGCGGATGCGCTGCTACAACGCGCTGTACGACCTGCGGCTCCTCGGTCAGGGCGACTCCGATGAGGACCTGTGGAACGACGTCGGGTACACCGTGCACGAGGTGTTCGAGCTGGTCGGCCTCGACATCAAGATGCACTACGGCGGGCCCTCCGAGGCGGTGATGCACGCGATCTACCGTCAGAACCACGGGTTCACCGACATCGTCATCGGGCGCAAGCACGCCGACGCCCCCTTCGACGACCGCACCGCGATCTGGGGCGACTTCGACGCCCAGGAGGTCTTCTCGGACCTGCCGGGCGAGCTGCACATCCAGCCGATGAAGGTCGGGTTCGCGGCCTTCTACGATTCCATGGGGCGGGTCGACCTGATGAAGAACCACCCCGACGAGAAGCCGGTGTTCATCAGCGGCTCCAAGGTGCGCGCCACCCTGCAGGCCGGTGAGCGCCCCGATGCGCGCATCCTGCGCACCGAGATCGCCGACATCCTCATTTCGGCCTACCAGAGCACCGCCGCCTGAAGACGCGGCGCACCCAGAAAGATCGGCAAATGCGCTGGTCGAACAAGGTGAATCGTGAGGCCCGTCGCGCCCCCCCGAGACGGTGGCTGACGCCACTTTGCCCTCGGGGCTTGTCAACGGGACGTCACCCTCGTACCCTGCACCCGTCATTCGTGCGCCCGGGCCCAGTGCCCAGCGCGATCACGGTCCCCCATTCTTCCAGCCTGCGGAGGCTCCCCGTTGCGACGCCACCGACTGATCTTCCTTCTCGCGCCGGGCCTGGCCTGGTCCCACATCGCCTTCGCGCTCGATGTCAACGTCGGTGGCACCGCAGGCGCATGCGATCCAGCGAACGACACGACCTGCGACACCACCTCCCTGGTCGATGCGATCAACTGGGTGAACTCCTCGGGTAGCACGAGCACGATCACCATCGACGCGGCGAGCTACGCGCCGCCGACCACCGGGCGCTTCGCCGATGCGAGCGAGGACGATCTGCCGTCGCTCACAGTGCCCACGACGGTCACGTCCACCGAGTCCACCCTCGACAGCATCGGCTTCGTCGTGAACGCACTGCGGGCGAAGGACGTCGATCTCACGGTGAGCAACCTCGTTGTGAGGTCGGCCGACGCCGATTCCGGCGATGGTGGCGAGTTCTCCTACTCGGGCATCGACGTCGACAACGGGAACCTGACCGGCACGAACCTGCGCTTCCTCGACGGCGGCCCGTTCGGCTCGCAGGACGCGCCGGGGCGGTATGGCGTCCATGGGATCTTCGTTCGCGAGGGCAACGCGACCCTGACCGACATCGACATCAACGCCAACGCGCGGGGGGGGGGCGTCTACTTCCAGGACGACCAGGTCCCCTCGGTCGGCCACGACCTGTCCATCCTCGGCACCTCGAACATCTCCAACATCAAAAATGGCCCCTTCCACGTCGGACATGGGCCGGGGTCCGCGATCGACGCGTCCGGCTTCGCCTCGGTGACCATCGGCGGTACGGCGACCTTCGCGAACGATAGCTACAGCTCTGGCGATCCGGCCGTCTCCCTCTACCGGGGAGGCTCCACCACCATCGACGGCGCGACCTTCGACAACGGCCTGTCCGACAGCGGGGTGCTCCTGCAGATCGGGGGCTCCCTCGCCGTCACGAACTCCACGTTCACGAACAACGACGGCATCTCGCTGGCCTACGGCGGCGAGGCCACGGCCGGCTACGCCCCGACCGGGCAGGTGTCCATCGACGGGACCGTGTTCGACCACAACTACAACAGCGCCGAGGGATTCGGCGGGGGCGCCGTCTCCATCTACGGCGCCGAGGGTGGGGTGAACGCCTCGATCACCAGCTCCACCTTCTCGAACAACACCCAGGGCGGCGGGTACGGCGGCGAGGCGGCCGACCTGGCCTACAAGGGGCTCGGGCACCTCGAGGTGGAGAACACCATGTTCACCGACTTCAACGGCGACTCGACCCGGATCCAGGGCGAGGCGCGGTTCGTCGACTCGACCTGGACCACCCAGTACGGCGGCGAGGGCGCCATGGGCGGTGCGGTGTTCGAGGTGGGCGGGAGCGACCTGACCGTCCAGGGCTGCACCTTCGACCACGTCTACGGGGCCGAGGGGGGCGCGGTCTACGTCTCCTCGTCCGTCCCGTACAACTACGGTTCCGTCGACACCTTCGCGACCTTCATGGACACCGACTTCAACGATGTCCAGGCCACGAGCGACGGCGGCGAGATCTTCGTGGAGGAGGGCGCCACCGTCACCCTGCACTCCACCTCCTTCACGAACGCCATGGCGCCCAGGGGTGGCGCGATCGCGGTCGGCCCCTGGTATGGCGACTCGATGCAGCCGGGCCAGGTCTACGGCGACGACGTCAGCTTCAGGAACACGGCGGCTCTGAGCGGCGGTGCCATCTACCTGTACCAGGGGAGCATGGCGAGCTTCACGGGCGGCAGCTTCACGAACAGCACCGCCGACATGGGCGCCACGCCCTTCCTGCCGGATGGTCCCGAGGGCTACGGCGGCGCGGTGGTCGCGGTCTCGTCGAGCCTCGAGTTCCACGGCACGACCTTCACCGACAACCATGCCGCCGAGTGGGGCGGTGTGGTGTTCTCTGGTGACCCCTGGCAGGCCTACTACAACGAGTCCTGGGGCGACGTCGGGCCCTTCGGCTCCTATTGCGCCTCCGCCAACTACGGCAGGGCCAACGTCCGGTCTGCGGCGATCGGCGGCCCCGGTGGCTACGGGGGCTCGGTCATCGTGCTCGACGGCGTCACCGACAGTGGGGCGACGGCCGGTGGGGCCGCGGTGGCGTACTTCGGCCACTTCGACCAGGTGACCATCGAAGCCTCGACCTTCACCGGCGACCAGGCGGGGGCGGGCTTCTACGGCACGCCCGACTACGGTGGGCCGCCCTATGGGGCCTTCCTCGTCGACAGCGTCTCCTCCTTCGACATGAGCTGCTCGACCATCTGCAGCGATACCGGCGCCGCCGTCGCGTCGGCCATCGGCTGGTTCGACGACGGGGCCGTCGGCGGGGCCGGCGGCGGTGAGCTGCAGGTCAAAAACCCAAAAGAATCGGAAGTCTCGGCCCGCAAGGGCGCCCATCAAGAAACCGCCCCTCGGACAGGGCAGCTCGTGGGTGCCACCACGGGCAATCTGCCCGTCCCGACCAAGGACATCCGGGGTACCATCCGCAACAACACCTTCCAGAACATCGCGGACGGTGGCGAGGGCTACGGGTCCACGGTGGCCTTGTGGTTCTGCGACCTCTCCGATGGCGGGGGCTACTTTAACCAGGGTGGCGACACGGCGGACACCGGGGTGTGGGACACCTCGTTCCCACCCAACCGGGACACCGGGGTGTGGGACACCTCGCCCCCCAACCCGGACACCATCCCGCACCTCACCAACGCCCGCGGGCAGGTCTCCATCGTGAACAACACCTTCGTCGGCAACGACGGAGCGCAGGGGCTGGTCTCCGCGAGCACCGGCGACGTGCGCACCGACCTGCGCAACAACATCCTGCAGGACGGCGCCATCGGGCTGATGCTCGACCCGTACTCCCGGTTCCTGACCGGCGACTACAACCTGTACGACAACCTCGGCGCGAACGTCGTGGGCGCCACGATGTTCCCGGCCGCCAACTCGGTCAGCGGCGCGCCGGCCTTCCGCGACTACACCCCGGGCACCTGCTTCGGCGAGCTGTACCTCGACCCCGGCACCCCCGGGTACGACCAGGGCGACCCGGCCCTCGCGGACTGGGACGGCAGCCGGTCGAACATCGGCGCCTTCGGCGGTCCCGACGCGTGCACCCCCGATGCGGACGGAGACGGTGCAAACGCGATCGTCGACTGCAACGAGGCCGACCCGACGATCAGCCCCAATCAGGCGGACACCCCCTACGACGGGATCGACCAGAACTGCGACGGGTCGGACCTGTACGACGTCGACGGCGACACCTACCTCGCCGACAACGCCGCCTGCGGTGGCGACGACTGCAACGACGCCGATCCGAACATCCATCCCGGCGCGGTGGACACGCCCTACGACGGGATCGACCAGGACTGCTCGGGCTACGACGCCTGTGACAACGACGGCGACGGCTCGAACGCGCTGGCCTGCGGCGGTCTGGACTGCAACGACGACGACGCCACGATCTACCCGGGCGCCCCGGAGATCCCCGACGATGGGATCGACCAGAACTGCGACGGGTCCGACCTCCAGTGCGACGTCGACGGCGACGGAGTCAAGAACACCGCCTGCGGCGGCTTCGACTGCAACGACGACGACGCCACGATCTACCCGGGTGCCACCGAGGTGCCCTACGACGGGATCGACCAGGACTGCACCGGCACCGACCTGTGTGACGTCGACTGCGACGGCTACCTCGCTCCCGAGTGCGGTGGCGACGACTGCGACGACACCGACCCGGCGACCCACCCGGGCGCCGTCGACAACCCGCTCGACAACATCGACCAGACTGCAATGGCGATGCCGCGACCCTGTGGGCCCAGGGCGGCTGTGGCTGCTCGACGCCCACGCCGACGCCCTTCGGTGGGCTGTGGCTGATCGGCCTTGCCGCCGCGGCGGCTCTCCGTCGCCGCCGTACCTACGACGACCAGGAGTAAGCCTATGTGGCGCCCCTTGATCACGGCGGCTTTCCTGGCGTTCGCGCCCGCCGCCTTCGCGCAGACCACACCGAGCGGGACGCCGCCCGGGTTCGATGCGCACGGCTTCGCCCTCGCGCCCAGCGACGGTGACCTGAACGACTACACGGTCACCTGGCGCGCCGAGGGCTACGAGCCCCTCGCGCTCGGGCTGGAGAGCGTGCTCGAGTACGCCAACCGGCCGCTCGTGATGATTGAGAAGTCGGGCACGAGCGAGACGCGCTATCCGCTCGTCGACAACCTGCTCGCCCTGAACATCGGCGCGTTCCTCGCGGTGCACAAGCGCCTCGGGATCGGGCTGTCCGCGCCGGTCTACCTGTGGTCGGTCACCGACCAGTCGCGCGGCCCGGCGCTGGGCGACATCCGCGTGACCCTGCCGATCTGGCTGGCGACCCTGGGCGACAGCGACAAGGGCGGCTCGCTGTCCTTCAGCGTGGTGCCCTTCGCCGTCGCGCCGTCCGGTCCGTCGAATCGCTACCTGGGCGACCAGCGCTTCGGCGGTGGCGGCCTGGTCGCGGTGAGCTTCGACAAGGGCGCCTTCGACCTGAGCGCCAACGTCGGGGCGCGTACGCACCGGATCGTCGATCCCACCTACCAGAACCTGACCGGTGGGCCCAATCTCGAGGCGGCGCTGGCGGCGGGCTACGGCCTGACCGACCGCATCGCCCTGCGCGGCGAGGTGCACTTCGAGCCCTACCTGACCTCGGTGCCCTCGGCGCTGCAGGTGCCGTTCTCGAAGGTGCCCGGGCAGGTGATTGTCTCGGCGCGCGGCTACGCCACCGACCACCTCACCTGGACCGCCGGGCTCGGCACGGCGCTCACGCGCGGCGTCGGCGCGGCGCCCCTGCGAGTCTTCGCCGGGGTGCACTACGTGATCGGCAAGTCGCACGCGCTCGACAAGGACGGCGACGGGTTCGCCGACCGCGACGACCAGTGCCCGGACGATCCCGAGACCATGAACGGGTACAAGGACGACGACGGGTGCCCGGACAGCCTCGCGACGGTGAAGTTTGAGGTCGTCTACCCGAACGGCACGCCGATCCCGGGGGTCGAGGTCGATCTCGACGGCCAGAACATCGGTACCACCAGCAGCACCGGCCTCGTCACCGCCTCGCAGCTCATGCCGGGCACGACGAAGTCCTACGCCACCAAGCAGGTCAAGGAGGGCTACAAGCCCGCCTCGGGTAGCCTCACCCTCGCCGAGGGCGAGCAGACCCAGAAGA
>Ga0114931_10007965_pt1 | contig 12877 bp, 2 predicted proteins | sample 2SBtaG_FD_89579 | JGI IMG/M metagenome (GOLD analysis project Ga0114931, IMG submission 89579) | Deep subsurface microbial communities from Kolumbo volcano to uncover new lineages of life (NeLLi) - 2SBTROV14_V59a metaG | ecosystem: Environmental > Aquatic > Marine > Volcanic | place: Kolumbo...
GGGCGTTGTCATCACGGGCGATCTCAAACGCATGCTCGGTTCACCTGTGAAGACCGGCGACGCGCTTTTTGAGGTAGCGCCGCTCGATACGCTCGAAACGATCCTGCAGGCGCCAGAAGATCAGATCGCCGACGTGCAGGTAGGCGCTGACTGCGCGCTTGCCCCCGCAGCTGATCCAGCGTCGCGGGCGAAATGCGTCGTCACGCACATCGAGCCAATCGCGCAGGTTGTTGAGGGAAAAAATGTGTTCCGCGTGCGCGCCAGACTCAATGGCGACGTTGACTGGCTGCGCCCCGGAATGGAGGGCGTCGCCAAGATCGACGCGGGCAGACGCAATTATCTTTCGATCTGGCTGCGCCCCATCGCCAACTGGGTGCGCATGCGCCTGTGGCTGTGATGCGACAGGCGCCGACGCCGAAAGTAGGAGACCCGCTGGAACATGCCCATCGACCGTCCAACCTTCAGCGAACATTGGCGACGAGTTTCGCAGCTGCGCCCGCGCCTGCGCGCCACCGTCAACACGCAGCGGCAGTGGTTTCGAGGGCAGCGATGGATTGTGCTGCAGGACCAGACGGCGAATCAGTTCTTCCGGATTAACGAGCCGGGATACTTTTTTATTGGGTTGCTTGACGGCAAACTTCGTGTCGCGGACGCCTGGCGCCTGAGTCAGGACAAACTTGGCGACGCAGCTCCGACGCAAGGGGAAGCGATTCAACTGCTGTCGCAGCTGTGGCAGGGAAACCTGCTGCAGGCGGATCTCCCGCCAGATGCGGAATCACTTTTTGAAAAACGTCGTAAGCGCGTCCGCAGGGAGATGCTTGGTTATCTGCAGAACTTTCTCTTCGTACGTATTCCACTTATCGATCCGGACGCGTTCCTGACGCGCTGGCTGCCCGTGTTTGGTCGGTTGTTCAGCCCAATTACGTTGGTGTTTTGGGTTGCGCTGGTCGCGACAGGCGTCGCCCATGTGGTTGGACGCTGGGACGCGTTTTTCGCTGAGGCGCAAGGAGCGCTTTCCGCGGACAACCTGCCGCTGCTCTATGTGGCGATGGCGTTCATCAAGCTCATTCACGAATTCGGCCATGGCTTTGCATGCAAAAAGTTCGGCGTCCGCGCGGGAACGGGCGGCGAAGTCCACGCGATGGGTGTGATGTTCCTTGTCTTTGTGCCGGTGCCCTATGTTGACGCAACCTCGTCGTGGGCGTTGCGCTCGCGGCGCGAGCGCATCATCGTCGCAGGCGCAGGCATCCTCGCAGAGCTGGCGATCGCGAGCGTCGCAGCCATCGTGTGGGCGCGGTCGGCGCCAGGCGTCACGCACGCGCTCGCCCACAACGCCATACTCATCGCCAGCGTGTCGACGCTGCTTTTCAACGGCAATCCGCTGCTTCGCTATGACGGGTACTATGTGCTTTCCGATCTGCTTGACATTCCCAACCTGGCCCAGCGATCGAAGGAATATCTGCAATATCTCGTTCGGCGCTGGATCTTTGGCGTGCGGTCTGCGACATCGCCGGCCCACACGCGAGGGGAACGATTCTGGTTTGTTTTGTATGGCGTAGCGTCGCTCATTTATCGCGTGTTTATTTACACAGCGATTGCGCTTTTTGTGGCGACGCGGTTCTTCGTGCTGGGCATCGTGCTCGCAGCGGGCGCGATCGCTGTCTGGGTGCTCGTTCCAACCGGGAAGTTCGTGCGATACCTGGCGACAAATGCAGAGTTGTCGCGCGTGCGTCTGCGAGCCATCGCGACGAGCGCCGCGATGTTCGCTGGCGTGGTGTCGCCACTGGCGCTCATTCCCGCACCCGCCCACGAGCGAGCCCAAGGCGTCGTGGAGCCGTTGCAGATGGCGATGATGTACGCGGGCGCCGACGGATTCATCGATGAAGTCACACCTTCAGGCGCGGACGCTGACGACGGAGCTGTGCTGATCCGGGCGCACAACGACGCCATGGAAGCGCAACTGCTGCAACTGCAGGCTCGAGCGCGTCAACTTGAAGGCCAGCGGCGCATTGCGCTGGGAAAAGATGTTGCGCAGGCACAGATCGTCGCAGAGCAGATCAGCGCGATTAATGACCAGATTGCGCGCGTCAGGCGCGACATCAACGCCCTCACGCTGCAATCGCCGCTCGCGGGGCGCTGGATTGCGCCCAACATTGACCATGCGAAAGGGGTATATATTCACCGGGGCGACCGGCTTGGCCTCGTTGCGGATCTCGACAGCGCCATTATCCGTGCGGTGGTGTCGCAAGCAGCGGCGCGTGTGCTGACGCAATCGAAGACGCGTGTCGAGATAAAGCCCAAAGGACGACCGGGCGCGACGCTGCTTGGCGCTCGCGATCAGCCTGCGCCCGCAGGTGTTCGGCAACTGCCGTCAGCAGCATTGGGCTATGCAGCTGGTGGAGCTTTCATCACCGATCCACGCGATCCGCAAGGCGCACGCACGAACGAGTCCATCTTCGAGGTGCTGGTGACGCCTGATGATCCAGCGTCACTCCTGCCAGGGCAGCGCGTCGTTGTGCGGTTTCGCCTGCCTGACAAGCCATTGTTGTGGCAATGGTGGGATGATCTGCGCAGGCTGCTCCTGCGGAGACTTCGCGTGTGACCGCTGCGCTGACGCCACCAAGCGACCGGTACCGCGCGCTGGTCGCGCCGCCCGTTGATTGTCCACTCCCCAAGGGGATCGACGCTGCTTGGGACAGGATGGCGGGCGCGCTCGCTCGGCGTCGATCCCGGACGACCGTGTTCATGGCCCGTGCATGTCGAGCAGTTGCGCTGGCGCCCGACATTGAGAAGCTTTCGTCATCGCGATTGACAGAAGCGCTCGGGCTCGTGCGTGAACGGTTCCGCAGGGCGTGCGAGTGTGAAGAGGACGTAGTGCGCGCAGCGGCGCTCGTGCGCGAAGCAGCGTTTCGCGAACTGGGCCAGCGACCATTTGTCGAACAGATCGCTGGTGGTTTGGCGATGGCGTCTGGCTGCTGTGTTGAAATGGCGACGGGTGAAGGCAAGACGCTCGCAGCGGTATTGCCTGCGGTGTTCTTCGCATGGCGCGGCGCGGGGTGTCACGTTGTCACCGTCAATGACTATCTCGCACAGCGCGATGCGACGTGGATGGCGCCTGTCTACAAACGCTGCCACGTTCGCTGCGCATGGGTGACGCAGGAGATCGACGCAGACGCAAGGCGCAAAGCGTACGCAGCGGATGTCACATACCTGACAAACAAGGAGGCAGCTGCGGATTTTCTGCGCGACCGAATTGCGCTGGGGCGCGCGACAAGACTGCACCACGCCCTGCTGGCTGCCCTTGCGACAGGGGCCACACAGCGTGCGCCAGCGCTGCTGATGCGCGGGCTCGCGAGCGCAATCATTGATGAAGCGGACTCCATCCTCATCGACGAAGCGGTCACACCCCTCATTATTTCGTCTGATGCGCCCAACGACGAGCGCGACGCTGCATACGTCGAAGCAGCAGCCCTTGCGCATGAACTCGATGCGTCCACAGACTACGTGGCAGATGCGCATCACCGCGAGGTTCGCTTGACAAAGGAGGGGCGCAGCCGCTTCAACATGCTGCGCACAGGCAAGAACGGTGTATGGACAGGCGCGCGGCGCAGCGAAGAACTCGTCGTGCAGGCGCTACGGGCGCTGGCGTTTCATCGCAAGGGCGAGCAGTACGTCCTGCAGGATGGAAAAATTGTTATTGTCGATGAGTTTACGGGTCGATTGATGGCGGACCGCTCGTGGCGCGACGGCGTGCACCAGGCAGTCGAGGCGCAGGAAGGCGTCGCGGTCACGCCAATGAAGGACACGCACGCGCGCATCAGTTTTCAGCGGTTCTTTCGGCTGTATCCCCGGCTCGCAGGCATGACGGGCACGGCATGGGAGAGCAGACGGGAACTCTGGCAGGTTTACCGTATGCCATTGGTGCGCGTGCCAACGCACAAACCTTGCGCTCGCGCCGTAGCGCCCGATCGAGTGTTTCCAGCTTCGGAAGATCGCTGGCGCGAGGTCGTTCGCATGGCTCGCGAGGCGCATCACGAGGGCAGGCCTGCGCTGCTTGGTGTGCGAAGCGTGTCAGCGAGCAAGACACTCAGCGAAAGACTTTCAGAGGCAGGCGTGCCCCACAACGTGCTCAATGCGGAGCGCCATGCCCAGGAGGCGCGCATTGTCGCAGAAGCGGGATCACCCGGTCGCATCACCGTCGCGACGAACATGGCTGGTCGAGGCACGGACATCCGCCTGGGCGCTGGCGTCGCGGAGAAGGGGGGCCTGCTCGTCATCGCAACCGAACGGCACGAGGCGCCTCGCATTGATCGACAGTTATTCGGTCGATGCGCCCGGCAGGGCGATCCCGGACAGGCCTGCGCTGTTATCAGCGCTGACGATGAACTGTTCCAACGATTCCTCGGCAGACTGCGCCGATGGCTGCTCGCCCGTGCAGCGAAGCCGAACGGCAAAGCAGGGTTTGTTGTGGCGCTGCTGCTTCACAGAGGGCAGCGAAAGGCGCAAAGAACAGCGCTGCAACAGCGCAAGGCAGTGCTCCGCATGGACGAATGGCTCGATGAGCAGCTCGGCTTTGCTGATCGGGATGTGTAAGGCATGGATCGTCACATTCACACAGCGTTGAACTCTGTCATGCGCATGACACTGGCTTGCCAAGTGTGCCAAGGGCGCTCGGACGCCAGTAAGAAGTTTTTCAAATCGCACTAAATCTGTCTTCCCCGCTTGCACGTAGTTCTCGCGTGATGTATAGACCATGTGAGCAGTGCGCGGTTGCGCATCTGTATTGTTGTGTGAATGGTGCAAGTGGGGGTGCCGGGTTGGGGGTGCGAAAACCGGAATTTGAGGCGCTTGAGCCGAGGCTTTTGCTCTCAGCGGATTTCCTTGCGCCCCCACCCATGGAGACGCCTGCGGATTTGGGGCCTGTGCTCTTCGAGCGCAGCCTCGTGTCGCGAAGCCTGCTCTATGAAGGACTGCGTGACGAAGCGGCTGCAAACCCTGAACCGCTGCGTGAATCCATCGGCGGGATCAAGCCTTCCACAGACACCAACACAATTCTCGGACTCTTTCGCGGTGTGCACACAACCGGCGCCAGCGCATTGCAACAGGGCGCCTCAAGTCGTTCGTCGCGCAGCGCTGACACAGACGCGCTTCGGCAGCCGCTCGTGGGCGACAATGTCTCCGAAGATCTCCTCAACCTGAACTTGCAATCGCTTCCTGGGATTGGCTCCGTCCAAGGTGGCGCCCAAGCCCAGCAAAATCCATTGACAACGCTTTCCGCGAATGACTCGAGCAACGGCGGCGCCCACAAAAAGCGTGCGAAATCAAAGGGAAATCCCGATTTGACCGTTGTGTCGGTCACGGCCCCGACAACCGCTGCTGCGGGCGATCGCATCGAGCTGGGCTGGACTGTTCGCAATCAGGGCAAAGCCAGCGCAAGCCAGGACGGCTGGCACGATTATGTGTATTTTTCCTATGACGATCAGCTCGACGCGACCGATCAGTTCATCACGTCGCGCTTCACGCGAAGCGATGCGCCCGTGCAGCCTGGCGCCGAGTACCAGTACTCCCGTCTGGCGTCGCTGCCTGACACCATCGTCGCGGATGGCAACCTGCTCTTTGTGACCGACCGGTGGAATCGACTGACGGAGAAGCTCGAGACCAACAACGTCTATGTCTCGCCGATCGACATCGCAGGCGTCGGGCCAGCGGACGCCACGCAGACGACGACGCAAACCGGGGCTGGGCCCGGATCGACACCCGCGGGCGCGGGGGCTTCAGTGGACAGCGCGATCAACGCGACACAAGTGCAGACGCTGCTCGATGGCGTCGCTGGGCTTGTCAATCTGGGGACAAGCCTGAGTTCGTTCGATCTGCTCGGGCAGGGGCTGCCAATCGTGCTCAACGCGACTGGGAGTGCGCTGAGCATTGGCGAATCGGTCCAGATTGGCAGCAGAATCGACGCCCTACTGCAGACGCCAATAGCCAGTTATTTCGCGGGTGATGCGACCCCCACGACCGGTGAGCTCATCACAGCGTTGACGCCCACATTCTCGTCACTTACTGGGGGGCTCTTCACCGATCCAACTGGTGACGAGCTGCGCTTTGACCTTGTCCTCAACGACACACAGACGCTGACGAACACGCCTATTTCGCTTGGCGCTGAGGGCGACGCTTTTGGCGCTTCCGTCGTGCAGGACATCGCAGCGACCGTCACTGTTGACGCAACACTCGATCTCGATCTGTCGTTTGGCGTGAATCTGACGCCCGGACTCTCGCCCTCAGACGCCTTTTTCATTCGTGTCAATGACTTCCGGGCGGGAGCGCAGGTCAACGCGACAGCGCTGAACTTCCTGCTCGATGTGGGCTTTCTCGACGCTGGCGTGACCAACGGCTCGCTGGCGCTCGATGCGGGAGCGGTGGTCTCGCTGTCGAATCCCGACGCGGACGCGCAGGGCAATATCACGCTTTCAGAGATTGCAGGGACCAGCGTTGCAGGGCTCGTTTCAGTCGCGCAGACGACAGCGACGCTCACGGGGAATCTGCCTGTCAGCGCGTCGATCAACGGCTCGCCGCTCCCGGGCTCTGCCAGCGTCTCGATCAGCGACACAGCGGTCTTTGACGCTGCACCGCCCACGGTGACGCCCGTCGGTTTCGACGAATTGCTGCAGTTCAACAATCTCGACGCCTTTGATGTGCTGGGCGTGCTGGGGCAGCTGGCGTCGTCATTGAGCGATTTCAGCCACACCAGCGCGCTCAATCTGTCGCTGCCCTTTGCGCAGAACAAGACGGTTGGCGATGTGCTCGATCTGGGCGCCGCCTTCGTGGCGCAGGTGATTGAACCACTCTCGACGAGCGGCGCGCCCGCGTTCGATTCAGCGCAGACACTCGCTGGCGCACTGGCGGGAACATTGACGAATAGTTCCTATAACTCGTCCACAAATGAGCTGCTGTACACCGTCAACTTCACGCACAACTTCGCGTCGAGCACCGCCCCTGTCGACCTCTCAAGCAGCTTTGGCGCCTTGGGAGGTGTCAGCGTGACCAGCGGCACGGGTGTAACGCTTGATGGCTCGGTCACCACGCAGATCACCTTTGGCGTCGATATCTCCGCCTTCATGGCGAGCGACGCGCTGGCGGATCGGCTCTTTATTCAGAATGGCTCCGCCACTGGCACAGCGACTGTGTCGCTCAGCGGGCTCGCTGCCAGCGCTAACTTTGGCTTCGTCGAGGTGGGTGTGGGCGACATCTCTGGCTCTGTCGCTGCAAACGCCACGATCAACCTGAAGAACCCCACGTCAGGATTTGTTGGCGCCCGGACCTCGCTGCCTGAACTGCTCGCAGCCCTTGCTGGCGATCCGACAACACTCGCCAACGTGGGATTCGCAGGGACAGGGATGGCGTCGCTCTCCGGGCTGGCTGTGTCGGGGCTGCCCGTCTCGTTTGGCCCTGACCCGCGCATCGACATCAATGTGCCTGACGTGGCGAACCTCTCGACGATCACTGCGACACCCAATGCCGACGCAGCGCAGCTGCTCAACTTTGAGCACCTCTCGGTCAACGACATCTTCGCTTCGCTCGACGGCGTGCTCAGCTTCCTGCAGGACATGGCGATCAATATTGGCGCGCTCTCCGACACCATACCGCTCCTTGATGTGAACCTGGCGGATCTTGTGGGCTATGTGAACAAGGTTTCCCAGTTCATCACCGATTTCAAGAACAATCCATCCGCCAGTCTGCAGACGCTGCAAGCGGGCCTGCAGACCGTGCTCGACAACACGTTTGGCGTTCCCACGCCGCCCCGCGCCCCGCCGACAGCGAGCGTCTCGCTTGACGCTGCGGGCACAAGCGTGCTCATCGACATCACGTTCGACGTGGGTGTCGCTGACCCCAACGTGCCCCTCAATCTGGACATCGCTCAGCTCCTCGCAGATGGCGGGCTGAGCATTCCCGGCCTGGCAGGTGTGGGCAAGCTGATTGATGTCTCCGCGATGGGGCAGCTCTCGGTCTCTGCAGGCGTCAGCGCTGCGCTCAATCTGGGTGTCGATCTGACCAATCCCCTTGCGCCGTCGCCCTTCGTCGTTGATACGACCAACCTGGCGCTCGATGCGCAGGTGACCGGGACGGGGCTCGCGTTCTCAGCAGCCGTCGGCCCGCTGGGCGTCTTCATCACTGGCGGGACCGCGTCTCTTGACAACGGCGCTGGCGCTCCCGCGACGTTCACCATTGGTCTGCAAAGCACGCCTGACAATCGCTACACGATTCCCAGTGAATTGAACACAGGCATCGTCACCAGCGCCCTGGTGGCTGAGGTCCACGCCAATCTGCCTGTCTTCTTCCCGGTGCAGTCCAATCCCTTTGGGGCTATCACTGTCGACATCACGGACCTGGCTGATCCCACGACCATAATGGTTTCTGGGCCCGATCTCGCCAGCGAGTTCGCGTCGCTCGACTTGTTGAGCAATCTCAATGTGCTCCTCGACGGGCTGGACTTCGTGCTGGGCGGCCTGCAGGACGCGCTTGACGGCGAAGTGTTCAGCTCGGACACGCCTGTCATCGGCGCCGGTCTACAGGGCGTCGCGACCTTCATCGACACCATCCGCAGCAACATCCTGACGGAGCTGCAAAACACGCTGGCGGGGTCACTGAGCCTGGCTGGGGTCAAGAACGCCCTGCTGACTGCGCTTGGCCCGGGTGGTTTGGGCTTCCTGAAGGACATCGCAGGTCCTGGCGGCCCGACGCCTGACGGGCTCATCGACGTCAACGATGTCTTCACCATTGCAACCGACACCAACGCCGACATGGTTGACGACGAGATTCTCTTCAACCTTCGGCTGGCGGATTCGATTTCCCTCTTGTCAACGAGCATCGCCTTCGACACCGGTCTTCCCGCTCTTGGGCTCGATGTGCAGGGCAATGTCGAGGTTTCGCTCGGCTTTGACATCTTCCTGTCCTTTGGCGTGAGTCGAAACGACGGCGTGTTCTTTGACACGGCGCTATCGCAGTTCCCCGGCTCGCCGACGGGCCCCGAGCTCACGATCGACGTGCAAGCGTCCACGCCTGGCCTGACTGCGCAGGGCAATCTGCTCTTCCTGCAGCTCGACGTCGCGGACAACGCCACTACCCCGACAACGTTCACAGGCGCCTTCACTGTTGATGTGCTTGATCCATCGGGCGTCGATGGCAGGCTGACCTTCGCTGAAATCAGCGGGGGGGCGCCGTTGTCGAGCTTTGTCGACGCGGATCTCACGGGCGCCGCTGATGTCAATCTTGATCTGACGGTCTCCTTTGGCGGCTCGACGGTGTTCCCAACTGTCACCACGACCTTCACGCTCAACTGGATGTTCACTGCAGGCGACGGGCTTACGGGACAGATTCCCGACGCTGCGTTTACAAACATCAGGCTCAATCTGGGTGAGTTCTTCAGCGATTTCGTTTCACCCATAATTGACGACATCAACAGGGTGCTTGTCCCGGTGCAGCCTGTGATCGACGTGCTCACCGCCCGATTGCCTGTCATCTCAGACCTGGCGGGTTCCGACACCACGCTGCTCGATCTGGTCAACCTCTTCAGCAGCAACGCGTCTCTTGATTTCCTGCAGGCTGCGGTTGACATTCTCGACGTCGTCAACACGTTCACCTCGTTTGTGAACAACCTGCAGTCAACCGGCGCGCAGGTGTTCATCGACATTGGCGACGTCACCATCTCGCAGTCCGCGACACCCCTGCGCGCCCCCATCGACCTGCGCACGCTTGGCTCCATCTCCTCGCTTGACCCGTCAACGTTGACGCGATTTGAAGCGGACCCCTTCGCACAGACGGCTGCGCAGGTGCCCGGCTTCACGAGCGCGGTCACGAGCATTACGGGTGGCGGGCTGTCCTTCCCGATCATTGACAATCCACTTTCGGTCATGGGGCTGCTCTTCGGGCGCGATGTGGATCTGTTCCTCTACACCATGCCCAAGCTGGCGTTTACCTTTACCTACAGCCAGTTCTTCCCCATCATCGGACCCATTGGCGGGCGATTCACCGGACAGCTTGGCGCTGAGGCGCAGTTCCGCTTTGGCTTCGACACATTTGGCTTCCGTGAATTCGCCAAGACAAGCAACGCAGCCGACATTTTCAAGGGATTTTTCCTGGATGATCTCGACGCCAATGGCGTCGATGTGCCCGAGTTCAAGCTCTTTGGCAGTATTTCCGTAGGCGTCGAGCTGAATCTGGTCGTCGCCAGCGCAGGGGCCGAGGGCGGCATCTTCGCGTCCTTTGAGGGCAATCTGAACGATCCCAACGGCGATGGCAAGGTTCGCGTCGATGAGCTCATCGCCAACACGTCGCCACTTCCCTTCTGCGTCTTCGACTACACAGGCAAAGTCGGCGCGTTTCTCGACGCCTTCGCCAAGATCGGCGTCTGTCCGTTCTGCAAGAAGTGGCGTTTCAATCTGGCGCGCGTCACGCTGATCGAGTTCAACCTCGACTGCAACCAGCCGCCGCCAGTGCTTGCGACGCTGCAAGCGGACGGCACGCTCATGCTCAACATGGGCCCGCGGGCCGCCAACCGCACCACCGGCAACATCACCGATGGCGCCGAGGATTTCTCCGTCCGCAAGACCGGCCAGCAATTCCAGGTGGAGGCCTTCGGCACAACCCAGTTTTATGGGCCTGATGGCGATCCAACCAACGGTGTCGAGCCAACGGTCACCAGTGTTGTTGCGCAGGGCGGCGCAGGCGACGACACCATCACCATCGACGGTTCGGTTGATGTGCCCACAGTGCTCTATGGTGATTTCCAGGACCCAGCCCTCGCGGGCACGTTCGGCAATGACGAGCTCTCAGGCGGCGCAGCAGCCAACGAGATTCATGGCGGCGACGGGGCCGACCTGCTCTTTGGCGGTTTGAGCAACGACCTGCTCTTCGGCGACGCAGGCGTCGACACCATCGACGGCAGAACCGGCGACGACGAGTTGCATGGCGGCGCAGGCAATGACGACCTCTTCGCTGGCGCAGGCAATGACATGCTCTTTGGTGACGCGGGCGACGACACGCTCGAAGCGGAGGCAGGCGACGACCTGCTGCGTGGCGGCGCCGGCCTTGACACACTGCGTGGCGGCGACGGCGTTGACGACCTTGACGGCGGCGCCGATGCGGACTCACTCTTTGGCGACGCAGGAAATGACCTGCTCGTCGGCGGCATAGGCGACGACACATTGCAAGGCGGCCTAGGCGCTGACAACCTCTTCGGCAACGCAGGGGCTGACATTCTCTATGGCCATCTCATGCCAGGCAATCAGGCGGGTGTGAATCCCGATCCCGACGACGCAGCCATCGACACAATCTATGGCGGCGCCGACAACGACCAGATCTTTGGCGGACTTGGCGACGACCAACTCTTTGGCGACGAGCAGGCGGCAGGCGGCGCACAGAGCGGCGTCGGAAATGACACTATTTTCGGTGAAGGTGGAGACGATTTCATCCGCGGTGGTCTGGGTGTGGACACGATCGACGGTGGAGCGGGCGCGGACACCATCTTCGGCGACGATCTCGACCCCAGCGTGGGCGCAGGCGACACAATCTTCGGTCGAGCGGGCCTTGACATCATCGACGGGCAGGGTGGCGGCGACACCATCGACGGCGGCAGTGACAACGACACCATCACGGGTGGCCTGGGCGACGACACTATCAATGGTGGATCGGGGGCTGACACCATCACAGGCGCCGCTGGGATTGACACCATTCGCGGACAGGAAGGCGTTGACACCATCGACGGTGATGGCGGCGCAGACTTCATCTTTGGCGACGCAGGCGCGGACCTTCTCGACGGCGGGCTGGGTGACGATCAGATTCAAGGCGGCAGTGAAAATGACGTCATCTTTGGCAGGGAAAACAACGACACCATCTTTGGCGACGCAGGCGTCGATGAAATCATGGGCGGACTGGGTGTCGACACGATTCACGGCGGAACCGAAGACGACCTGCTCCGCGGAAACGCTGGCGACGACACGATCTTTGGCGATCTCGGTGCAGACGTAATCCTTGGCGGCGCAGGCGTCGACACCATCACGGGCGGCACAGGAACACAGGGTGATGGCGACGGGGGAGACCTCATTCGCGGAGGCGATGGAAACGACATCGTCAACGGTGGCGATGGCTCCGACAACATCTTCGGCGAGACGGGCGACGACACGCTCAGTGGTGAAGACGGCGCCGACCATCTTGACGGCGGCGCAGGCGTTGACAATCTTGACGGCGGACTTGGCGATGATGTGCTTGTCGCAGGCGACGGCGTCGGGAACATGCTCACAGGCGGCGCAGGCGCGGACAGTCTGTTCGGCTCTGACGAAGGCGGTGAAGACCCTAACTTCCTCGATAGTATCTTCTTTGGCGACATGCTCGACGGCGGTCCCGGCGCCGACGAAATCTTCGGCCTCGGCGGCGCCGACATCATCGTCGCAGGCGCAGGCGACGACCTCATCGACGGCGGCGCCAACGCTGACTCCATCTTTGGCGATGATGGAAACGACGAAATCTACGCAGGTGTCGGGGGTGATGGCGACCAGATCGACGCAGGCGCAGGCGACGACACCGTCTACGGCTCGAACGAAGGCGCCGACACCATCACAGGCGGTCTGGGCGTCGATCAGATCTTCGGCCAGGCGGGCGACGATCTGCTCCTTGGCGGCGCAGGCGACGACTTCATCGACGCAGGCCCGGGGACCGACACCGTCTTTGGCGAAGCGGGCAATGACGAGCTGCTTGGCGGCGGCGGCGCAGGCGACGCCCTCGACGGCGGACTCGGCGACGACATCATCCGCGGCTCTAACGACGGCGGCGACATCATCACCGCAGGCGATGGAAACGATCTCATCTTCGGCAATGCGGGCAA
>Ga0114931_10007966_pt1 | contig 12876 bp, 14 predicted proteins | sample 2SBtaG_FD_89579 | JGI IMG/M metagenome (GOLD analysis project Ga0114931, IMG submission 89579) | Deep subsurface microbial communities from Kolumbo volcano to uncover new lineages of life (NeLLi) - 2SBTROV14_V59a metaG | ecosystem: Environmental > Aquatic > Marine > Volcanic | place: Kolumbo...
ACTAAATGCCAATGATTAGACATTATACAATAGACTAGGATGCGCATATCAAACTTCTCTTTCGCTTCTGTTAATACCTTTTCAAAAGCTTGAAAATCTTTTTTAGACTTAAATATCTTAGCCTTAGCATTAGACCTGTTTATTACATGATATATATAGTTGGCTATATCTATTCTTGGAGACTTTGGCATATATTAGTAGTATATACTAAATTCATAGCTTGTAAAAGATCCCTGGGACCTTTTACCTCCCACAAGTTGTTCAAATTTCACTGATTTCTGACCCACTACAAAATCTACAACTCCACCTATGAGTAAAGTCAGAATTAGATAGATGATAAAAATATTTTTATTGATACTAATAAATTTATCCTTCCTTAAGTTAGATTTACAAATCAGGTCTATCCAGGATTTGTGGTTGACTGGTTGAAAACACTTCTTTCCCATTAAGCCACTCGGCTGTATTAGTGGCTGTTGATGAACTATTATCAAAGTGTAAATCTGACCAGATAAAGTTGTTATTAACAGAGTTGTCTATTGCGGTAGCCGGCTGGGGCAAGGTAAAAGCTGAAATACTATCACTTAAAAGTTTGGTAGAGACTGATGAACCAGTAATAGAGTTAAATATATTACCAGTTAAAGTGTAATACTTGGTGGTGCCGGCTGGTATAATCCGGTATTCACCGCCTTAATCTACTCCGTCATTGCCCGTATCAAAGAGGATATTTATTCTGTGAGTTCCGCCTGAGTTGTTGGAGGGAATTATAGTTTCATCTACTTCTCGACGACCATTATTAGTTAAATTAACTTTGTTGGTTACGCCGTCAAAATCAGACTCCCATAATTCTAAACCCCTGACAAAGGCCGTATCTGTGGCTATCTCAAAGGTTGCTTTATAAAAACCAATGTCGTTTTCAGTAGGCGCTGTTATACTAAAATGGAAAAGCTCAACACCAGACGAGTTAACCAATCTGTTAGATGAAATACTTAGAATATCAATGATTGGTTTTTGTAGTTCTTGAGACTGAGGGTCTGTTGACTGGACACATTCATAACTCAACCTGGTACTTGTATAGCTGCCAGTATTGCCGGCTGCTTTCCAATTATTTATAGTTTCCAATTTATATTCTTCTACGGCTACAGTATCTGGATACCATTTCTGACAGTAAGTAAGTTTTTCAAGATTAGCACCAGAAACACCATCTGGATCAGTCTTCCAGATGCCATTTTCAGTATGCTGATTGACCTTACCTAACCAGTAAGAGATGCGAGGTGTTAAATCAAGTTCAGTTAAATCTGGTTCCACGTTTAAGGTAGTCCAAGCTACATCCCAGTTACTGCACTGATCACCAGCTACCAAAGTTACCACGTACTGACCTGGCTCTGGTGGTGTGAATTCAAAAGTTGATTGGGCGTGTTGAATACCAAGTTGATTAACAGACCAAAGAAAATCCAAATTATCTCCATCAGGATCAGATGACTGGCTGCTATTAAAACTAACAGTGCTGCCTAATATAGTCGTAGAGAACTGAGGCTCAATAACTGGAGTTGGTTTTTGGTTAAAAGCGCAATGACTGGCATCTACTACATTAATAGTAGTCCAAGTCACATTCCAGTTACCACACTGATCACCAGCTACCAAAGTAACTACATACTCACCTGGTTCTGGTGGAGTGAAGCTAAAATTTTGGTTTGTACTTTGAATACCTAGCTGATTGACAGCCCAGAGATAACTTAGAACATCACCGTCTTCATCTTGAGAACCAGATGCAGATAACTCAATAGAAGTTCCTAGTTTGATAAACTTATCGTGCTGACCTATAATCGGAGTGGGTTTAGAATTGTCTACACACACATCTGACGCATTTACAGGAGTATTCGAGATTAGTAACAAAAAAGTAGCTACTATGACTGTTGTGATTAATAAAATAAAAACACCCCTTTGTTTAGAACTGCGCTGTATATTAATAAAATTCATATAGTTACCTAGACATTTACCAAACTGATCCCTGCGTAAATTGTGAAGTAAAGGCTTATTATTAAAAATATTTTTATTGTTTAATAGGCATGATGAGATACAAAAAATCTTCATCTTTTTCATCTTTCAAAATAACAGGGGAGTTTGATGAATTTATTTCTAAAATTATATTATCACTCTGAACAGTCTGTAAACCATCGAGTAAATATTTATAATTAAAGGTTACTTTCACTTCATCTCCAGAAATTTTGCTGTCCAATACTGATTGTTGCTCGCCGACCTGAGAATTTGTGGTTTTTATTTCTATTTTGCCGGTCTTAGATAAAAATTTAAGATTTATATCATTGACTCCGGTTCGGGTAAACAGGGCTGCTGCTCTAGTTGCTTGTATTAGATCTTCTTTATTAATTTTTACTTGTGTTTTATAATCGCTTGGTATAATTTGCTTGTAATCAGGAAAATTCCCCTCTATAAGACGTGAAACTACTGTGGTTGAATTTATTTTAAACATTATTTGGTTTTCTTCTATAAAAATATCCAGTATATCTAAATTACTACCAATAATTTTTTCGATTTCTTGTAGGGTTTTGAGTGGAATTATTATTTGTTTAGAGTTTTTTGTTGTTTTGTTAAAGTTAATCTTTTTTTCAGCCAAACGATAGCTGTCAGTCGCCACTAAAACCAGGTGATTTTTATTTATTGAAAATAAAACTCCATTTATTTCAGGTCTCATTTCATCAAAAGAAGTAGCAAAAGTTGTCTGAGATAAAGCTTGTTTAAATGTCTCTTGATCTAAGTTTAGCCCATTTTTTTCTTCTAGGGTGGGTATTATGGGAAATTCTTCTGCTTTTTGCCCTCTTATCTTGGTTTTAAAATTATCACATTTTACTAATAATTGATTATCTAATAATTCTAGACTCACATTAGTGGCAGGTAAAATATTTATATAGTCAGCAAGTATTTTTGCACTAACTGTAAAACTGCCGTCTTTTTCTGCCTTACCTCTAACTTGGGTTTTAATTCCCATTTCTAGATTAGTGGAAGAAATAGTTAAAATCCCTGAGGTTACTTCTAGTAGAATATTATTTAAAATTGGTAACCCAACTGACCTGCCAGCTAAAGAAGCGGCTAAGGAAATTCCATGATTTAAATTTTCTTGTGTAGATGTGAATTTCATTTATTAATAATTATTATAATATATTATATATATACTATTATTATTAGTATAATAACTGTTAAAATTGTTAATAAAATTTTTTTTTATAAAAAAACCTTTAAAAGTTTTAAAAAAATTATTTTTTTTAAAAAAATAGCTGTTGTTTAATAATGTAAAAAATTTTATTAATTGTAGACAATAAATTAAATTAAAATAAAGTAAGAGAAAATATACACAAATTAAATAAATAATTTTATTTTTTTTAACATTTTATAAACTACTTAATTATTAGACTGGTTGAAAAGTCTTTGCTTGATTGCATTTATTTCATTACTAAGTTTTTCATTTATATCTAACTCTTTGATTATTTTTTTACAGGCATGCATAACAGTTGTATGGTCTCGTCCACCAACTTCAGAACCAATATTTGGAAAAGAAGCACTAGTTTCTTCTCTTATTAAGTACATAATAATCTGTCTTGGTGTAACAAGCTCTTTTTTTCTGGAACTACCTAAAATATTTTCTATGTTTACGTCATAAAATTCAGCCACACAGTTTATTATTTGTTTTGAGGTAACAACACCTTTTTTTGACTGCTGGGTAATACTTGATAAGATATTTTTTACCCTCTCAAGAGTAATTTCTTCGGTTGTTAGTTCAGAGTGGGCAATAATTCTATTGAGTGCCCCTTCTAATTCTCTAACATTGTTTTGGATATTGGAAGCTATGAAGGTTAATATATCAGGACTTAAGGAAAAACCTTTTTCATTGGCTTTGGTTTGTAAAATAGCGGTCCTAGTTTCCAGATCTGGCTGCGAAATATCCACTATCATGCCCCAGCTGAAGCGCGATTTAAGTCTTTCCTCAATAGTTGGGATAGCTCCTGGTGGACGGTCAGAAGAAAGAATAATTTGTTTATTTCTTTGATGTAATTCGTTGAAAGTATGGAAAAATTGTTCTTGAGTTTGGTCTTTGCCTGCTAAAAAATGAATGTCATCTATAATTAGTAGGTCAATATTTCTATAATAGTCTTGAAATTTGTTTGTTTGCCCGTTTTTAATTGATTGAACAAAATTATTAGTAAATTTTTCACAGGTTGTATATAAAACCCCAAGATCTGGCTGGTTTTCTAGTAAAAAATGGCCAATTGCTTGTAATAAATGGGTTTTTCCCAGGCCCACACCACCATAAACAAATAAGGGGTTATAGGCTTGTCCTGGTTTTTCAGCCACAGCCCTGGCAGCAGCGTGGGCAAGCTCGCTATTTTTACCTACAATAAAATTATCAAATCTGTATTTTTTGTTTAAGCCAAACTGCTTATCCTGAACTTCTAATTTTATGTGATTTAATTTAGGGGCAGAAACTGAATTTTCTGTTGGGCTAGGATTATTTTTTATAGATTCAACTTTGTATATAATTTCTTTAACACTATCTCCAGTAATATTTTTTACAGCAACCAAAATAGACTTATGATATTTATTTTGTAACCAGCTTTGGGTAAAGGTGTTAGGTACACCAACAGTCAGTTTTTCTTCGTTCCATTCGCTAATAAAAGTATCTTTAAACCAAGTACTAAAATTAGCTTTACTTAAAATAAGCTCTAATTCACCAAGAATTGCTTGCCAGAGTTGGTCTTTATTCATAAATTTAAGATTTGGGTTTAAAGGAGATATTAAGGTATTATTAATATTAACATAACTGAAGTTAATATATAATAATAAAAAGATTAATAATGTTTATAAAAAGTGGATAATTTGTTTATAACATAATAAAATAAAAAATCAAGGCTTGACCTAAAAAACTTCTGCTGTTATGCTGATCAGGTAAATATTAATTGAAGTAGTAATTATATAAGTAAAAAAATGCCTAAAAGAACTTATCAACCCAAAAAAAGGAAGCGCCAAAAAACCCACGGATTCAGATCAAGACAAGCCACAAAAGCTGGCCATGAAGTTTTAAAAAGAAGAAGGTTAAAAGGCCGTAAAAAACTGTCTATTTAAGGCTATTTCTTTTATTTAATGTTGTTAAAAACACAGCGCTTACAAAAAGATATTGAGATAAAAGAGGTTTTACATAAAGGTAAATATATTTCATCATCGAAATTGACTATTAAATGGCTGTCTAACAAGACAAAATATACAAAACTTGCTTTAGTTGTTTCAAAAAAAATTGATAAAAGAGCCACTAAACGCAATCAAATCAGGCGGGTTTTAAGGGAGCATCTACGGCAAAATTATTTATTAAAAACCGGAAATAATATTGTAATTATTACCAGGCAGGGCATTGAAAACCTAGACAACAAGCAGATAAGGCAAGAGCTGGACAAAACAATAAGTAAGAGCAAGATTATCAACTAATCCCATGACAAAATTGATTTTATTTGTTATTAATATTTATCAGAAAACCATTTCCCCAGACCATGGTTTTTTTTCATCCCATAAACCCCACCAGATCTGTAAGTTTTATCCTTCTTGCTCTGAATATGCAAAAAGAGCAATCTTAAAGAAGGGTTTAGTTAAGGGTTTATGGCTAACTTTTAAGAGAGTCTTGCGTTGTCACCCCTTTAGTTTGGGTGGTTTTGATCCAGTAAAATAATTTAAAACAATATATGAATATTTTTGAATTAATATTTCTTCAGCCCTTGTTTAATTTGTTAGTTTATTTTTATAACATAGTCCCAGGCAACAACATTGGCTTGGCTATTATCTTGGTTACCATTGTTCTAAAATTAATATTACTGCCCTTTACTTTACGTATGTTGCATGCCCAAAAAGGCTTGCAACAACTGCAGCCAAAACTTCAAGCTTTGCAAAAGAAACACAAGGGCGACAAAGAAGCACTAGGCAGGGCCACCATGGAGCTTTATAAAAAAGAAAAAATAAATCCCTTTTCTTCTTGTTTGCCGCTTTTGATCCAACTGCCTTTTTTATTTGCTATATTTAGGGTTTTTAGAGATGGTTTTAAGCCAGAAAAACTAAGCACACTTTACAGTTTTATATCTAATCCTGGCTCTCTTAACTCAATATCTTTTGGGATTAACCTAGCCGATCCATTTATTCCTTTCGCGATTTTAGCAGGACTGGCTCAGTTTTGGCAAACTAGAATGTTAACTCGAGATAAGCAGCCAAAAATACCAGGAGCCAAAGATGAAGGCATGGCAGCAGCCATGAATAAACAAATGATGTATGTCATGCCAATTATTACAATAGTAATTGGTGCTACTCTGCCCGGCGGCTTAGCCCTTTATTGGTTTTTCTTTACTTTGTTAACTGTTGGTCAGCAGTATTTGATATTCAAGCCCAAAAACAAAGAGACAAACATTATAGAAGGAGAGATAATCAAGACCAACAACCAAACCCAAAATAAACTCCATTAGAAATAGGACGCGGACGTAGCGCCCGCTGTTTCTAACAGGGTAAATAAAAAGACTATGGAATTATTACAAGACAAGGAAATAAAAAATTTGCCAGTTTATGGCAAAAGTGGCAGCAAAATAGGGCGTGTGGTTGGTTTTGATCTAGATCCCGAGTCTCAAGCCATTGTTAGTTATTATGTTAAGCCTCAGCAGGTGATAAAAGGTATTTTTGAAGGTAAATTAATTGTCTCTAGGGAACAGGTCATAGAAATTAATAAAGAAAAAATGATAGTCGATGATTCTGTAGTACAAAGTAATGAAAAAAAAGTAAAAATTGCTAGTTCTATTTCCTAATTTATTAATCTATTTTTACCCACAATAAGCTTGAGCTTGTTTTTGCTAATTATCACCTCCTGGGGTGTTTTTTTGATTTTATAATTATCTACTAAAAGGTCTACTTCCCCGTTAAGCGACTTAATATTAATTTTTTTACCCCTAAAAAAACTGTTTATTTTTTTGGTTTGGCTTTGGAATAAACTCTTTTTGTTTTCTATAAAAATCACCTCCAGCTGGCCGTCTCTAGGATTAACCTGCTTTTGTTGGTTAATATCAATCATCAAGTTTTTGAGATTGAGTATTTCAATTTCTCCAACACCCGCGGGGTTTTGGGTTTTAAACTTGCCATTAAACTTTAACTCAACTTTTGGCTCTAGGATCTTAATTGATTCTAAGAAAAAATCTTCACCCACTTGCCCTAGATCGAGGTTTTCCACTCTTCTGTTAGCTATAACCATCACAGCCTTGTCGCCAGCAGACAAGCCTAGGTTTTGAGTTAGATTAGAGTCTTGAAAAATAGGTATATAGCCAAACACAGGCTTGTTTTTCATCGTCTCTATAAGGTTGATTGTATTAAAAAAAAGTTCATCATCACCGATTACCACCAAGGTGTCTTTACTGGTAAAATCTAACTCCTGAACCCTTTCTTCTAGGTTGGTATAGGCTCCTAGTTTTATAGCTTTACCATCAAGACCAAGCTTGTTTAACTGGGTTTCGATGCTGATTATGAGTTTAGAGTGTTTAGTTTTTTTTAAATCAGGATGGTAGATATAGTAGTACATGTTTAAATTGCTAATTTCTTAAACCAAAGGCTAATCTGCCTCTGCAGGAAATTAATATAATTTCTAATATTTAAAACCAGAACAAGAAATTAGTATAAAGTAAAATTATTTCTTTTTATCTTTCTTATTCAGTTTATTATTGTTTAGTTTATCCTCTTCCTCGATTAAGCCAAGATCCTTTTTTTTATCGATTATATGTTCTACCAAAGATTCGTCCTCCATCTTAATTTGTCCATTGATTTTGGCCCCGCTGTTTATCTGTAATATTTTTGCAGACACATCACCAGTCACCTGTGCTGAAGGAGCCAGCTCTAATTTTTCTTTAACTTTAATATTGCCTTGCACTAAACCCGCGATATATGCGTTAGTAGCATCAACACTGGCTTTGATCTTTGCTCTTTCACCTACCCTGACTTCTTTCTTGGTTTTGACTGAACCCTTAACCTCGCCCTCGATGACTACGTTGCCGTCGCCTTTAAAATTACCCTCAACCCTTACTGAGTGGCCAATAATAGTTTCTGGTTCATGAGAATTGTTTGAACTTGGTTTGCTTGTATCATCTTGATTAAACATAGTTTTGTAGTCAATTATTACTAGCTTATATTACCATTTATTGGTGAATGTTTGAACTCCCCACTCTAGCCCAAATCAATAGTTTTGTCAATATAAAAACCGAGCTTGAGAAATTCTCAAACTTGGCATAGTTGATCAAAAAAATTTAGTTTTATTTTTCTATAAAAAAAGTTAACTTGAAAGACCAATCCCTACTAATAGTGTTATAGCGAACCTCTGGTAAAATCTTGCCATTCATGAAAGGAATTTCTGCTATTGGACCAAGATCAATTCCATTACCAGTGTTGTGTTCAACACCTAGACCCAAGCCTTGGTAGATAAAAAAATTCTTCAGTCGGATAATTGGTTTGCTGGCTGACAGAAAAAGTAAATTCCATGATTGGAAGCGCAATTTTCTCTCCTCGTTCCAGTAAACTCCATAGATTTGAGGTATAAAGCGACTTAATCTAACTTTACTAATAGTAAAGTCAGTGCCAACTAGTCCTATAAAAGACCAATTGTTAATAATTTTTCCATAACCCAGATCAATTTCGCCAAACCTCTCTGTGCTAGAAATAATGTCCCAAACTAAACCATTTGGTTCCATCTGCAGCCACCAACCCAGTAGCTGGGTTTTTTCTTCTACATCTGGATCTGGATAAATTTCAGACCAGAAAAGCTGATATAAGACAGGCCCCGAGGCGGAGTCTTGAGCTAATAGAGTACTTGAGCTTGTGAGAAACAAAGTAAACAAAATCAAGGCTTTGATCTTCATTTTTTTCCTCCAATATTTTAAATTAGTAACTATTCTGTTTAAGAAACAAACATAGCACAGGCTAATTTAATTGTCAAGAATATTAACATATAAATAATTATTTTGCTCTAATTACAGTAAAATTATGTCTATATAATGTCAGAAATATTGACAACTTTAAATTTTCTTAGTAGAGTTGAAGTATGATTGAATTAAAAGTATTACAAAATTTAGGTTTATCAGAAAAAGAAGCAGAAGTTTATTTGGCTTTGATTGAGCTTGGTAAAGCTTCTGTGGTTGAGATTTCTAGAAAGGCAGGCACTAAAAGACCAACTACTTATTTAGTGCTAGATGAACTAAAAACTAAAGGATTGGTTACAAAACTTCTAGAAGAATCTAGAAGTTTATATATAGCTGAGGATCCAGAACTTTTGGTAAAAGGACTAAAACAAAAACTTTCTGATATAAGTGAATTAATTCCAGTCCTAAGAGCTAAGTTTAACCGTGGTAGTAAGCCAAAAATTAGATTTATAGAGGGAAAAGAAAACCTTTATAGATTATATATGAATGAAATTGCATTAGCTAAAATTAATTATTTTTATGGGACTTCAGTAAAAAAATTCTACGAGTTATGGCCAGACTTGTTTGATGAGTGGATTAGTAAGATATGGCCTAAAAAAATTAAACAATCTCATGAAATTTTAGAAATAGTTGCTAATAATAAAGAAGATGTAGATTACGCAAAAAAATCAATTGGAAAAAGAGAGGTAAGAATAATTCCTAGAGGAGAGGGGGTATTCTTGGCTGACAATGTAGTGACTGAAAATAAAGTTTATATTTTTTCTTTAGATAATCTATTTTGTGTGGTTATAGAATCTGAAGATATTGCTAAAACTTATCAAACAATGGTTAAATTAGCCTGGCAAAACTCAATTCCTGCTAAGGAATGGAAATAAGTTACTAAGTAATTTATTTTAATTGTTTTAAAAAAGTTTTGTAGCAAACAAAAAAAACCCGATTAATCTGGATTTATTGTAGGTGATGTGCCCCCACCAAGAATCGAACTTGGATCTAGAACTTAGGAGGTTCTTGTTTTATCCATTAAACTACAGGGGCATAAACTAATAATATAACTTCTCAACTAAATACTCAATACGAACAAAGTTCTACACTACTGTAGAACTTAGTTCAAGAATTATCTATATAATGTGGGCTCAAGAGTACTTGAACCTCTGACCTCCTGTGTGTCGAGCAGACACTATAACTTCACCCCGCACCTTTTGGTGGACTATAATTAAAATGCGCGAACCTTTTTGAGCGAAATGCCTGCGGCGAGCAAACTTCTCTTTCCGCTTCCAAAAATTTGCAAAATCCTGTTTGGTGGGCATACCTGGATTTGAACCGGGGACCTCTACGATGTCAACGTAGCGCTCTAACCAAGCTGAGCTATATGCCCAAAAAAGGTGCGGGGCAAGCCTGAGCTATGAGCCCAAACACAGAATGTGCTCCCTGCCTGCTACGGACAGGTGACCTCGGCTTATAACTGACCAGCCTTTGGCTGAAAAAACCTACAAGCGCTTGTTTGGCCATGTGCGGACGAGAGGACTTGAACCTCCACGAGCTTGCGCCCACCAGCCCCTCAAGCTGGCGTGTATACCAATTTCACCACGTCCGCTTGGACTAAAGGATTTTAATTAAGCTTGGTTTCTTTGAGTTTTTTCTTGTAATTCTTCAGATAGTTAAGCTTAGCTCGCCTGACTTGAGCTTGCTTGATAGGCTCTATTTTAGAGATATTAGGAGAGTTGAGTGGGAAGATTTTTTCTACGCCAATTCCACCAGAAACCTTTCTTACGGTGATGGTGCTGCCAATTTCGTGCCCGTGTTTTTTGGCCAGTACCATACCTTCAAAGATTTGAGTTCTTTGCTTTTCCTCGCCCTTAGCATTAGTTTCTTTAATAATCTGATGAACCTTAACTGTCATGCCCGGTTTTATGTCTAGCATTTTGGTGTCTTTTTTATTCATATAAAGTGTCTGAATATAACTTTCAAATACTAACATTTCAGTTAATATATGTCAATAAAAGGCCATTTTCCAAGATTATTTTAATTTTTCTAATAAACTACTTAGTTCTTTTGGTAGGTCTGAGTAGAATTCTTTTTTTGCTCCAGTTAAGTCAGTAAAGCCCAGTTTAGATGCATGCAAGAACAGTCTATCTAATTCGCCTTGAATCTTAGTTTTTTTTGGCTTTTTACTAATATATATTTTCTCACCAACTATTGGGTGACCATAAGCTGATAAATGAACTCGGATTTGATGGGTTCTGCCAGTTATAAGCAATACTTTGATAAGCGTATAATGGAGAAATATTTTGGCTGATTTTATTTTTGTCACAGCTTCCCGCCCGTTAGAGCCCTGGGGGTTTGCTGCCATAAAGCCGGATTTTTTCCTAGAAATAGGAAAACTTATTTCGTCCTTTTCTTTATTTATGACTCCATGTGTTAAAGCTAAATATTCTTTATCTACCTTTCTTGCCTGAAATTCGGATTTTAAGTGATCAAACATAGCTTGATTGCGAGCTATAACTATTATCCCAGAGACATCTTTATCTAGCCTATGCACCACACCTGGCCGCAATGGGTTGTCACCAACTTTTTTTATTTCAGGATAAATATCTAAAACCTGGCCAATCAGAGTATTTTTCAGAGAATGTGCGCTATCTGCATGAACAACCAACCCAGCTGGTTTGTTAACAACCACAAAATCCTTGGTTTCTTTCATAATTTTGATTTCCGGCAATCTTTCTTTAATTTTGGCTGGCTCTAGTATTTTTTTTATCTTTTCGGGCTTAATCTCCACCAAGTCATCAGTTTTTAGTTTATAGTGTTTGTTGGCAGGTTTTTCGTTCACTAATATTTGCTTTGCTACGACCAATTTTTGTATAGCAGCTCTGGAAAATCCTGCTAATTTAGCAGTTAAGAAAACATCCAAACGCTGCTTAGATTCATCTGCCTTTACTTTGATTTTTTTAGTTGACTTAAGCATGGTTCTATTATAACCCAACACGCAAAAGATGATAATTAAAGCTTTTTTGTTTAGTCTTTTGATGTTAGAATAATATAGAAACTGATTTAGTTTTGAATTTTGTATATGTATTTGCAAAAATTAGAAATTAACGGCTTTAAATCTTTTGCCAAAAAAACCACACTTGAGTTCAACCGAGGCATCACAGCAATAGTCGGACCCAATGGCTCAGGTAAAAGCAATACAGCAGAAGCTGTGCGCTGGGTCATGGGTGAGCAAAGCATCAAGTCTTTGCGCGGCAAACACAGCACAGACGTGATATTTTCTGGATCTGACAAGTCGGCTAGGCTAGGATTGGCTGAAGTGTCTTTGTATTTCAACAATGAAGACAAAAAAGCCCCCATAGATTACTCAGAGGTTATACTGACTCGCCGCATTCATCGCGATGGGCACAGTGATTACCTGCTGAACGGGCAAGTGGCCAGGCTGCAAGACATACTTCTGCTTTTAGCCCAAATAAATCTCAGCAGTAAAACTTACTCAGTCATAGGCCAAGGCATGGTTGATGAAATACTCACAGCCACCCCCTTGCAGCGCAAAGATTTTTTTGAAGAGGCTTCAGGGGTCAAGCCTTTACAGATAAAGAAAAACGAAGCCTTGAGAAAACTAGACCACACTGGTGAAAACTTACAAACAATGAGCATTCAGCTGAACGAAATATCCCCGCGTCTACGATCTTTGACTCGCCAAGTTAAAAGATTGGAAAAAAGAGCTGAAATTGAAAACCAGCTAAGAGATTTGCAATATCATTATTATGGCGAATCTTTATTTAACTTAAAGCAGGAAAAATCTAACTTACAAAAGAGCGAGAGTGAAACTCAAAAAGAAATTGATAAGCTGCAAGCAGAGGTTAACAAACTGCAGGAGCTAATGTTTTCTTTA
>Ga0114931_10007967_pt1 | contig 12875 bp, 13 predicted proteins | sample 2SBtaG_FD_89579 | JGI IMG/M metagenome (GOLD analysis project Ga0114931, IMG submission 89579) | Deep subsurface microbial communities from Kolumbo volcano to uncover new lineages of life (NeLLi) - 2SBTROV14_V59a metaG | ecosystem: Environmental > Aquatic > Marine > Volcanic | place: Kolumbo...
GCGAGCACACCGCGGGCCATGTCGGGATCCAGCCACAAGGTCTGCAAGGCGGTGATCAACGCATCCCGCCCGAAGGGCGTGCTGAACCATGGCGTGCCGGCGTAAGGGTAAGGCCCGGATTCCGTGTGCGACGTCAGCATGCGCAAATCGGCGGCCGAGCGGTTGAGCCAGTCGTTGAACTGCTCATTGGAAGTAAAGACCTCCGCCCCTGCTTCTCGCCGTGCCTGCAGCGCGGCGCGGTGCGCGCGCAGTGCGTCATCGTATTGCAGCGGTGCCGCTTCGATATCGATGTCACAGCCCACGGTGAGGTAGAAATCTTTTGCTCCGCCTGGCGGCAAACGACACGCGAGCCGCGCCTTGCCGCCCTCCTCCCATTGCGGCGCCGGGCTGAGCTGTATGCGGGTGCGGCGTCCTACACCATCCAGCCCCCGGTAACCGAGCGTCAGACGCTCGCCTGCCACTTCAGCGGGCAGGGTTTCGCCGCGCTGTGCCCGCTGCGCGCCGCGCACCTCGAAGATGTCGCAGTAATCGGCCTCCACGGTCAGTTCCAGTTCGAGGCTCACCTCGACATCGCCGTAGTTGTGCAGGCACAGGTGCTCGTAACATTGCCCCTGCCAGAGCAGCTTGGCACGAAACAGATGCACCGTCCCTTTGCGTATCTTCAACGCGCCGTTTTCGTACAGGTCCGGTATGGTGAGATCCACCACCATCAAGGCGTTGTCCTCCTGCACGGTGGAATTGAGCAGCAGGGGACGGCGTTCGTTGACGGTCAGCTCCAGGCGGGACAAAAAGCGCGTGCCTTGGTAGTACAGGCCCTGCTCGCCGAGCCCGATGCGCTGGATATCGCCCCAGCGATCGAACACACCGAACAACTCGTCGTGCTTGAGCACGCGCGTGCGGTCGTCGGTGCGCGAGGACGTCGCCAGGACGTACCAACGGTCGTCGATCTGGATAACGTCCTTGAGATCGGCCATAGGTTATCCCGCTTTGGGTAACGCCATCCGGCGCCCCTCGATCAGGCCGGCGTAGATACGCAGGTAGTTTTCAGCCATGTGCCGTGCGGTAAAGCGGCGCTCGAAATACTGACGGCAGGCGCGGCGATCGATGGCCTCAATCCGTTCTGTTGCCGCCACCGCTTCAGACTCGTTGGAGACGATATAGCCCGTGACGCCGTCGGCCATCACCTCCGGCACCGAGCCGCGACGGAAGGCGATGACCGGCGTACCGCAGGCCATGGCCTCGATCATCACCAGCCCGAAAGGCTCCGGCCAGGCAATGGGGGTCAGCAGCGCCCAGGCTCCGCCCAGCAGCGCATTCTTGCCGCGCTCGTCGACCTCGCCGACATACTCGATCAACGGATGATTCAGGTGCGCCCGGATGCGCTCGTTGAAATAGGCCTGATCCACCGCATCGATCTTGGCGGCTATCTTGAGCGGCATGCCCGTGCGCAGGGCGATATCGATGGCGGTCTCGACGCCCTTTTCCGGCGAAATGCGTCCGAGAAACACCAGGTAGTCACCCGCCCGGGGCTGGAAGTCATAGAGCTGTTCCGGCACGCCGTTGTACACCGTGGCCGCCCAGTTCGCCCCTGGCAGCGGCGTACGCTGGGCGTTGGAGATGGATACCACCGGCATGTCGTGGAACTCGGCATAAACGGCTTGCAGATCCGGCAAATCCAGCCGGCCGTGCAGCGTCGTCACCTGGGGGGTGGCGAGATGCCGCCACAACGGGAAGTGCAGAAAATCCGTATGGAAATGAATGATATCGAAATCGGCCGCCTCCCGCGCCACCGCGGCGAGCAGCAGGGTGTGCCAGGCGGTGGGATCGCGCCGCTCCCGCGCCAGGCGCAGGGCTTCCGGCACCACCGCGCGCAACTCGGCGCTGGATTGCGAGTCGCCGCTGGCGAACAGGGTCACTTGCTGCCCTTCCTGCACCAGCTCCTCGGTCAGATAATGGACGACGCGCTCCGTCCCGCCGTATGTCCGGGGAGGAACGCTCTCGAACAGGGGCGAAACCTGCGCGATTTTCATGATTCACTCACCTCCAGTCTTTCCGTATCCCGTTGGCAAGCCGGTCTCCCGCCCGCATTGGGCGCGGGGTTCCCGGAACATTTCCGCAGCTATCAATTTGGGGCCGCGGGCACCCGATTCAAGGTGCCCGGTAGGAGTGCGACCGATTAAGTGATGCCACCGCGCTGCTTCGGCCGCGCCATTGCCGGTGAGGATCACACGCGCCCGGCTACGATCTACCGCGGATTCACTCAACGGCGCGCGGCACAAGGTACAGCCCGTTTTCTACACACGGTGCGAGGGACACTGGAACAACTCCCGCTGATTGCCTTCCGTCACCACGTCGGGACGCAAGCGCTGCGCCATGGGCCCAATCCCACTCGTGTCAACGGTGTTCATTTGTTCGACGAGCTCCAGGATACGCGAGAGGTCCTGCGCATAGACTTCGATCCCCGCGTCATCAATCGCGAGTCGGGCAAGATGCGCCACCTTCTCGACTTGATCTGGAGGTAATCGCATCACTGCCCGCTCCGAGACAAAGAAATCCGGCGCACCCGCTCGGCTCCTATCGACAAGGGACTCGCCATCCACGCGGTCCCTAGTCGATCTTGATCGACCGCCGCTTGGCCTTCTCGATCTTGGGCAGCGTCAATTCTAGCACGCCATCCTTGAACTGGGCCTTGGTATTCTCGGTATCCACGTCACTGGGAAGGAGCACGGTACGCGCAAACGCGCCACGGGAAATCTCGCAGCGGTAATAATCGCCCTTTTCCTCTTTTTCCTCGCGCTTGGTCTCGCCCTTGATGGTGACGCTGTTGTCCGAGACCGACACATCCAGATCATCCTTGTCCACACCCGGCACCTCGGCGCGCACCAATACTTCGTCGTCGCGATCGATCACGTCCACCTTCGGCATACGACCCTCAAAGGGCGCCGCCAACTCACCCCACCTGGGCCACTCCAGGTGAAACGGCCGCATCCAGCCACGCGGAAAGAATCCCTCGAACCAGCGGTCCATCTCCTCGAACGGCGTGATCACACGGCTTGGCTCGATGCGCTGCAGTTCACCTTCCTTCTTCTTGCTTTCTTTCGCCATGATAAATCTCCTTTTATGCGTGTCAGTACTTTAATGGTAAGCTCAGTATAGACAAAGAATCATAGAGCAAAACAGGATGGTAACCCGTTAAAATTCATATTATATAAATCGCTAATAGCGTCGGGGCACACGAAGGCTACCACCGCCAACGAATTGGCACATTGTGATTCCGAGTATATTTCATCTTGCGGAATTGCGATATAGGCAGAACTCCGCATTGCGCAGGCGTTGAAAGCATAATCGCCCATCACTCACAGGACGAGGCGTCGCCGCCAGCGGTACACGATTTTCCCATGACCGCGGGATTGACAGACTGATCGTGGCGTGAACAGAACGTTTTCCGGCACTGTGGTAAACGGTAGGCGCCAGACAACAAGGGCAAACGGTCATGACAGAGGGTCAGGAAGAAGCGGGAAAAGACGTCGATGCGCCGTCGCCGGACAAGCTCCAGGCGGAACTGGCGGATTGTCAAAAAGCACTCGACGCGGCCAGGCAGGATTCCGAGGAACGCTGGGACGCGTTGCTGCGTACCCAGGCGCAACTGGACAATGAACGCAAGCGTGCGGCCCGGGAGCTCGAAAAGGCGCACAAGTATGCGGTGAGCCAATTGCTTGAGGCACTGTTGCCGGTCAAGGACAGCCTGGAGCTGGGCCTGGATGCGGCAGACAGCACTTCGGACCTGCAGGCGCTGCGCCACGGCATGCAGCTTACCCTGGAAAAACTGGGCGCTGTGCTCATCGATTTCGGCGTGGAAACCATCGATCCACGGGGCCAGCCATTTAATCCGGAATGTCATGAGGCCATGAACATGGAACCGGTTGCCGATCTGCCGCCAAACACGGTTTCCCAGGTTCATCAGAAAGGGTATGTATTGAACGGGCGTGTCGTGCGGCCGGCGCGGGTGACGGTCTCCACGACGCCACAGGGCACCGAAAGTTGACCGCTTTAATCGGAAGCAATCGAAATCTAACTCACTGATCACGACACAACAGGAGGCATGGTTCATGGGCAAGGTAATCGGGATCGATCTGGGCACCACCAACTCCTGCGTGGCCGTGATGGAAGGTAAAAACCCCAAGGTCATCGAGAACAGCGAAGGTGGCCGCACCACGCCATCCATCGTGGCCTTTACCTCGGACGGCGAGATACTCGTGGGCCAGACCGCCAAGCGGCAGGCCATCACCAACCCCGAGAATACGCTGTTCGCGATCAAGCGATTGATCGGGCGGCGCTACGACGACCCCATGGTGCAAAAAGACATCGGCATGGTGCCCTACAAGATCGTTCGGGCCGACAACAACGACGCCTGGGTGGAGGCCAACGGCCGGAAGATGGCGCCGCCGGAGATTTCCGCCAAGGTGCTGCAGAAGATGAAGCAGACCGCCGAGGATTATCTGGGCGAAAAGGTCACCGAAGCGGTGATCACCGTGCCCGCCTATTTCAACGATTCCCAGCGCCAGGCCACCAAGGATGCCGGCCGCATCGCCGGACTCGAGGTCAAGCGCATCATCAACGAACCCACCGCGTCGGCGCTGGCCTACGGCATGGACAAGCAGCGCGGCGAACAGAAGCTGGCGGTGTACGATCTGGGCGGCGGCACGTTCGATATCTCCATTATCGAGATCGCCGAGATCGAGGGTGAACACCAGTTCGAAGTACACTCCACTAACGGCGACACCTTTCTCGGCGGTGAGGACATCGACAAGCGCCTCATCGATTATCTGATCGACGAATTCAAGAAGGATCAGGGTATCGACCTGCGCGGTGACCCCCTGGCCATGCAGCGCCTTAAGGAAGGCGCGGAGAAGGCCAAGATCGAGCTTTCCTCCACGCAGCAGACCGACGTAAATCTGCCCTACATTACGGCGGACCAAACGGGTCCCAAGCACATGAACATCAAACTGACGCGGGCGAAACTGGAATCGCTGGTCGAGGATCTGATCGAGCGCACCATCGAGCCGTGCAAGATCGCCCTGAAGGATGCCGGGCTTTCGGTCTCGGACATCAACGAGGTCATCCTGGTGGGCGGCCAGACCCGGATGCCGCTGGTACAGCAAAAGGTGAAGTCGTTCTTCGGCAAGGAACCGCGCAAGGACGTCAATCCCGATGAAGCGGTGGCCATCGGCGCCGCCATCCAGGCCGCGGTGCTCTCCGGCGAAGTGAAGGACGTCCTGCTGCTCGATGTGACCCCCTTGTCCCTGGGTATCGAGACGCTGGGTGGCGTCATGACCAAGCTGATCGAAAAGAACACTACTATTCCGACCAAGGCCACACATGTCTTCTCCACCGCTGACGACAACCAGACCGCGGTGACGGTGCACGTGCTGCAGGGCGAACGCGAGCGCGCTGCCGACAATAAATCCCTCGGCCAGTTTAACCTGGAGGGCATACCGCTGGCGCCGCGCGGCGTACCGCAGATCGAGGTCACGTTCGATATCGACGCCAACGGTATCCTGAATGTTTCCGCCAAGGACAAGGCCACCGGCAAGGAAAACAGGATCGTCATCAAGGCGTCCAGCGGCCTGTCTGAGGGTGAGGTGGAACGTCTGGTCAAGGAAGCCGAAGCCCACGCCGAGGAGGATAGAAGATTCCGCGAACTGGTCCAGGCCCGCAACCAGGCCGACGCGCTGATTCATGCGACACGCAAGTCCATGACGGAATTGGGCGACAAGATAGAAGCCGGCGAGAAGGGCCGTATCGAATCGGCCATCAAGGAACTCGAAGCGGCGATCAAGGACGATGACAAGGCGCGCATCGACGAAAAATCCCGGGCACTGAGCGAGGCCTCTGCCAGGATGGCCGAACGGCTCTATGGCCAGGCCGGTACTGCTGGAGCGGAGACGCGCACTTCCGGTGCCGATGAAGATGTGGTGGATGCCGAATTTGAAGATGTATCGGGAGACAAGGACAAATAACAAGGGCAACATTAAACCCAATGAAATCTGCCATCACATCAATGGGGTTACGGGGTAAGCCATGAGAATGGACAAACTCACTACCCGGTTCCAGATGGCCCTGGCCGACGCCCAAAGTATCGCGGTTGGTCGCGACCACCAGTACGTGGAGCCGCTACACCTGATGCAGGCCTTGCTCGACCAGGAAGGTAGCGCCATCCGTTCGCTGCTGCAGAAAGCCGATGTCAATGCCACCCAACTGCGCTCCGAGATCGGCAAGGCGCTCGACCGCCTGCCCCGGGTAGAGGGCACTGCCGGCGAGGTCTTGATCTCGAACGAGCTTGGGCGACTGCTCAACGTCACGGACAAGCTCGCTCAGCAGCGTGGCGATGCCTACATTTCCAGCGAGCTGTTCGTGCTCGCCGCCACGGAGGATCACGGCGAGCTGGGCCGTATCCTGCGCGAAGCCGGCGCGAGCAAAAGCCTCATCGAGCAGGCCATCGACCAGGTCCGCGGTGGTGAGAAGGTGCAGGATGCCGAGGCCGAGGAGCAACGCGGTGCGCTGGAGCGCTACACCATCGACCTCACCGAACGCGCCGAAAGCGGCAAGCTCGACCCGGTCATCGGCCGCGATGACGAAATCCGGCGCATCGTCCAGGTGTTGCAGCGACGCACCAAGAACAATCCGGCGCTGATCGGCGAGCCCGGTGTGGGCAAGACGGCGGTGGTCGAAGGCCTGGCCCAACGCATGATTAACAATGAGGTGCCGGTCGGCTTGCGAGGCAAGCGCCTGCTCGCCCTCGACCTCGGCGCCATGGTGGCCGGGGCCAAGTATCGCGGCGAGTTCGAGGAGCGGCTCAAGGGCGTGCTCAAGGACCTGGGCAAGCTAGAGGGCCAGGTGGTGCTGTTTATCGATGAGCTGCATACGCTGGTGGGCGCCGGCAGGGCCGAAGGTGCTATAGACGCCAGCAATATGCTCAAACCGGCGTTGGCGCGGGGCGAGTTGCATTGCATCGGTGCCACCACGCTGAACGAATACCGTGAAAGTATCGAAAAAGACGGCGCGCTGGAACGGCGCTTTCAGAAGGTATTGATCGACGAGCCCAGCGTGGAAGACACCATCGCGATCCTGCGCGGACTGAAAGAGAAATACGAGCTGCACCACGGTGTGGAGATCACCGATCCGGCGATCTGCGCCGCCGCCACCTTGTCCCAACGCTATATCACCGATCGTAATCTGCCGGACAAGGCCATCGACCTGGTAGACGAGGCGGCAAGCCGCATCCGGGTCGAGATCGACTCGGAACCGGAGGCCATGGACCGGCTCGACCGGCGCCTGATCCAGCTCAAGATCGAACGCGAGGCGTTGAGCAAGGAGACCGACGAGGCCTCGAAGAAGCGTCTCGCCACGCTGAATGAAGAGATCGCCGAACTGGAAAAAGAGTACGCCGACCTGAAGGAGATCTGGGACGCGGAGAAGGCCACGCTGCAGGGTACGCAGCATACCAAAGAGCAACTCGACCGGGCCCGTATCGAACTGGAAGCGGCCCGTCGCGCCGGCGATCTCACCCGCATGTCCGAGCTGCAGTACGGCCGGATCCCCGAACTGGAAAAGCAGCTTGCGGCGGCCAGCGAGGCACCGGGCGATAAAACACGCCTGCTGCGCAACAAGGTCGGCCAGGAGGAAATCGCCGAGGTGGTGTCGCGCTGGACCGGTATCCCGGTGGCCAAGATGCTGGAGAGCGAACGCGATAAGCTGGTGCACATGGAGGAGGCATTACACCGCCGTGTCGTCGGTCAGGAAGAGGCGGTGCGCGTGGTAGCCGATGCCATTATTCGTTCCCGCGCGGGGCTGGCTGATCCACGGCGTCCCAGCGGCTCGTTTCTGTTTCTCGGGCCTACCGGCGTAGGCAAGACCGAGCTGTGCAAGGCGCTGGCCGAGTTCCTGTTCGACAGCAAGGAAGCCATGGTGCGCATCGACATGTCGGAGTTCATGGAAAAGCACACGGTGTCCCGCCTGATAGGTGCTCCGCCCGGGTATATCGGCTATGAAGAGGGCGGCTATCTCACCGAAGCCGTACGCCGCCGGCCTTACGCGGTGATCCTGCTCGACGAGGTGGAGAAGGCCCATGCGGAAGTCTTCAACATCCTGTTACAGGTACTCGACGACGGCCGACTCACCGATGGCCACGGCCGCACCGTCAATTTCCGCAACACCGTCATCGTCATGACCTCGAACATGGGCTCGGACGTGATTCGCGAAATGGCCGGCGAAGAACACTATGCGCAGATGAAACAGGCGGTCAGGGATATTGTCGGCCATCACTTCCGGCCGGAGTTTATCAACCGCATCGATGAGGTGGTCGTGTTCCACCCGCTCAACCGCGAGCAGATCCACGCCATCGCGCAACTGCAACTGCGCTATCTGCGCGAGCGTCTGCAGCACCGAGATATGGACCTGGAGTTGTCGGCGGCCGCACTGGATCTGCTGGCAGAAGTCGGCTTCGACCCGGTCTATGGTGCCCGTCCACTCAAACGGGCCATTCAGCAGCAGGTGGAGACCCCGCTGGCGCGCGAAATCGTCGCCGGTAAGTTCGGCCCCGGCGATGCGATACGCGTCGATGCGCAGAACGATGCGATTGTGTTTCGCCGCGGCGAGAACAGCTACGCTGCGGCTGGCAGCTAACAAAGGCGCATGGAATACAAGGATTATTACAAGATCATGGGCGTGCAACGCGACGCCTCGCAGGGTGAGATCAAACGCGCCTACCGCAAACTGGCCCGCAAATACCATCCCGACGTCAGCAAGGAACCCGACGCCGAAGAAAGATTCAAGGAACTGGGCGAGGCCTACGAAGTCCTCAAGGACCCGCAGAAACGCCAGGCCTACGACCAATTGGGGCAGCGCTGGCAACACGGTCAGGAGTTTCGCCCGCCACCGGACTGGGCACCCGGCTTCGATTTCAGCGGTGGCGGATTTACGGAAGCGGACGCCAGTCAGTTCAGTGATTTTTTCGAGTCGCTGTTCGGCCGCTTTCGACCGGGCTACACGGTACATCGTACCGAGTTCCGCGCCCGCGGCGAGGATCTGCACGCCCGGCTGCGCATCAGCCTGGAGGACGCCTACCAGGGAACCACCCGTGAGGTATCCGAGCGTACCGCAGTATGACGACAAGGGCCGGTTGAACCCACGCACACGCACCCTGAAAGTGCGCATCCCCAAAGGGGTCACACGGGGCCAGCGTATACGCCTGGCGGGTGAAGGCGGTCGCGGATTGGGCAGCGGCGCGCCACCCGGTGACCTGTATCTGGAGGTGGACTTCACGCCCCACCGGCTATTCGAAGCCAAAGGACGCGATATCTTTCTGCACCTCCCGATTACACCCTGGTAGGCCGCCCTGGGCGCCCAGGTCAGCGTACCCACCCTTGGCGGTACGGTCAACATGAAGGTACCGCCGGATTCGCAAACGGGCCACAGGTTGCGATTGAAAGGGCGCGGCCTGCCCGGCAACCCACCCGGTGACCAATTTGTGGTGTTGCGCATCGAAACACCCCCCGCGGATTCCGATGCAGCGAAAAACGCTTACCGCCGCTTTGCCGAGGCCGTACCTTTCAACCCCAGGGCTAAGCTGGAGACACTGAAATGAGGCGTGAAAAAGAACCCCAGGTGGGCATACTCCTGGACGACACGGTCGAGTTTTCCCTGAGCGAGGTATGCCGCATCTGTCACGTCCATGCCGAAGTGGTCATTCAACTGGTCGAGGTCGGCGCGCTGGAACCACGCGGTAAAGAACCTTCGCAATAGCGATTTACCGGTCACGCGATTCGGCGCCTTGAGCGCGCCATGAATCTGCAGCGCGACCTCGATGTCAATCTTGCCGGGGCGGCACTGGCGTTGGAATTGTTGGATGAGATTGATCACTTGCGTGACCGCTTGCGGATCCTTGAAGGTGAGTAACACAGTCCGGCGTTTTTCTTTTTTTAGCCTCGTTCTTAACGCTGCACCTCACGCCAACTCGTTAAAAAGGCATAACCGACCGTTGTCATGTCACATGCCCATCTCACCCATGCCCGGCGGCATAGGCGCTTCCTTTTTAGGTACCTCGGCAATCATGGCCTCCGTCGTGATCATCAGGCCGGCGATGGACGCGGCGTTCTGCAAGGCCACCCGTACGACCTTGGTCGGGTCCAGTATGCCCATCTCGATCATGTCGCCGTATTCGGTGGTCTGGGCGTTGTATCCATAGTTCCCCGTGCCTTCCTTTATCTTGTTTAGCACCACTGACGGTTCCAGTCCTGCATTTGCCATAATCTCCCGCAGCGGTTGTTCCATGGCACGCAGGACGATTTTGATGCCGATGTCCTGATCAGCATTGGCCCCCTTCAGTCCCTTGGCCTGCACGGCCTGCATCACGCGCACCAGCGCCACTCCCCCACCCGGCACCACGCCCTCTTCAACGGCCGCCCGCGTCGCGTGCATGGCATCTTCGACGCGATCCTTCTTCTCCTTCATCGCCGTTTCTGTCGCCGCACCCACTTTGAGTTCGGCCACGCCGCCGGATAACTTGGCGAGACGCTCCTGCAGCTTCTCCTTGTCGTAGTCGGAGGTGGCATCATCGATCTCCCGGCGAATCTGCTTGATACGCGCATCGATTGCTTCAGGCTTGCCATTGCCGCCGACCAGTGTGGTTGTATCCTTGGCGACAATAATCTTCCGCACCGTACCCAGTTCGTCCAGACTGGCCTTCTCCAGGGTCAGACCGGTCTCTTCGGAAATCACCTGCCCGCCGGTCACCACAGCGATATCCTGCATCATGGCTTTGCGCCGGTCCCCGAACCCGGGCGCCTTGACGGCGGCCACCTTGATAATGCCGCGCACCGCGTTAACTACCAGCGTCGCTAACGCCTCGCCCTCCACATCCTCGGCAATGACCAGCAGGGGTTTCCCCGCCTTGGCGACGGCCTCCAACAAGGGCAACAGGTCGCGGATATTGGACAGCTTCTTGTCGTAGAGCAGGACAAAGGCCTCCTCCAGTTCCGCAGTCATCTCCTCGGGCTTGTTGATGAAATAGGGAGACAGATAACCGCGGTCGAACTGCATGCCCTCGACCACCTCCAGCTCGTTCGCCAGCCCGGTACCTTCCTCCACGGTGATGACACCTTCCTTGCCCACCTTTTCCATGGCCGAGGCAATGAGGCCGCCGATCTCCTCATCACCATTGGCCGAGACGGTCCCAACTTGGGCGATCGCCTTGCTGTCCTCGCATGGAATCGACAGTTGTTTCAGTTCCTCCACCGCAGTATCGACGGCCTTATCGATGCCGCGCTTGATATCCATGGGGTTAATCCCGGCCGCCACTGCCTTCAGGCCTTCCTGAAAGATGGACTGGGCGAGCACGGTGGCCGTGGTCGTACCGTCACCGGCAATCTCCGAGGTCTTGGCGGCCACTTCCTTGACCAGCTGCGCGCCCATGTTCTCAAAATGATCCTTGAGCTCAACCTCTTTCGCCACCGAGACCCCGTCCTTGGTCATCGCAGGAGCACCGAATGGCTTTTGCATCACCACGTTGCGCCCCCGCGGTCCGAGCGTCGCTTTAACTGCCTGGGCAAGAATACTTGCGCCACGCGCCATGCGTTGGCGCTCGTCATCTCCGAATTTCAGTTCCTTGGCTGGCATGGGCATCCTCCTCCGATTTCAGTACTTGATAGTAATCCTATATTGAGACTATTGCCTTCTGCTATTCAATCTTCCAACACGGCCAGAATGTCCGTTTCATGCATCACCAACAATTCCTCATCCTCAATCTTGATTTCCGTGCCGCCATATTTGGCGAACAAGACATGGTCGCCAGGCTTCACATCCAGCGGTACAACATTGCCTCCCTTGAAGATCCGGCCATTACCCACCGCGAGTACTTCCCCCTGTATGGGTTTTTCGGTTGCGGTGTCCGGTATCACGATGCCGCCGGCGGATAGATGTTCCTCCTCCTTGCGGCGGACAATCACGTAATCATGCAAAGGTCTAACGTTCATAAGATCCTCCCTGTTGTGGGCCGAGGTAAGTCCTCCAACTGATAGGATAAATCTATGCTTGTTGCTGCAACTTGGCAAGCCACAGACAGAGCAGGGTTCCGCACCGGCTGGTGAACATTCAATAACATAGGCGTCATCTGAAAGACTAAGAGCTCGGCGTCGTTTCTGACTGCCACGGTGTGGTGCCACTTTTACCCAAGTGGCCAGGGGCAAGATGCCGGTGGATTCCGGCGCAGTCAATCCTCGTCGGGCAGCAGGATGGCGGTCACGGGTTTACCCTGAGCACCCGGGCCGACGATCAGTTTCAACGTCGTCAACTCCGCTTCCATCGACTGCTTTCCTGCTGACCACGCTTGATGCGCATACCCAGTCTGTAGTGGCATAGTGACAAACCGCCTGGTTCTGGATGCCGAGAGAGAGAGAGAGCGGCAGCCACCCAATCCGGCGGGACATATGCTCAATTGCCAATCGGTTCGACAAGCATGGCATGGTATTGGGTCGCCGCGCGTCTAGTAAACAGCGCGATACCATGATCTGTACCATGAAAATGACTGCCTGGAGGTGCCAGCCAGTGCCAGCAGATGACAGACGTAAAGAGGTACGTCTGTTCGTTACAACGAGTTATATGTGACTTGATGCCAGCAGGTGCCAGTCAGTGCCAGATCTGGCCTACTCCACTCGATTAGAGATAAGCCTTTTTTGTCTTTTATATTCCATGGCTTGAATGGCACTAAGTTAAGCCCCAGCGACAGGAGCATGATGCGCTAATTTATTGAAAGCGAAGAAGAAGGTTGGCTTGGGATTGGTTAAGATGTTTGGTATCAGACATCCACCCCACCCACC
>Ga0114931_10007968_pt1 | contig 12872 bp, 13 predicted proteins | sample 2SBtaG_FD_89579 | JGI IMG/M metagenome (GOLD analysis project Ga0114931, IMG submission 89579) | Deep subsurface microbial communities from Kolumbo volcano to uncover new lineages of life (NeLLi) - 2SBTROV14_V59a metaG | ecosystem: Environmental > Aquatic > Marine > Volcanic | place: Kolumbo...
ATTACTGTTTTTGTAAAGTTTGATTTATCTTTGATGTTTATGTTTTTATTCATTTGGATTTTGTAACCTTTATAATGGTATAAAAGATTAACTATTATATATATTTTCTTTATGAAACAAATATTAAAAGCATGCGTAATTTAAATTAATCGAGAAAAATAAAAAGTTTTAATTGGAGAGCTTTATATGTTCAAAAAGATTATTTTAATAATAGTAATAGTTGTCATAATCGGTGGTGTATTGTTTTTTGCTATCGATGGTTCTGCCAAAAAAGATGATGGGTATAAGACATTTCCAGCGGAAAAAGGTGCTATAATAGACAAAGCGCTGGCCGTGGGGAAAATTGAACCAAAATTGGAAATCTCCGTTAAATCAAAAATTGGCGGTATCGTAAAGAAAACTTTTGTTGATATTGGTGATAAGGTAAAAGTTGGTGATCCGCTCTTTGATATTGCTCCTGATCCAACCCCCATTGAATTTGCCGAAGCCAAACGCGATGTGGAAATCAAACAGGTCGCTTTTGATAACGCCAAAAGTGAATTTGAGCGGACAACTTCTCTTAGAAACAAACAGCTTATTTCTTCTCAAGAGTTCGATAATAAAAAATCGGAATATGAACAAGCCCAACTTCGCCTCCAATTGGCTCAAGAAAAATTATCTTTGATTGTGTCGGGAAAATCAAAAATCGGTAATCGTAATGTTGATAATATCATCAAAGCGCCCATATCGGGAATGGTTCTTTCTCGACTGGTCGAAGAAGGGGATCCGGTGGTGCCTTTGACATCGTATCAAGCGGGAACCGAGTTGATGACTTTAGCTAAAATGGATAACCTCATTTTTAAAGGAAATGTGGATGAAATAGATGTCGGCAAGCTCAAAGAAGGTATGCCGGCGGAGATTGAAATCGGTGCTATTACCGGAAAAAAATTAAAAGGTGTGCTTAAAAAAATATCACCCAAAGCACATAAGGAGCAAGGCTCTACTCTTTTCGGCGTTGAACTTACTATTGATAATACCGGAGTTAATACTTTAAGAGCTGGCTACAGCGCCAATGCGGATATCATCATAAAGAAAAAAGAGAATATTTTGTTGATTCCGGAACGGTTGATTCAGACCGAAGATTCCACGCAGTTTGTAGAGGTTCAGGATAGTCTTAAGCAGATTTCTAAAAGAGAAATTGAGACCGGTCTTTCCGATGGAATAAATATCGAAGTTACTAAGGGCCTTAAAGAGGGTGAGTTGGTAGTTGAGCGTCCTCCTAAAAAGATAACATCAAAATTAGGGGATTGATTAAAAAAAATGATACCTTTGCATACCATTAAGCAATTCTTTAACGATATGCGCCGCCAGAAACTGCGTACTATGATGACGATGTTTGGCATTTTCTGGGGAACCTGTTCCATCGTGCTGTTATTTGCTTTTGGCAAAGGTCTTACCGAGCAACAAATTAAATCCCAAAAAGGAATGGGTGAAAATATTGCCATTTTCTGGCCCGGGATAACTTCCAAAGAATATAAAGGCCTTCCCAAAGGACGACGTATTTGGCCTACCGAAAACGATGTGAAGCTCATCAAAATGAAAGCGGAAAATATTTTGAGAATATCTCCGGAATATTCTCGAGGGAATGTAATGCTTAAATATGGTAAAAATTCTACGCTACGCCAAATTGTCGGTGTATGGCCCGAATATTGGGAAATGCGTAATGTTATTCCCGCGTTTGGCTCGCGCTTTATCAACGAACGAGACATGAAAGGAGAGCGGCGCGTTATTTTTATCGGTGATAAACTGAAGGAAGATTTGTTTGGTGAAAAAGATGCTGTGGGCAAGCGGATTCTTGTCAATGGCACCCCTTTTACCGTTATCGGAGTGATGGAGCATAAAGAACAAAACAGTTCTTACAGCGGTCGGGATAATCGTAAAGGTTTTCTTCCTTCCACTACTTTTCAAACTATGTTTTCTCGACGCAACATAAACGATTTTGTGGTTCAGTGTAAGCCAACAGTTTCTATGGAATCTGTACGTCAGAATATTTTTAAGATTCTTGGGGGTAAATACAGGTTTGATCCTACAGACAGTGAAGCTCTTTCGGTCTGGGATACGACCAAAGGATTTTCTTTTTTAAGAAATTTCTTTTCGGCTTTTCAAATGTTTTTAGTCGGTATCGGTATTGCTACTTTGATTACCGGTGGTATTGGCGTTTCCAATATTATGAACGTGGTGCTCGAAGAACGCACTAAAGAAATCGGTATCAAAATGGCTTTGGGAGCGCGAAAAAGCTACATTCTTTGGCAGTTTATTTCGGAAACTTTTTTAATAACGGCTGTTGGGGGTATATTAGGTTTTCTTTTTGCTTGGGGCATTATTGCCTTATTCCCCTTATTACATTTTGAGGAATATATCGGGATTCCTCGTGTTGATCTTTGGGGGGGGGTAATGGTTACCATTGTTTTGGGTATTGTCGGATTGGTAGCCGGTTTCTTCCCTGCTCGGCGAGCGGCAAATTTACAACCGGTACAAGCATTAAAACTTTTTTAGGTAGATTATGAAACCGTTGATTATATATAATGTTTTTATCCGGGATTTCCGCAAACAGAAAAAACGGATTACGCTAACGTTGGTAGCTTTGGCGTGGGGAACTATTTCCATTATGCTTCTTCTTGGTTTCGGTGAAGGTTTACAGCAACAATTGAGTATTAACCAAAAGGGGTTGGGTGAAGGAATCGTTATCTTATGGGGAGGGCAGACATCGATACCTTATAAAGGATTGGGTAAGGGAAGACGCATCGCATTTACTCCCGAAGATATTGATTTCTTGAAAGAGAGAGTTCCCGAACTGAAAAATGTGGGTGGTGAATTCAGTCATTGGGGAACAAACATTAAATATAAAGACAAAGTGCTGAGCGAAATGGTTGCCGGTATTACACCGAACTTTAAACAAATGCGTAATCACATCCCTCAAATGGGCGGCAGGATGATTGACGAATGGGATATGAAATTAAAAAGAAGAGTGGTTTTTCTCGGTGATAAAATAAAGCAAAAATTATTCGGGGATGAGGATCCTATAGGGAAACAGATATTTGTTAATTCTATCCCTTTTACCGTTATCGGAGTTATGATACCAAAAATGCAAATGAGTTCTTACCATAATATGGATGAAAACATTACGTCCATACCTCTTACCACCTTTCAAGCGATTTTTGGGCGTCTTTATTTGGATGATATTATTTATCAGCCTTATTCTCTAAAACACATGAAAGCACTTAAAAAAAGAGTGATTGAAACTTTTGCCGCCAAATATAAATTTGACCCCCAAGATGATCGTGCCATTTCGGTGTGGGATTATGTGGAATCAACACGAGAAACTAATAATGTATTAATGGGCATTCAACTATTTTTGGGTATTATCGGAGCATTAACGCTTCTTATCGCCGGTGTGGGGGTGGCAAATATTATGTATGTTTCCATTAAAGAACGCACTCGAGAAATTGGTATCAAAATGGCTATGGGTGCGCGAAGAGCTTATATCCTTTGGGAATTTTTAATAGAGGCTTTAATCATTACTTTTCTGGGTGGTGGTGGTGGAATGGCTATAAGCTATATCTTAACGGAAGGTTTTAAGCGCATTCCCATTCAATCCGAGGTGCTTAATTTTATGGGACGCCCCACGATTTCTCTTGATATCGGTATAACCGTTATAATTATCTTGGGTTTTATGGGGATACTTGCGGGTTTGTTCCCGGCTATGAAAGCGGCTTCGGTAAGCCCCGTGGAATCATTGCGCTATGAATAATAAGAAAGAAAAATAAACCGGAGAATTGTCAATGATAGATTTAAAACATATTGTCAAAGCTTATAGAACCGGCAAAGTTGATTTTCAGGCTTTGAAGGGGATTGATTTACAAGTAAAAAAAGGTGAATACATTGCTATCGTAGGTCCTTCCGGTTCCGGTAAATCGACTCTAATGAATATTATCGGTTGTCTGGATATTCCCTCCGGCGGTGAGTATTTGTTGGACGAACAACCGGTCAATACTTTTTCCTCCAATCAATTGGCTGATATTCGCAATAAGAAAATCAGTTTTGTTTTTCAGGCTTTTAATCTTTTGCCCTATGCCACCGCTTATGAAAATGTGGAGGTGCCTCTTTTATTTGCCGGTATGAAAGGACGCAAAAGGAAAAATAGAATTATGGAAGTCCTTGCTCAAGTTGGTTTGGCTAATAAAATTGGTAATAAACCTACCGAGATGTCCGGTGGCGAGATGCAGCGAGTAGCTATTGCTCGCGCTTTGGCAAACGAACCGGAGATTATTCTCGCCGATGAACCGACGGGAAACCTCGACAGTAAATCGGGAACGGAAATTGTCGATATTTTTGATGATTTATGGAAAGCAGGGAAAACCGTGATTATGATTACTCACGATTTATTCCTTGCTCAAAAAACAGAACGGATTGTCAAATTAAAAGACGGTTTAATTGAAAACAACGGTAACTTGGCATAGTTTTAAACGGAGTTAGCATTTTAAAAGATGGCAGGTCTTAAGATTGGCTATTTTAACAGCACCATCTTTTTGGTCTGTGTAAAAATTCCCGCCTGAAGTCGATAAAGATAAACTCCCGAGGAGATTTCGTCTCCTTTTTCATTTTTCCCTTCCCATATATATCGATAAGATCCCGCCGGTAAAGAATTGGTCGACCATTCTTTTACCACTTGCCCTAAAATATTGTATATCGTTATCGTTACCCTACTTTTGGTAGGGAGGGTATATTCAATAGTTGTTGACATGTTGAAAGGATTGGGATAGTTCTGGGATAACTCAAATCCCGACGGAATTGCGGGGTTAATAGGTTCGTTGACATCAGTTGTTTGGTTGCCTTTTATTTTCATTAGATATATATCAGAGCCGCCTGACGAATAAGAGTAAGAGTAACCGGCTAACAGATAATTTTGTTGATTATCTTCCACAAGGGTGTGTCCTTCATCGGTCTTGGAACCGCCATAATACTTACTCCAGACAATGTTTCCTATGGGGTTGGTTTCTACCAAATAAATATTGGTGAAACTGTTATAGGAATCGGTTTTACCGGTAAAAATAAAATCGCCGTTGGGCTCTTCCAAAACCGAATAAGCTCGTTCTTCTTTATCCCCTCCATAGGTTTGTTCCCACTCAATATTACCCGACGGATCGGTCTTAATTAAGTAAGCATCATAGTATCCGGCTCCATCGGGAACGGTAGCGCCGGCAAAGATAAATCCTCCGTCACGAGTGTTTTCCACGGTATAACCCAAATCGGAACGGTTTCCTCCGTACGTAGTTGTCCAGAGCGAATCACCGTTTTTGTTGGTGCGAATGACATATACACTGCTGTAACCGATCCCAAAAGAACCGGTAGTGCCTATTAAGATAAAACCGCTATCGGGTGTTTGTCGCACTGCCGAACCGATTTCCCCGCCGGCACCGCCGTAAGTTTTACTCCAGAGCATATTGCCCGCGCTGTCGGTTTTTACCAAGTAAACATCGTCATACCCCGCACCATAAGATTTGGTAACTCCGCAGAGAATAAATCCATGGTCAACCGTTTCCCGCACGGAATAACCGATATCATCTTCGGTTCCGCCGATTGTTTTTTCCCAGAGTACATTACCCAAAGTATCCGTTTTAACAAGGTAGATATCTTTTTTACCATACCCAAAAGAATTGGTGCAACCGACGATAATAAAACCGCTATCGTTAGTTTGCCGAAAATCATAACCATATTCGGTAGAATCGCCACCAAAGGTTTTACTCCAGAGAGTATCTCCCAAAGAATCGAGTTTTATCATATAAACATCATAACCCCCGTTGCCGTATGAAAAAGTTGACCCCAGCAGAATAATGCCATTGTCGTTAGTTACTTGACAGCCATTTGCTTGTTCGTTATAACGCCCCCCGTAGTTTGCTGACCAAAGAACTTTTTGAGCACTAAGAGAAGTGGCGCTTATCATGAAAAAAAGAAATAACCACCATGCATGTTCCATATGCTTGGACATAAATAATATCCTCATTAAAATCCAATCTTTTGAAAACTGTTTAAAATTTGAACAGTTACCTGTATTAATTTGTCGGTTGGTTTTCTAAATTATTTAGGATCATTAGTATTTACTTATGGTGACTTCTTATCATTTTCAGGCTGATAGAATATGGGATTTACACCATAATGGAGTTTAAAGATGTTCTCCTTGCTCTCCCTTTGACTCCACTATCTTCTTAGTATACAACAAGTTATGTATTGCCCGAGGGGTGGCATTATGATTGCATTTGAAATGTTTCAGTTGGCCAATAATTGAAACTAAAGGAGCATTTTTTATGAAAAAAATATTTCTGCCTTTTTTAAGTTTGCTTTTGTGTTTGTTTTTTACACAATCACCGGCTCATGCTCAGGAGCGGGGCATTATACAAGCACTGGCAACGGTGGTATCAAGTTTAAGTGTCGTAGGAACGAATAATCTTAGGTTTGGGACCGTAACTCCGGGAGTGAACAAAAGTGTCGATAAGGCTGATGTCGGTTTTGCCGGAGAATGGACGATAACAGGCACTGCCAATGCGGAAGTTTCTGTCGATTTTGCTTTACCAGACTCTCTGGTAACTGTTGATTCTTTGGCTTTTTTGAGGATTTTATTCAACAATACCGATGCTTCTTATGATGACGGCACCGGTGGTGGGCAAACCGCTCCGGTCGGTGTCATTGATCCTAATGGTCCTAATACTTTAGATATCGGTAATGGAGGAACTTTGATGATTTGGATTGGTGGAACGGTATTTCCCAAAGTATATCAGACCGGAGGAGATTATGCCGCCGATGTAATCTTAATTGTTGCTTATACCGGCAGTTAGAGGTCTTAAATTAGTTAAGAAATATTTCCCTTTTTTTCCTTACGGATAGTTATATCTGTTAGTTTTTTCTATTTATATCTGTGATTATTGTCTTTATATTTTTTCCCTAATTTGTTAGGGTGCTTTAAATGTAACAATTTCATTGACAAAAATAAGATTTCTGGTATTTTTAATATGTACTAACTGCATATTCAAAAGATATCAGGATGAAAAAAAGAGCTTATTTTTATAAAGCTATATGGCTTTTGGGATTTATTGTTAGCCTTACGATTATTTCCCAAGCCGAGAGTATTAATACTCGCTCTGTCGCTTCTATTCAGGCAACGGCTTATGTGAGAAACCCCTTGGGACTTACAAATATCAATGATAATTATTTAACAAGCAGTTCTCAATTCAATCTTCACCATCGGGAGGTTCACTCTCAAGTTGTTTCCAACTCAAAAGTTACCTATGATTCCCTTCTTCTACGTATTCCCTTTTCCGGAAATGTTATTTTGGAGGTTACAGCTAATGAAAAAGTTGTTAAGCGGGTTAATTTTTATAACTTATCAAATACAAATATAAATCTTCAAAAAGTAAAAGAAATCGGCAGTCATTCATTCTTGTTGAACATTCCATCATTATTTGAAGACATTCCATCTCAAGCCAAACAATTTCAAATAACCCTGATTTATACAGAGAATTAACGGCGTGATCAATTATGTTATTATGGTATAATGTTACTGATAGAAGGATACTAAACTATATTAGCTTTTTGTAAAGCACGATGGAATTTGCTGTTTTGTTGATGGACAAAAGGAATATCCAAGGAAGAGAAGAGTTTTCGTAATTGATCTTCGATAATTTCAAGATTACTGGTGTCTTTAAGTTCTAATTCCAATTCGTAGTCCACAGAGCCGTCGTTGTATTCTGTTTTATCAATCTCTAAAAGATAATTATAATCACCGATTTTGAAGACTTTTTTCTGACGGACATTATCAAAAACAACGAGGCGGGTGAGGTTTTGTTTTTCAACTTTATCACGAATAAACGCTATGGGCATATTGTCAATGCTCATTACATCTTGTCGTAGATTGATGATATCAAGTGCTTGTCCTCGTGTGATTTCCGCTTCAATTTCCTGTCTTATCACCGCTAATCCTTTTTCTGTGGGTATGCTTTTAACCGTGATGAGACCTCGTTTATTTTCCGCTCGTACCCGCAACGCCCAACCGTTTTTGGAAAGTTTGTGGTCTTCAGTATCAAAAAAACAATTAATCTGACGTTCTTCTTGTTCAATCTGTCCTAAAAATCCAATGAGTTTTAGATAGTTAGTGAAAGAACCCAAATCAAGTTTGATTTCTATTTCCCTGTTTATATCTTTTGGATTATCCATATATGTTAATATAATCGTTTAAAAATAATAAGGAAAGTAAAAAATTATTATCAATATTATCGATTCATTTACAATTTTACACATAAGAATTGACAGAATCTATTTGTCAAAAACCTATCCTTAGAATAACAAAACGGATAATTAATAAATGGCAATAAGAAAATATCAATTTATACTTTATAAAGTTCCGTTATTTCTTCGTTAGAATCTGCCGTGTATACTTTGTAGTTTTGCAGTGGAATAGTCGTATCGCGGATAATATTTATCTTAAACTTGTATATTTTCATCAGGCGAGTGATGCGACTATGGCCATTATCGGTTAAAGTTTCAGCAAGGAGGGGGTTTATGGCCAAGTGAAATTTTGTAAATTTACGGTTAGCTCTGGCACGCATAAACCAACGTTCAATTTTAGTAGCCATAGTCTCTTTAGAAAGTACCCGTCCTAATCCGGAACAATACGGGCAAGGTTCGGAAACAGCGTGAAGATGAGAAGGACGAACGCGTTCCCTGGTCATTTCTATTAGTCCAAACTCCGTAACCGGATTTATAGCCCTTTTGGCACGGTCATTTCTGAAACAGTTTTTGTATTCTTCATAAAGACGACGACGATTGTCCCGGTTATACATATCAATAAAATCACAAATAATGAGACCGCCAATATCGCGTAATCTTATTTGTCGGGCAATTTCTTTTGCCGCATCGAGATTGGTTTTGAAAATGGTCGATTCTTGGTCGGTGCTTCCCACAAAACGTCCCGTGTTGACATCAATAGTCACCATAGCTTCGGTTTGGTCAATAATAAGATAGGCGCCTTTTTTAATCCATACCTTGCGCTCAAGCATTTTTTCAATTTCCGGTTCAAGGTTATAAAGGTCAAATAAGGGATGTTCACCTTTGTATAGCTCAACTCTGCTTTTTAAATCCGATGCCACCTGACGTGCAAAAGAAACCACTTTTTTATAATCTTCTTTGTTGTCAACAATAACTCGTTCCACATCTTCGGTGAAGATATCGCGAATCATGGAAATTACCAACTCCGCTTCTTTGTGAATCAAAGCCGGGGCGGGGGATTTGTCGGCTTTCTTTTTTAATTCACTCCAGAGTTTTAATAATCTTTTTATGTCTGAGCGAAAATCGCCTTCACTTTTGCCTTCCGCTTCGGTGCGAATAATTAAACCAAATCCTTCCGGTCGGAGAGAAGATACCAGTTTCCGAAGACGTTTCTTTTCGTTCCAGTTAGAGATTCTTTTTGAAACTCGAATATGATCATCATCGGGAACCAATACGACAAAACGGCCGGGAATAGAAATCTCGGTTGCCACTCTGGGACCTTTGGTGGAAATAGGTTCTTTTATGACTTGTATTAATACCTCTTGATCTTTTTTCAAAACAGCCTGAATTGTTTCGCGTCGTTTTTTGCGAACAATATCCGCCGGCGCTTCTTCTTCATAGAATTCATCATCATAATCGTGATGGTATTGCTTGCCAATATCGGAGGAATGAAGATAAGCCGCTTTGGGCATGCCGATATCGACAAAAGCGGCTTGCATTCCCGGCAAGACCGTCTTAATAATACCTTTATAAATATTTCCCACCATTCGATCGGTGTCGGAACGTTCCACTTGAAGTTCCACCAGTTTATCGTCTTCAAGAATAGCGACGCGTGTTTCATATTCTGTGGTATTTATCAGTATTTCTTTTTTCATTTATTCAAACACTCTCTTTTGAAATTTCCCCCAATATTTCTCCCGATTGGGGTTTAAAACCGTTAAGAAATGAAGTCCCATCCATTTGTTTTTTGCCTTCGGGTAAAAGATCGGTAACTTCAATGGCCGATTGGGCGCATTGCACTAATAATTTTTTTTTATTAGGCAATATCGTCCCCGGACGAACATTTTGCTCAGCCTTTTTTTCATCAACTTGACAAGCAAGGATTTTTAGCTTTTTCCCCCTGAAAAAAGTATATGCCCCCGGTTTGGATGACAGCCCGCGAATGAAGTTTTTTACTTTTTCCGCAGGAAATCCAAAGTCAATCATAGCATCAAAGGGGGTTATTTTGGGAGCGGTTGTTGCCTGTGAATCGTCTTGAATTTGCCCCACCGCTTTTCCTTGCTCTATTAAGTCGATAGTTCGCAAAAGAAAAGGACCCGCTGCTTGAGATAAGCGAGTAGCAAGAGAATCATAATTATCATTTTCCAGGATGTTAATTTTTTTCTGTAAAATTATATTTCCCGTATCGACTTTTTTCTTAAGAAAGAAGCTGGTCAAACCGGTTTCTTTCTCGCCATTTATCAAAGCCCAGTTGATAGGAGCCGCCCCGCGGTATTTGGGCAACAAAGAAGCATGAATATTTACCGAACCGTAGCGAGGTAATGTGAAAATTCGTTCCGGAAGGATTTTAAAGGCGATGGTGACAATTAAGTCGGGGTTATATTTTCTAATTGTCTGATAAAAGCTTTCATCTCTCAGCGAAGTCGGTTTGAGAACCCGTAAACCTAATTGAAGAGCTTTGACACATACATCGGTAGGGGTTATTTTTTTCCCTCTCCCGACAGGTTTATCTTCCAAGGTAACTACCGCTTGGATTTCATGCCTACTATTGTTTAAAAACTCTAATGGGGGGCAGGCAAATCCAGGTGTACCCATATAGATGATGTTCATTAAGTTTTTTTAACCGTGGTCAGTTCAGAAAATTACGGGCGGAAAATATCTAATTAAATTATGAAGCTTTAGCCAACTTTTTTAATCGACCTCTGATCATTGTCTTTGCCAAAGGTGATAAATAATCAATAAATAATTTTCCTTCAAGGTGGTCATACTCATGCAATATTGCACGGGCAACTAAGCCATCGACTTCCAATTCAAACGGTTTACCGTCAATATCCAAAGCTTTTACTTTTACTTTTGCCGGTCTGACAATTTTTTGGTAAATTCCCGGGAAAGATAGACAACCTTCTTCGAATTCAATTTCACCTATGGTTGTGATAATTTCCGGGTTTATAAATACTTTCAGCTTTGCTGTGATATCGACAGCTGACAAATCAACAATAAAAACACGTTTTAACACACCGATTTGAACTGCTGACAGACCAAGACCTTGAGCTTTTTTTAGGGTGTCGATCATATCTGACACCAAATCTTTTACTTCTTGGTTGATTGCATCAACCTTTTCTGATACCTCCCGCAATACTTTATTGCCATAAATGACAATCGGCTGCACTGCCACGGTAACTCCTTTAATTATTTTTCCACACGAGCGGCAATGGAAGATTTTAAAAACTCGATTTTCATATTATCACCGATTTTTAAAACCACAAGATTTCTGTCATCATCAATGGCGAAAATAGTTCCAAACATGCCGCTACTGGTTACTACTCTATCTCCTTTTTTAAGGCTTCTTATCAACAAATCATGCTCTTTTTGTTTTTTACGCTGCGGACGAATTAACAGCAGGTACATTACAATAAAAATAAGAGCAAAAAAACCTAATTGAACCATTCCGCCACCGCTGCCACCTTGTCCGCCGGCAGACATTAGAATAGGGAAACTAAAATCCAAAACAACTCCTTTTATTTTATCGACATAATCGCCAGCAGGTTTAGAAAGTTTGTTCAAAAAGTGAACAATTCGTTCTCAAATCAACTAATCCTACTTGGCAAAATTTTGTTATATTTTAATTAACTGGTGCAAAATATAGTTTTTTTGTTGTTTTTTGCCAAGCTTTTTATTTTGTAAATTTAACATCAAAAAAGGAAGTGTTGTTCCCCAAAAAAAGTTAATAAAGGGCGTTACTGCTATAGTATATAATATATAATCTGGCGGGGAATAAAAAATATTAATGGTATTGCAAAAATTGGCAGTAAATGATGACGGGATCCTTGCGATCCCGCCATCAGATTTAATCTTCGCTCTTGGTGGTTTCGTCTTCGGATGATTCTTCGGTGTCTTCTTCTTTGTCGGATTTAAACTTTTCTTTTAGCTTATTTATTTTTTTGGCAATGTTGGGGATAGCATCAATAATTGTATCCCACTTTCCTTTGGCAACCGGTAAAAGAGATATGCCGGATTTGTCCATGATAATAAATGCTGAGGGTTCAATTCTGACACCACCACCTCCGCCACCGCCAAAACCGGTGCCGGCTTTCTCATTTTCACCCTGACCACCGCCAGCACCAAAACCAACGGATATTTTTACTACCGGAATAACCGTGCGGTCACCGACGGTTATGGGTTGGCCGACAATCGTTTCCGATTTGGATATTTCTCGCAGTTCTCCCACGACACCTTTGAGAATTTCTACCACATTATTTGCCATCCTGGTCTCCTTTCTTTTTTCCTATCGCCATTTTTAATAAATCTCTTAAGGGCAATTTTAATATTAAGCTTAAAGTATGGAACATGAATTTATAGAAGGGAATTGACAAAGAAGCCTGCAAAGATGCGTTAAACGAATCCCCCTGCCAGTCGGGAACAAATCGAAATCTTTTCGATATTTGGGGGACAATAGCCATAGTTGCTTGGTAATAGCCAAACATCGTGCCGGTTAAATCCGGTCTTTCAAATCCCCCGACAATTTCCCCTTCGAGCTTTTCTATCGCAACCGATTTTACTAATGATGAAAAATA
>Ga0114931_10007969_pt1 | contig 12871 bp, 12 predicted proteins | sample 2SBtaG_FD_89579 | JGI IMG/M metagenome (GOLD analysis project Ga0114931, IMG submission 89579) | Deep subsurface microbial communities from Kolumbo volcano to uncover new lineages of life (NeLLi) - 2SBTROV14_V59a metaG | ecosystem: Environmental > Aquatic > Marine > Volcanic | place: Kolumbo...
CTTCCTCTATTGGGGGTTGGGCTTCCTGCGCATGGGCACTACCGGCTTCACGGCCCAGGCGCACGGCGCCGACGACGGCGACGAGATGCGCGCGGCGCTGGCCCGCGCCGCCCTGGTCGCGGGCGCGCTCGCGGCGTTGATCCTGATCCTCCAGGGACCGATCATCGAGATCGCGATGGCGCTGATCGAGGCCGGCCCCGAGGTCGAGCGCCACGCCCGGGCCTATTACGGCATCCGCGTCTGGGGGGCGCCGGCGGCGTTGCTCAACACCGTCATCCTCGGCTGGTTGCTCGGGCTTCAGAACGCGCGCGCGAGCCTGATCGTGATGGTCGCGGTCAACGGCATCAACATGGCGCTCGACTATGTGTTCGTGGTCCATTTCGGCTTGGCGGTCGAGGGGGTCGCGGCGGCCTCGCTGATCGCCGAATACGCCGGGCTCGCGATCGGCGCGGTCCTGGTCGCGCGCGCGCTCGGCCGCCTCGACGGGGGCCTCGGCGGCGGGTGGAGCCGGGCGCGGATTCTCGAGGCGCGGGCGCTGCGCCACACCATCGCCGTCAACCGCGATATCTTCCTGCGCAGCCTGTGCCTGATCGCCGCCTTCGCCTATATGACCGCGCTCGGGGCGCGGCTCGGCGACGTGGTGCTGGCGGCCAACGCGGTGCTCATGAACCTGGTGCATTTCATGTCCTTCGGCCTCGACGGCTTCGCCAACGCGGCCCAGGCGCTGGTCGGACGCGCGGTGGGCGGGCGCGACCGCGCGGCCTATCGCGGCGCGGTGCGGGCGAGTTCGCTCTGGGCGCTGATCACGGCAGTCGGCTTCGCGGCCGTCTTTCTGGACGCGGGGCCCTGGGTCGTCGATCTCCTGACCATCGTCGCCGAGGTCCGGGTGGCGGCGCGCGCGGTGCTGCCCTGGCTGATCGTGGCGCCGTTGATCGCCGTGTGGAGCTATCAGTTCGACGGCATCTTCTTCGGCGCCACCCGCTCGCGCGAAATGCGCAACGCCATGGCGGTCTCGCTCGCGGTCTATGTCGCGGCGACCCTGGTCGCGCTCCCGCTCTGGGCCAACCAGGGGCTGTGGTTCTCGTTCGTTCTGTTCATGGCGGCCCGCGCGCTGACGCTCGCCTATTACTACCCGCGGATCGAGCGGCTGTTTCACGCGGACTGATCAGCGGCGCGGCAGGAAGGGGATGATCAGCAGGCGGGCGAAATCGCCTTCCTCGCGACCCTCGACGCCGATCGGCATGTCGGGGCCGCGCGGGGTCGGGCTGCGCGTGGCGAACAAGCGGTCCCAGAAGCTGAACATGGTGCCGTAGTTCGAATCGGTGTCGGCGCGCAGCCGGTGGTGATGCACCCAATGGATCGAGGGCGTGATGATGACGCGCGCCAGCGCGCGCTCGAACCCGGGCGCGAGCCGCAGGTTCGAGTGGTGGAACAGCGCCGCGATCAGCACCAGGGTCTCGAACGCCAGAACCGAGGCGAATGGGAAGCCGAGCGCGACGATCACCCCGGCGCGCACCAGCGCCGACAGCAAAACCTCGCCGAAATGGAAGCGCAGCGCCGTGGTCGCGTCGAGAAAGCGGTCGAGGTGGTGGATCTCGTGAAATCGCCACAAGAGCGGCACCACGTGGTTCGCCCGGTGCCACCAATAAATCCAGAAATCGAGCAGCACGATATCGAGGGCCAGCCCCGGCGCCCCCGACCACCAGTCGGGCCGCGTCACCAGCCCCCGGCCCGCCGCCCAGGCGGTGATCGGCAGGACGACGAGCGGCGAGAGCCCGAAGTTCGCGAGCCACAGGCCGAGATTGCGCGCCGAGCGCCGCCAGCCCTCGCGCGGGCGCGCCGCGGGCAACAGGCGCTCGCCCAGGAACATCGCCGCGAACATGACGGCGACCGCCAGCCCCTTCCAGGCCAGCAGCCGGTCGCCCAGGCCGCCCGCGACGTCTTCCATGACGCCAATATGGCGCTCCCGCGCCCGCCAGCCAAGCCGCGCGTCCCGCGCGCCAGGCCCTTGCCCGGGTTTCGCCGTCGTGCTAGCAGACGGGAGATGACTGGCAAGCACCCTCTTCCCGTCGTGGGCATTCCGGCCGATGTCCGCCAGATCGGCATCCATCCGTTCCACGCGGTGGGCGAGAAATACATCAACGCCGTCGCCCATGGATCGGGCGCGATGCCGATCATGTTTCCCGCCTTCGGCGCCGGGCGCGACCTCGACCCCTTGTTCGACCATATCGATCTCGGCGCGCTGATCGACCGTCTCGACGGCCTGTTCCTGCCGGGCAGCCCCTCGAACGTCGAGCCCCAGCACTACGACGGCGCGCCGTTCGACGCCGAGACCATGCGCGACCCGCAGCGCGACGTGACCACGCTGCCGCTGATCACCGCCGCGATCGAGGCCGAGCTGCCGCTGTTCGCGGTTTGTCGCGGCGTTCAGGAGCTCAACGTCGCGCTCGGCGGCACCCTGCACCAGCGGGTCCAAGAGGTGCCGGGCATGCTCGACCACCGCGAGAATTCGGCGCTTCCCCGCGACGCGCAATACGCGCCCGCCCATGCCGTCATCCTCGACGCGGACGGCCTGATCGCGCGCATTCTCGGCGCGACCGAGATCGAGGTGAACTCGCTGCATGCCCAGGGCATCAAGCGTCCGGCCGCGCGGCTCGCGGTCGAGGGCCGCGCCCCCGACGGCCTGATCGAGGCGGTGCGGGTCAAGGACGCGCCCGCCTTCGCGCTCGGCGTGCAATGGCATCCCGAGTGGCGGGTGCGCGACAATCCGCAATCACTCGCCTTGTTCCGGGCCTTCGGCGACGCCTGTCGCGCCCGCGCCGAGGCCCGCAAGGAACGCATGATTCATGGAAAAGTGGCTTAGGGACCGTCGGGTCACCGAGGTCGAGTGCCTGGTTCCCGATCTCACCGGGATTCCGCGCGGCAAGATCCTGCCGGCCGGGAAGTTCATCCGCTGCCAGGACGACCGCTCGCTGCGCCTGCCCGAGCAGATCTTCACCCAGACCGTGACCGGCGAGTGGCTGTCGGCCGACGAGGACCCGACCGACCCGACGATTCCCGACATCTACCTGGTGCCCGACCCCGACAGCCTACGCATGGTGCCGTGGTACGACGAGCCGACGGCCCAGGTCATCAACGACTGCCTGCGCGCCAACGGCGAGCCGGTCGAGATGGCTCCGCGCCAGTTGCTGCGCCGGGTGGTGGCGCTCTACGACGACCGCGGCTGGGTGCCGGTGATCGCGCCCGAGCTCGAATTCTTCCTGGTCGCGGTCAACGCCGACCCGGACTATCCGCTCGAGCCGCCGGTCGGCCGCTCGGGACGGCCCGAGACCGGTCGCCAGTCCTACGTGATCGACGCGGTCAACGAGTTCGACCCCCTGTTCGAGGACGTCTACGACTATTGCGAGGCGCAGGAAATCGACATCGACACGCTGACCCACGAGGCCGGCGCGGCGCAGATGGAGATCAACTTCGAGCACGGCGACCCGCTGCGCCGGGCCGACGACGCCATGCTGTTCAAGCGCACCGTCCGCCAGGCCGCGCTGCGCCACAACGTCTATGCGACCTTCATGGCCAAGCCCATGAGCGGCGAGCCCGGCTCGTCGATGCATATCCACCAAAGCGTGGTCGACAAGAAGACCGGGCGCAACCTGTTCGCCACCCGCTCGGGCGCCGATTCGCGCCTGTTCCTCTCGCATATCGCGGGCTTGCAGAAGTACCTGCCCGCGGCCATGCCGCTGGTTGCGCCCAACGTCAACTCGTATCGACGCCTGCAACGCTATTCCGACGCCCCGATCAACGTCCATTGGGGGCGCGAGAACCGCACCGTGGGCTTCCGGGTGCCCAACTCGAAGCCGCCGGCGCGCCGGGTCGAGAACCGGGTCGCGGGCGCCGACGCCAACCCCTATCTCGCGATTGCCGCGACGCTCGCCTGCGGCTATCTCGGCATGGTCGAGGGGCTCGAGCCCTCGAAGCCGATCACCGGCTCGGGCTACGAGCGCGCCCACGGCCTGCCGCGCTACCTGCCCGAGGCGCTCGACAAGCTGCGCGCCAGCCGGCCGCTGCGCGACGTGCTCGGCCGCGAGTTCGTCGAGGTGCTGATCGCCGTCAAGCAGGCCGAGCACGATGCCTATCAGCACGTCATCAGCTCGTGGGAGCGCGAATACCTGCTGCTCAACGTGTGATTCCGACGCGCCCGATTCCGCGCGGGGACGCCCGCGTGGCGTTCCCGCGCCCGCCATGCTAGGCTCGATCATGGCCCGCACGACGACCAGGCGCGAGCCTCGGCGCTCGCTTCACGACGACCTTCTGATCCTCTGCGCGCGAATCGGCTTCAACCCCTAGGCCGCGCGCGCCCGACACCGTCGTCCCGCGTCCGCCCCACGGGCGCGATACCCCCGTTCGGAGAGGATTTCGTCCCATGACAACCAATGCCACCGCGGTTTGGCGGGAAATGGACCGCCGCCACCACCTGCACCCCTTCACCGACGCCAAGGCCCTCAACAAGACCGGCGTGCGCGTGATTACCCGCGCCGACGGCGTCTACCTTTGGGATTCGGAGGGCAACCGCCTGCTCGACGGCATGGCGGGGCTGTGGTGCGTGAACATCGGCTACGGCCGCAAGGAGCTGCGCGAGGCGGCGATGCGCCAGCTCGACGAGCTGCCCTACTACAACACCTTCTTCCAGAGCGCGACGCCCCCGGTGATCGAGCTTTCGGAGATGCTGAGCGAGCTGACCCCCGCCGGGCTCGATCACGTGTTCTTCGCCAACTCGGGCTCGGAGGCCAACGATACCATCGCCAAGCTGGTCCGGTTCTACTGGAACCTGATGGACAAGCCCAAGAAGAAGACCATCATCAGCCGCGAATACGCCTATCACGGCGTCACCATGGCGGCGGCGAGCCTCTCGGGCCTGACCCCGATGCACGGCGATTTCGACCTGCCGCTTCCGGGCTTCGTCCATGTCGCCGCGCCGTATTGGTACCGCCACGGCGGCGATCTCGACCCCGAGGAATTCGGCTTCCGGGCGGCGCGCGCGCTCGAGGACAAGATCAAGGCGCTCGGCCCCGAAACCGTCGGCGCCTTCATCGGCGAGCCGATCATGGGCGCCGGCGGCGTGATCGTCCCGCCCGCGAGCTACTGGCCCGAGATCCAGCGCATCTGCCGCGAATACGACGTCCTGCTGATCGCCGACGAGGTGATCTGCGGCTTCGGCCGCACCGGCGAGTGGTTCGGCTCGGACACCTACGCCATCGCGCCCGATTTCATGACCCTGGCCAAGGGGCTGTCGTCGGGCTACATGCCGATCTCGGCGGTCATGGTCCACGACCGGGTGGCCGGGCCGATCATCGAGAAGGGCGGCGAGCTCGCCCACGGCTTCACCTATTCGGGCCATCCGGTGGCCGCGGCGGTGGCGATCGAGAACCTGCGCATCCTGCGCGACGAGAAGATCATCGACCGCGCGGGCGACGATATCGGCCCCTATTTCCAGGCCCGCCTGCGCGAGCTCGCCGATCACCCGCTGGTCGGCGAGGTGCGTGGCGCCGGCCTGGTCGCGGGCATCGAGCTGGTCGAGGACAAGGCCGCGCGGCGCTCGTTCGACCCCGCGCGCGGGGTCGGCGCCGCCTGCCGCGACGCCTCGGTCGCGAACGGCCTGGTGATGCGCGCGGTGCGCGACGTCATGGTGCTGTCGCCGCCCCTGGTGATCAGCCGCGCCGAGATCGACGAGATGGTCGCCACCGCCCGCAAGGCGCTCGACCTCACCGCCGAGACGATCGCCGGGTAGGGCGCCGCGATGTCTTTTGATTGATGGGGTGGACGGCCCCCGACCCGCGCCGTCACCCCACCCAACCCTCCTCCATCGAGAGGAGAGGGCTTTTGGTCCGAGGTCAGGCCACGATTCCCCCTCCCTTGACGGGCGGAGGCCGGGGGGAGGGGGAAAACGCCGACTAAGCGCGTCAGACTCTAGGCGCGCGGACCAACGCCGCCCAGCGGGCGCCGAGCGCCGCGCAGAAGTCGAGCGCCGCGTCGAGATGGCGGTCGAGCTCGCCCGCGATCCGGGCGTGAAAGTCGGGATAGGCGGCGTCGTGCCTCGACGTCCGGCTGTCGGCGACCCAGTCCGCGACCATCGCGCGCGTGACCTCGAAATGACACTGGAAGCCATGGGTCGCGGACCCCGTCCGAAAGACCTGGTTGCGGCACGCCGCGCCGGTCATCAGAAGGGTGCTCCCGGGCGGCATGTCGAAGCTGTCGTGGTGCCATTCCATCACCCGCTCGGGCAGGGCGAGACCGCCGAGCAGCGCGTCGCCAGCGGCCGCCGGCGTCGCCTCGAGCGCGACGAAGCCGAGCTCGGGCGCGTCCATCCGATAGGCGCGCCCGCCGAGCGCCCGGGCGATGAGCTGGGCGCCGAGGCAGATGCCGAGGACCGGCCGCGCCGCCTCGTGGGCCTCGCGGATCAGCGCCCGGGTTCGGATCAGATGCGGGTAGTCGGCGTCGTCGTTCGCGCCCATGACGCCGCCCAGCGCCAGAAGCCCATCGAACCCGGTCATGTCGTCGGGCAGGGACGCGCCCGTCTCGATGTCGCGGGTATCGAGCGCGAGCCCCGCCGCCTCGAGCGCCGTCGCGAACGCCCCCGCGCCGCCGAAGGTCTGGTGCTGGGCCACCAGGACCTTGCGTTTTTCACCCATGATTCCTCCCTGGATTCCGGTTTTTCGTTTCTCACCCGAGCGCCCGCACCAACCACAGGCTGAGCGTCGGGAACGCGAACAGGGCCGCGATCCGCAGCCCGTCCGAGATCAGGAAGGGCGCGACGCCCTTGAACGTCTCGCGCATCGGCACGTCGCGCGCAAGCGCGTTGATGACGAACACGTTGAGCCCCACCGGCGGCGTGATCAGCCCGACCTCGACCACCACCAGGGTAAGAATGCCGAACCAGATCGCCGCCTCCTCGCCCCCCATGCCGAGGTCGAGCCCGGCGACGATCGGGAAGAACACCGGGATCGTCAGCAGGATCATCGATAGGCTGTCCATCACGCAGCCGAGCACCAGGTAGAAGACCAGCATCGCGGCGATCACCGCCAGGGGCGGCAGACCGCTTCCGGCGATCAGCCGCGCCGCCGCGTCGGGCATGTGGCTGAGCGCGAGGAAGGCGTTGAACAGCTCGGCTCCGATCAGGATGAGAAAGATCATTCCCGTCGTCTGCGCCGTGCCGTAGAGGCATTCGATCAGCCCGTCGAGCCGCATCCGCCCGTGGGTCACGGCGAGCGCCCCGGTGCCGAACGCGCCGATCGCCGCGCCCTCGGTGGGCGTGAACCAGCCCCGGTAGATGCCGATGACGACCAGCGCGAAGATCACCACCACGGTCCAGACCTCGGCGAGGCTCGCGAGGCGCTCGCGCAGGCTCGCGCGGCGCGCGGCCGGCCCGGCCTCGGGATCGACGCGGACGGTGATGGCGATCGCCGCGACATAGCCGAGCGCGGCGAGCGCCCCGGGAACGATCGCGGCGACGAACATCTTGCCGATCGACTGCTCGGTGAGGATCGCGTAGATCACCAGCACCACCGATGGCGGGATCAGGATGCCGAGCGTCCCCCCGGCGGCGAGCGCGCCGGTCGCGAGCGCGCCCGAATAGCGGTAGCGCCGCATCTCGGGCAGCGCCACGCGGGCCATGGTCGCCGCGGTCGCGAGCGACGAGCCGCAGATCGCACCGAAGCCCGCGCAGCCCCCCACCGCCGCCATGGCGAGCCCGCCGCGGCGATGCCCGACCCAGGCATGGGCGGCGCCGAACAGGGCGCGGCTGAGCCCGGCATGGGTCGCGAACTGCCCCATCAGAAGAAACAGCGGCACGACCGAGAGCGAATAGCTCGACACCCGAAAATACGGCCCGGTCTTGAGATAGGCGATCAGGGGCGCCCAGCCGGAAAGCGCGACATAGCCCGCCATGCCCGTGACCAGCATGGCGACCGCGATCGGCATGCGGAGCGCCATCAGAACGATCAGGACGGCGATCATCGCGACGCCGAGATCGACCCCGGTCATGGCCGCGACCGCCCGCCCCCGGAAAACGCCATGTGGAGCGCGACCACGGCCAGCAGCGCCGAGGAGGCGACGATCGGCGCGAACCCCCACCAGATCGGCACGCCGAGGATCATCGAGGTCTCGCCCGCCGCCCGCAGCTCGACCCCGCCGAGCGCGAGCCGCCAGGCGAACAACGCCGCGATGGCGGCCAGCACCAGCGCGTGCAGGCGGTCGAGCCAGGCGCGCGTACGCGCGCCGAAGCCCCGGGTGAACAGATCGACCACCACGTTGCCGCGCGTGATCTGGCAATAGGGCAGGAAGGCGAAGACCGCGACCGCGCAGCCGATCTCGACGAGCTCGAAATCGCCCGGGATCGGCCGCCCGAACAGGCCCCGGCCGATCACGCTCGCGACCGTGACCACCATGACCGCGAGCAGCACCGCGCCGCCGCCGAGCGCGAAGCCGCGCGCCAGCGCATCGAGCGCGTGGGCGGGGTGCGTGGCCGGCGCGGCGCGCGGGGGGGCCGGGCTTGCGCTCACGCGGTCGGCCCTACTTCTTGGCTTCGAACTCGGCGACCAGCGCCTTGGCCTCGTCATAGAGCGCTTGGCCGTCGAGGCCGCGCGCGGTCGTGTCCTTGATCCATTGATCGATCACCGGCCGCGTCGCCGCCTTCCAGCGCGCGACCTCGGCCCGGTCCAGGGTGATGATCTCTTTGCCGCGCGCCAGGGCGGCCGCGATCCCCGGGGCCTCGGCCGCGTCCCAGATCTTGCCCGCCCATTTGGCGACCGAAAGCCCCGAATTGGCGTCGATCACCGCCTTGAGATCGGCGGGCAGGCTTTCGTAGCGCGCCCGGTTCATGGCGAGCAGGAACACCGCCGTATAAAGCCCCGAGTTGGTGTGGTAGCGCGTGATCTCGTGAATCCGGAGCGGCAGCGTCACCTCGTAGGGCAGCGCCGCGCCGTCGACCACGCCACGCGCGATCGCCTCGGGCACCTGGGGTACCGGCATCCCCACCGGGGTCGCGCCGAGGGCGGCGAGCGCCGCCGTGATCGCCCGCGACGGCGCGCGGATCTTGAGGCCCTTGAGATCCTCGAGCCGGCGGATCGGATGCTTCGCCATATGGAGCGCGCCGGGCGCGTGCACGTGCAGCGCGATCACCTTGACGTCCTTGAACTCGTCCTTGAGATGACGCTGATAGAAGACCGTGAGCGCCTGGCTGGTCGCCTCGGCCGAGCCGGCGACGAAGGGCAGCTCGAACACCTCGACCAGGGGGAAGCGCCCGGCGGTATAACCCGGCAGCGTCCAGGCGAGATCGACCACCCCGTCGCGCACCTGGTCGTAAAGCTGGGGCGCGCGCCCGCCGAGCTACATGGAGGGGAAGATTTCGATCCGGATGCGCCCGTTCGACTGGGCCATGACCCGCTCGGCCCAGGGGGCGAGGAACTTGGCATGGGTGGTCGAGCTCGGCGGCAGGAAGTGATGCAGGCGCAGCGTCACCTCGGGCTCGGCCGCGCGCGCGACGTCCCCCGGGGCGTTCGCGGCCAGGACCCCGGCGGCGAGCAGCAACGCGCCCACCACGCGAAACAGTGATTCCACGCGCAACAAGGTTGCCAAGACCGTCATCGCGAATATCCTCCCTCTCCTCGGCCGCGCCCGGGGTGCGACACGAGAACGGTCCGGGCGCGAACGCCGCAACACTCTATCGTCCGGCCGCCGAAATGCCAGCGAATCCATGCGCGCCGCCGCGTGGTTTCCGAGGCGTGGCTCGGGCGCGGTTTGACAGGGCGCGGGCGGGGTCTTTAGGATCGCCGCCGTCCCCATCTGCCGTCCCGGTTCCCAAGCCCCGTGTCCCTTCGCATCACAACCTGGAACGTGAACTCGGTGCGCGCGCGCCTGAACGGCATCGCCGCGCTGGTCGAGGCCCGGTCCCCCGACGTCATCTGCCTGCAAGAGACCAAGGCGGCCGACGAGGCGTTCCCGGCCGACGCCTTCCGCACGCTCGGCTACGATCACCAGATCGTCAACGGCCGCAAGGGCTACAACGGCGTCGCGATCCTCTCGCGCCTGCCGCTCGCGCCCGGCGACGCCAATGACTGGTGCGCGCGCGACGACAGCCGCCACGCAGTCGCGATCCTGGCCGACGGGACCGAGATCCATAATTTCTACGTCCCCGCCGGCGGCGACGAGCCCGATCCGGTCGCCAACGACAAGTTCGCCCACAAGCTCCGCTTTCTCGACGAGATGGCGGTCTGGTTCGCCGCTCGCAAGGCGGCCGGAAACCTCTTCGTGCTGCTCGGCGACCTCAACGTCGCGCCGCTCGAAACCGACGTCTGGTCGCACAAGGCGCTGGTCAACGTGGTCAGCCACACGCCGGTCGAGGTCGAAGCCCTCGCCCGCGCCCGGGCGGCGCACGACTGGGTCGACGCGGTGCGCCGCTTCATCCCCGAGAACGAGCGGGTCTATAGCTGGTGGAGCTACCGCGCCCGCGACTGGCAGGCGGCCGACCGGGGGCGGCGGCTCGATCACGTCTGGGTGACGCCGGCGCTGGCCGACGCGCTCGAAGGGATCGACATTCTGCGCGAAGCGCGCGGCTGGCCCCGGCCGTCGGACCACGTGCCGGTCACGCTGCGGCTCCGCGCGTCGGGAGGCGTCGAACGGTGAGCGAACATCTCCGCCTCGAGATCGCGGGCGCGCGGGCGACCATCACTCTCGACCGACCCGAAAAGCGCAACATGCTGGAGACCGCCGATCTCGCGGTCCTCGACGGCTTTCTCGAGCGCGTCGAAAGGACCGCCGCGGCGCGCGTGCTGGTCGTGACCGGGGCCGGCGAGCGCGCGTTCTCGTCGGGCTTCGCCCATGGCGACGTCGCCGACACCGACTGGCGCGCCAACCCGATCGAGGCGACGATCAACCGGCTCGAGGCGCTGCGCCTGCCGACCGTCTGCGCGCTCAACGGCGGGGCCTACGGGGCCTCGGCCGATCTGGCGCTCGCCTGCGACTTCCGAATCGGCGTGACCGGCCTGCGGGTCGCGCTTCCGGCGGCGCGGCTCGGGGTGATGTACAACCTGAGCGGCCTCGCCCGCTTCGTCCGGCGCATCGGCCCCGGCCCGGCGCGCCGCCTGCTGCTCGCCGGCGAGGAAATGGACGCCGAGACGCTGCTCGCGGTCGGCTATCTCGACCGCCTGGTGGCGCGGGACGCGCTCGCCGCCGAGACCGATCGCCTGGCCGAGCGGCTCGCCGCGCTCGCGCCGCGCGCGGTACAGGGCATGAAGCGCGCGCTGGTCGGGCTCGCGCGCGGCGAGCTGGACCGCGCCTGGGCCTAGGCCGAAATCCTCGCCTGCTTCGCCTCCGACGATCTCAAGGAAGGGCTCGCCGCCTTCGCCGAGCGCCGCGCGCCGCGCTTCACTGGACGCTAGAGTTGATCCGCCGAGTCGGCGGTTCTCCTTCCCCCTGGCCCCCTTGTCTGTTTGGTTTGTGCGATAGGCATGTCGAGAGGGGCGGTGGCTCCCGGGTTTCCGAAATCGAAACTCGGGGTCCGAGCGCCTACCGCGCGCCGCGATTCCGGCTCGCGGCCTCCTGAAGCTGGCGCGTGGTGAGATCGAGCCGGTGGGCGAGCTCGCGCATGATGGCGATCGCGATTTCCGGGAACTGGTTGATGAGCTGAAAGAACAGATCCTTCGAGATCCGCATGGTCGTGAGCCGGGTCTTGGCGGTCACCGTCGCGGTGCGCGGCACGTCGCACAGGATCGCGATCTCGCCGACGATGTCGTTGGGCCCGATGGTGGCGACGGTCATCGGGCCGCCCGGAGTGTTGACGCTGACGTCGGCCTCGCCGTCGACGATGATGAAGGCGGCGTCCCCCGCCTCGCCCTGACTGAACAGGCGCTCGCCCGACTCGAAGGCGATCCGCCGGCTGGTGAAGGCGAGCAGCTTGAGCTTCTTGGGCTCGATCTTCGCGAACAGGGGGATCTTGCGCAGCCGCTCGACGTCTTCGTTCAGGGTCATGCCTCTTCCCTCCCGCGCCGGCGCGTGGCGGCTTATTCCGCCGCGACCAGCTCGTTGAAATGCGTTTCCGGCCGGGTGAGCTCGCCATATTCGCCCTGCTCGACCAACCGGCCGTCGCGCAGCACGATCACCGCGTCGAAGTCCTCGGCGAGGCTCGGCCTGTGCAACGCCCAGATCACGCCGCGCCCGGCGAACTCGGCGCGCAGATTGGCGACGATCCGGTTGTGGCTGCCGCCGTCCAGCGCCGCGGTCGCCTGGTTGACGATCAAGAGATCGGGCCGCTTGAGGACCGCGCGCGCGATCGCGAGCTTCTGGCGCTGGGCCGCCGACAGCCGCCCGCCGCCGATGCCCACCGGGAAATCGAGACCGACCTCGACCACCGCCTCGCGCAGGCCCACCGCGTCGATCACCTCGGAGATCAGCGCCCCGATCCGGGCCTCGGCCTGGGCCTGGCCATAGGCCAGCTTGCCGAACAGGATGTTGTCCTGAAGCGTGGCTGCGGCGTTGTAGCGCTCGGCATCGAAGAACTCCACCGCGCCCCGCAGCGCGGCGGGAAGCTCGCGGCGAAAGGCGCGGCGCGCCTCGAGAAGCCGCGCCTGCATCGCCTCGTCGAGCATGCCCAGGGCGTGGCGCGCCGGGATCAGCTTGAACGGCAGCGCAAGCAGCTTGCGCCGGTCCTCGCCCTCGAGCGTGGCGAGCGCCTCGGGCGCGACGCGGGCGACGAGCTCGCGGTACGCGGGCAGGTCGTCGGCGTCGATGAAGCTGAAGGTCTCGAAGAACTCGTGGCCCGGGGGCAGGTCCGATAACAGCTCGACCATGGTGCGCGCGACCTCGTGTCCGGTGGCGAGCA
>Ga0114931_10007970_pt1 | contig 12871 bp, 14 predicted proteins | sample 2SBtaG_FD_89579 | JGI IMG/M metagenome (GOLD analysis project Ga0114931, IMG submission 89579) | Deep subsurface microbial communities from Kolumbo volcano to uncover new lineages of life (NeLLi) - 2SBTROV14_V59a metaG | ecosystem: Environmental > Aquatic > Marine > Volcanic | place: Kolumbo...
CACCTCCGCGTCCTGTGCCGAAAACAAGGGAACTGCTTGCGGCCAGGACTCATTGGTCGAGTTCCAGGCCCGCGGTTTCGTCTAAGCTGTCAAACAACTTGTTAGCGCCGCTCGGCAGTTTCACCGATGACGGCGCCGAATCATCCTCGACTCTCACGTCGAGATTTCCTCCTTTGCCTGCCTGAATCCCAGGTCAAAGCCAGGAGGTCGCCGGGGGTCTCTCAAGAAACCGGCCAGCACTTTCCCGCTTCGAGCAGCGGGTCGCTTCGACAGATCAACGCCTCTGATCAGGTCGTTCTGTCGCTACTAGAAAATTTCGTTTCCGTCTGCACTGCCTCCCGTCCGATCACTGGAGCGCCCTTCGAGAGATCGACTACCGGCCGCCACTCGTCGACCGTTAGGTACGTGCCACCCACCTTCAACGCCTCGATGCGCGCTTCGTTCTCGGAAGCCACTTCACGATCAAGCGTGGGAATGCCTTTCGAGCCTGGCTTCGTGAGAAAGAAACGTGTCCCTTCCGGCTCTGCGTCCTTGCTTCTTCGCGCGCGCCCGCCACTCGTATTGCGCCGCGACGACGACGAAGGCCTCGGCGCCCTCGCCGCTTCCGGCTTTGTTGTCGCTATCGTTGGTGTTTCCATTTTGCCTGCCTCCTTCCGTGTTCTCACTCTCCGATCAACAGGCTCGACTGATCGAGCCCCGTATCCTTCTCGCCCACCATCTGCGACTCGCCGAACTCGGCTACCAGCAAACCACTCGGAACCCTCTCCGAACGTCGTTTCTGAATCAGGCGCACCAGGTAGCGGCTCACAATCCGGTCGGTGAACTCACTCTTGTTGCGGATCCGGTGTACTTCCTTCACTCCGAAGGCGACGTAGGTCCAAGGCTGATTCGCGACCGGCTCGTTCGAGCGCAGCTTGAAGGTTGACGTGATCTGCTCGTCCCTGATCTTCCCGACGATGTCCTCTTCCCGGAGGCGATTCATCACGTGCTGCCGCAGATTGGCGGTCATCATGTTGAGCGCGTCGGCAAACTGCTGGTCGACCGAGCTTGGCGTGTAGGCCAGGTAATGCTCCAGAAACCGCCGGACCACTGCGCGTCCCTCGATATCGGCCGGCGCGGTCTCGGAGCTGGCTGTGCCCGAAAGCATGTTCAGCAGGCCCCGGCTCGGTAAGCTTGCCTTGACTCCCCCTCCGACAACGGTCGCCTCGCCGTTGGCCGCGACTCGAATCACTGTTGGAGGCTGGAGCCGCACGTAGATCGCAAAGCCGAGGCTCAAAAGCGCTATCGCCCCAAACAGCAACGCCAGCACCATCGAGCGGTTCGCGTACGCGCGCAGTGCTCCGTCGTGCTCGTAGTACTTCGAGTAGCGGGTCTTCTCCGGAAGGTGTGATGCGCTCTGTTCGCTTCTTCTCATTAGTTGATCTCCACTCAGTCCTCGTCGGCGTCTCCACCCCGGACCCCTCGAATCCCATTGCGCGTCCAGCGCGCCATCGTCCCCGTCGCCGTGCCGACGCCGTAGCCGATTGCGTGCCAGGCGTTGAAACGGCCCATCCGGCCCGGTCCGGGGTAGTGCTGCTGGGCGGCCGCGCTATGGTAGCCGGCATCAGGTTGTGGCCCTGTCCCGGCCTGCATGAAGCCCTGGCCTCCAGGCTGCCCGCTCCCGGCCTGCGTGGCCGCTGACAGCTGACCGGCAATTCCCCGAGGCGCTTCACTTCCACTTGCTGCGCCGGAACCAACCGCCAACGAACCTTGCGCAGGCACTGGCGGTGGTTGGTTTGAGAATCCGGCGGCCGCACCTCCACCCTCTGGGCCCCTGCCGCCGGAGCTACCCATGCCAACGCCTCCTCTTCCTCCTCTACCTCCCCCGTGAGACGCAGCGCTGTGCCCGGCGGACTGCCCCACGATGACGCTTGAGACTGCGTGGGCCAGGGTGGCCGTCCCCGCTGCCAGCGCGAACATCGTCGTTCCTATATCGCCCGACACGATCCGGCGTGCAACGAACGGAATCAGCGCGATCATGATGGAAAGAAGAAGGCTGCCCAGCGCGATCAGCATCGCCTGCGTGCTGCCAAGGAACGCCCCGCCGACACTCCTCTCCGCGAGTATCGTCGTCACGCTGTTCGCATTGATCGCGGTGAGCAGCACACCGAACACCGCGTAGACGATCCCCCACGCATTGAAGATCACCAGGTTGACCAGGTACGCCCGCGCAAGCTGCCCGGCGCCAAGGGCCGGGTACATTGCGACCACCAAGGGGCCGCACACGTAGAGAACCGATCCATACATCGAATAGAGAAGGGAAAAGACGGCGTAGGTGAGCGGATAGATGACGATCGCCACCAGTTGCAGCGCCACGCTGACAAACCCGGCGATCCCGCCCGGGATCAGGTTCCACCAGGCATTCACGTTCACGTGCAGCCATTGCCCGAGCTCTTGCCGGAAGCGGTCCCAGACATCGGTTGGCGAGATCATCCCGGCCACTTGGTTCACCGCGCCATTCACGCTTCTAAACACCGACGGGTAGCCGGCGATGATGAGTCCGATGATCATGAACTTCACGGCAACTGTACCCATCGCGCGAACGTCCCCGCCGCGGGAGTACGCCTCGAAGATTCCAATCAAGGCGCAGAGCACGAGGATCGCCTGGGCGATGTTCAGAACAGTCGCCATGATCGGGCCGCTGTCGATCCCGGCGAGCACTGTCTGAAACATCTGTTGGAAGTAGAACATCCCCGTTCCTACCGGTCGAACGCGTCGATCAACTGTTGTCTTGTTTCCCGCGTTCGCCGCGAATTCTCTTTGAGGTCGGCGCCGGCATTCGTCATCGCGATCGCTCGGATTCTCATCAGTTCCGCCATGGCCGACTGCGTATAGGCGTGCGCCCGCACCAACCACGCCGCCGCCTGCGCCTCGATCATCGGAGCCGTACCCGGAGCCGCCGCGGCCAGCTCGGTGCTCAGCCGCTCCGCCGCCCGCAGCTCTTCCTCGGTGATCGCATCAATCGCAATCGCCTTCTTCATCGCTGCCTGCGCGGCTGCGTCCGTGATGTCGATCCGGTCGCGCGTCTCCGGCGCCGCATCCTGGGGAATCGGGATGCCCTGATACACCTGCCGGAAGTCCGAGTTCACCCGGCCAATGTTGGCGGGATCGCGGGACAGCAGCGTCTGCTCCAGCCGACGCGGATTTGGCAACGTGGCGCTCGCCACCGGCAGATTCCCGATCGAGCGAATCTGGTTGTAGATCCCCCGCACTGCGCCCACTACCCCTTGAGCGCGCCGAATCGCGTCCAGCGGATAGACGGTCTCCTGAAAGAAGGTATTGATCTCATCGAACATATCGTTGAGCGTGCTCAGCGCCCCGTTGATCACTCGCAGTCCCCGTCCGATGACGTTGCTGATCGCCGTACCGATTGAGTTGATCGCGCCAACGATGACAGGAATGCTGATCGGCAACTGTGCGCGCCCCGGTTGCGGCGCGACAACTGAGAGCACCAAGAGCAGCACGAGAATCTTCGTCCGCGTCCTCCAGATTCCTGCCGCTACTCCCTTCAAACGCACGGTCATCCTCCTCACCTCACCTCTCGAACATCCCTTTCATGTCCCGCCGGACCTCGCCGGCGAACATCGCACTCCGTTTGCGGATCACGTTCTCATGAGCCAGCCGCGCGGCTTCCTGCCGCAGCTCGGCCGCCAGCATCTTTTGCATCATGGCGTGGCTCTCGATCGAGGCAATAATTCCGGCTCCCGCGAGGTACGGCGCCGACCCGGGTGCCATTCTCGTTCCCTCGTCCTCGATTTGCTCGGCGGCCTGCACCATCCGGTCACTGAGTGCGTCCCCTGCTTTCGCGGCCTTGAGGCTTGTCCTCGCCAGCGCGTCATCGATGTCCACCAACTCCCGGTCGATCGGGTGCGCGTCTCTCGGGCCAGGCACATCTCGAAAAGTGTGTGTGTAGGCCCGATCCAACTGCGAGTAGTCGCTGGTGGACCGGTTCCGCATGACGCTTTCGAGCGACGCTGGGTTCGGCAACTGCGCGCTTTGAACCCCGATCCGGTGCAGACGCCACAGCAGCGCTCGGAACTGGCCAATCATCTGTCTGACCATCCCTTTGGCCCGCTCGATCAGCGCCCGAGGCCAGACGATGTTCTCCCAGAGGTTCCGGAGCTCATTCACGAATCCGGTGATCTTGGCGAGCCAGCTTGCAGCCGCGTCAAGCAGTGGGCGAATCGTGTTGCTGATCACCCGTATGACCGCGTTGGCTGCCGCGACGACCGCCGCCATGGTGAGCTGCCCACTCACCGGTAGCGGCGCGAACGTCGCTATCAGCACCACCCCCATCGTGGTCAGCGCCAGGATGCGACGCACCCGCGTCATCATCACCAAGCCGAGCAAGCCGGCCAGCAGCGTGCTGATCGGATTCATCGCGCTCCCCCTTGCGCCGCACTCGCCGCGACAGCTCCGGAAATCTCCTCCGGCAACTGAGGCACGCTTGCCAAACCTGTTGGGAATTTCTCCGCCAACTCCCGGTAGCATTCGAGCAGCGGTCGTCCCTCGTTTCTCGCCAGGTAGTAGCTGCGATAGGCTCGTTCCCGCGGATACGTGGTGCAGATCCAGTACTCCTCCGCAGTCGGCACGAGCCGAATCGTCTGCGTGGTGTCGGCCTTCTCACCGAGCACCAGCAGCACCTCTGCGCTCTTGCCTTTCTTCGGCGTCGCAAACCGCTTGATCTCGTTCAGCGCCGTCTCGTTCAAGTGGAGGTGCGTCGCCAGCTGACTCAGATCTCCGGGCTGCTGGCCGACGATCTTGGTCGAGACGTTCTTCACAATCCCCGGCCCGTGAATGCGTGGCTGCGTCTCCGTGCCCACGAAGTCCTCGAGCGTTTGGCTGATGCCCCATACGCTGGCGCCGCGCTTGCGGGCCGTTCGGAACAACTGCACCACCTCGGGCGCGAGTACCGGCGAGTCGAGCAGCGACCAGCACTCGTCAAGCACCGTGATGTTCGGCTGACCCGTCCTCCCCGAGGCACGCTCCGACATGGCGTGCGCGATCATCATCGACATGGCGGTTTCGAGTTTCGGATCCGTCTGCAGATCCTCGATGTTGAAGAACAGCCAGTTCGCATCGGTCCGTATCGTCGTCGGCCTATCGAAGAGCTTCGTGTATATGCCTCTCTCGCCAGTCCAGTCGCGCAGCTTCACCGCGGCCAGCTGCGCGATGTCGCGGATTCGCTCGATCTGTGCCTCGTCACGCCAGTTCATGAGCTCGTCTCTGAGATCTCTGTAGGTCGGAATCGGACTCGAATAGCGCACCGCACAGCGCTTGTAGGTGCTCGCGATCGCGTCGCTGAGGATGTTGTCGAGCAGCGAGGAGTCCGCGTCTGGCGAGACGCCGATCATGTGGCGGGTGAGGTTCTTGAGAAACGCGATCTTCTCCCTCGACGGCGCCGTGGTCCCCGGCGGCAGATCCCAAGGGTTGAGCGTCTGGCTCCCCTCGAGATCCACTTCGATCGACCGCCCACCCATCAGGTCAACCAGCGGGCGGTAGGAGTCACCCCGCTCGAGAATCGAGATCAGCGGGTTCGCCCGCGCCATCATGAGCAGGAACATTTGCGCCATGAAGGTCTTGCCGCCGCCCGACTTCGCCATGAACAGCATGTTGGCGTCGCCCAACCCGGGATCGAACGGGGAGAACGGCACGAGCTGCCGGTACGGTGTCTCGATCAGAATCAGCGGCGAGTCCGGTGTTCCCTGCCACGGGGTCTCGACCGGCAGCAGGTCGGCGGCATGAAGCGTCAGGCAGTCATGCTCGCGCTTGTTCTCCTCTCCCAGACCGGGCAGACTCGCCACGTACAGCCGCCGCTTGGCGAGGTCTTCCGGCAACCCGCGCGCACCGTTCATCCGCATGATGGCGTGCAGCACGCGGTGTCGCCGGTCGGCCAGTACTCGCTCCTGCTCTTCGAGCTCGCGCCGGCTGTTGGCGGGCGCGGACGTCCGCAGCGCGATCACCATGCTCACCTGGGAGGTCTTCAACGAACTCGCAATCAGGTCCTGCAGCGTTGTGACCAACTGCTGTTGGGCCACCTGCGCTTCAATGTTGACGCGCAAGCCGCCCCGGGAGTCCTTCTGCGCCGCGAGCATCCGGCGCAGGCGGCCCTTGTAATGCTTCAATCGTTCGCTCTGGTCGGGAATCGCGACCTCCGTCGTGACAACCACCGGGAAGTCGAGCACGAGCAGCTCACGCAGAATCCCCGGGAACGTCCCGTCCGGCAGATCCTTCAGCGAAACGAACGAGTAGAGCAGCCCGCCGATCTTGAGATACGTCTCTTGCTCATCCTCGATGTTGTTGTTCACCGCCTGCTCTCGGGCGCTGCGGTAATCGAAGCCGGGCCCCCGGTACGCGACCCGGTCGTCGAGCAGCGGATTCATCGCCCGCTTCAGCTCCCGAAACAGCTCCCCGTCATTCATCCGCCGAACCGTCATTCCCGTCGCCAGCAGCGTCTGTTCGATGCCCGTCAGAATCGAACCGAACTCCGAGAGCAGATCCTCGTGCTCGCGCCGGGTGCGCCGGATGCACTTCTCCGCCGACAGCCCCCAGCCCGCGCTCACCCGCTTCGCGAAACCACCGCTGATCCCCGACCGTGGCGCTTCGTGATGAACCCCCGGATCCCAGTGGAAGTAAACATGGAGCAGCGACCGCAAATAGAACCCGCTCGCTCCCTTCCTCTTCCAAGCCTCCATCCGCACGCCGTCAAGCGACTGAAGCGTCGCATTGCCGGTGCGAAGCTGGTCTCTGTAGCGCCCGCAGAGATCCCCGAACCCCTCGACGATCTCGAACCGCACCTGCATCCGGAGGGAGCGCTCGGGCAGCGAACGGACCAGCGCCTCGAGGGTCGCCTTCGTCCGGTTCCGCTCAGCGTTGCTGTGATAGTAGGAGTTGATCCCGCCCAGCTCATAGCCGGCGACGAACGCGCCGTTGGTCCGCACCATTACGTCGTCCAGGAAGTCGCGCACCGGCAACAGTTCGCACAGCGCCGGCTGGTGCAGGAACTCCTCGTGCTCCCGCATCGTCATCGGCATCCGGCCGCCTCCCCGTCGTTCAGGTAGCCGGATTTCTGCCCGGAATCGGGTTCCAGGCCGCAGTAGATGCGCGGCTTCGTGTGCCAGTTGATCCAGTCGTGCAGATACCCGCGCGGCTTGCCGTACTTCAACAGCAGCAACAACGGCACGCTCAGCACCGGCACTACATATTGCAGAAACACGTTCATCGGAACCCCCAGGATCAGCCGGTCAAAGAACCGGCCCACGATATTCATCAGCGCCGCCAGTGCGATGACCACGAACAGGTCCTCGAACTCGAGGTGCAGAAACGTCACCCGCGTGTGCAGATTGCGATGTACAGGTGTAATGTCGAGTGTCATGTCTTTCTCCCTAACCGACACCGCCGGTTCCCTGAGCCACGAAAAACTCCGCCAAGCGCACCAGCCCCGACAGCGTGAGCGCCATCCCAGCCGCCGCGAAGTGCCGCATCCACGGCATCCCGCTGTAGAGCCGGTGCCCGATGCCGCCATACGCGAGTACTCCCTGGACGATCTGCAGCACGGCGTAGAGCGGCATCAGAACGTTGCAGGTCCAGTTCACAACTCCGCGCAGCGTGATCCACACAGCGTCGGGATCATTCCACGCCGCCTGCGTCGAAAAGGTTTCGAGGCCGCGCACGAGACCCGAGACCATCAGACACAGGAATCCAGCCCAGTGAGCGTAGCCATGCGAGTGCCCCCTGGCGTACCGAAAGACTGCGATTGCAAAGAACAATCCGGCGAGCGTCGGCAGGATCACATTCCCGAGCCAGTTCGTGAAGTTCGTCAATCCACGCAGAAAGTCCATCTGCCCCTCACATCATCGCGACGACCAGGCGCCACAGCGCCGCGACCGTCAAAAACGCGCCGGCACAACCCACCAGCCGCAAAGCGGGTCTCCCAGCGGAAAAGTTCAGAATCGCCCCGATGATCGCTAGCCCCGCCGCATTCGGCATGATCCGGCTTGCGGTGTAAGTCCACAGACTCGCCAGCACGTCAGCCGTCGCGTACGGAGTGCCGTTGTTCCAGCTCTCCATCAGCGTGTGCGTTGCCGAAACCGACAACAGAAACATCGCCGCCAGAATCGAAGGGATCGGCGTCCCGCCCTCGACCACGTCGAGCACCGACCGCAACACCAGCCACGCCGCCAGCACTGGGACCAGTCTCGTAACGACAAACCGCGTCACGAAGTCCCCGACCTCAACGCGGAGAGTGTTCATCCAACCCGCTCCGATCCCCCCGCCTGGCATCGGCCCAACGAACGGATACCACGCCAACAACTGCGGGATCGTCAGCATCACAATGGCCCAAAACATCCACTTTGAGAACCCTCCCCCGCCGACCGAAAACGCAATCGTCCCCTCGCGCCGCAACGCCAACCCCGCCAGTACCAGCGCCACTAGAGACGCCGGCACCGTAAGCGCCAACAAAAGCCGAATCCCGTCCTGAATCAGATTCATGGTTGCCTCGAAGGGGCTAGGTTCCCGTGCCCCAAAACTTCGAAGGGGACTGGCTCCGGTGTCCTAAGCGAAGCGCATGGACATCGGTGCCTGTCCCCGCCCCTCGCACCTTCAGGAAATCCCCGCGCCCCCTTGGGCGATCCAGAACTCCAGCAACCGCGTCAAACCCGACACCACCAGCAGCCCCATGGCCGTCAGCAGCCAGCGAAAGAAACCACGCCCCATGGCGTAGCTCACCACGGCGCCCACCACCGCCACGCCGGCTCCCACCGGCGCGATCACGTTGCCGATCCAGTTGACCAGGTTCAAAAACGCCCCTTCCGGCTGCGCCCCTGTCTGCCCCTGCACGGCCACGTTGACCTGCGGCGCCACGCCCAGGTTCTGAGCAATCGCCACCGCCTGTACCAGCACAAGAAAACCCGCCAGCACAACAACAGCCCGCCTCATCCAAATGCACATCGATTTGATGACCTCCTTCAATCTGCTTTCCGCCCAGGTTGCAGTCCGGTCCGCCGCTATCAGCAGCTCGTCGGATGAACGATGCAACCAGAGCATGGCGGGATAGTACGGCAAGAAAGGAAAACGTGCAAAACAAGGGTCGAGGAAGGCGCTGGATCGACGGTGAGATAAGGGCACTATCAGGCGGAATCGGGGCTGTACGATTTGCCTCCGGCCGCCTTGACGGGAGTGGTCCGCTCCGAGGGGGCTGACGAGAACCACCGATTACTATTGAGAGTATTCAGCTTGTTACGCAATCTGGCTCCGCCGATGCGAGTTAGTCAACCCAAAGGGTTGCTCACACCGTCGAACGAGCAGAATTAATCGTTGAAGTCCGGGCGCGCATAGATGGTCTTGTGTTGACGCCTCGCCGCGTCGCCCTCAAGGATGGCTGACTGGAATTGGCTGTTGATTTGTTGTCCACAGGGGTTTAAGTTTGGAATTGGAGTGCTGAAAGGAAAGCTCTTGCATGGCTGACACAGCGACTGCTACTAACACCAAGCCCGCCGGGGGGGAGACCCCTAAGCTGCAGTACGCAAAACCGGAGCCGATCAAGCTCAAGAACCATCCCGACTTCAACGAACGGTGGCTGCAAGATTTGATCTCTCAAGACACCAGTATCTTGGGTCTCGGCGAGCTAGATCTGATCGAACGTGAGCGCCGCCAAGATCACGCCGGCCGCTTAGATCTACTCCTGGCTGACCCTGACGAGGATCGCAGGTACGAGGTTGAACTAATGTTAGGGGCCCTCGACGAGAGCCACATCATCCGCTGCATAGAATACTGGGACATTGAGCGTCGCCGATACCCTCAGTACGATCATTGTGCTGTTCTGGTCGCAGAAGACATCACTAGCCGATTCCTGAATGTGCTGAGCCTTTTAAACGGACAGATCCCCATGATCGTCATTCAGTTGAACGCCCTCAAGCTGGGACATCAGATCATCCTTGACTTTGTACGCGTGATGGACCGCGTGTCCCTAAGGAGAGACGATGTGGGTGAGGCTACAGCAACGCCGACCGACCGTGAGTACTGGATCAAGCGCAGTTCAGCCTCTGTTCTTAAGGTCGTGGACAAATGTCTGAAAGTGATAAATCAAAAGGCCGATCCCGCACAGAATCTGACGTACAATAAATACTTCATTGGTCTGAACGACGGGGCTCGTTCAAGGAATTTCGTGCACTTCAAACCCAAGAAGCAATTCCTTCACGTCCTGGCCGAGATTGAAAACAAACAAACCTGGATCGAGCGCTTTGAGGAAGAGGCGCTCTCTGCCTCTGCGAAAGAGGGGGGCCGGTTTCTGAAAGTGACGATCAAGCCGAATGAGTTCGAGAAGCATGAGAGTCTCATAGCTGAGTTGCTACTGGCAGCGGTGGACGAGTTCCAAAGTTAATGATCCCTCTTTGATCGAGCTGCTGACCAACTCAATATCCACTCGTTCGGCCATTTCGGCTGCGCCCGGTCTGGTAATTGCGGCTATTCCCATCGGTTCACTTTCTCGACCCAGAGTTCGCCCGATGTTCCCGGCGTCGGCCCGGAGCAGCAAACCGCGCAAGGTCCGGCGCATCCGGAGCCTCTCAAACACGCAGAGTCCGCTGCGAAGGGTTTACAGAACTCTCGCTTCAATGTGATTCGTGATCCCAGCCACCAAAACGTTATGCGCCGACCGTCGCATGTCGATCAGTTCCGGAGTCTTGTTTTCGCCGGTTGATATCGTACAGCCCCAATCAGCCCAAAAACAAAAACGGTCGGAATACCAACAAGAGCCACAACCTCCAGCCGAGGATGCGAGTTGCCGGTGAACCGATGAACCACCCCGAGCAGCCCCCAGGCCACCTGCGAACCCACAAGGAAATACAGCAGCGCGCGAACAGAACCTGGCATTCGGACTCGAAAAAGGATGACCAGGATCCCCAACGAAACCAGGCAAAGCGCCGCGTGGGCCGGGCTGAGAAACGCCACGAAGATCGCAGCAAGCAGAATCAGGACTACCGCAAGCAATGCCCTCGACAACATGCCGCTGCCAGTCCCGGCGGCATCACGGTAGCCGTCTTCTATGCCTCTGACGGCGGAACCGGTGGCTTGCCCCATGTGCCAGCCGATCCAGCGGAAGATGCTGAATCGCAGATAGTAGCCGGGGGGAAGTGGCGTCTCCATCGGCCCTATTTTGGCTCATTTCCGCTCTCGTTGCACTACTTAATCGCGTCAACAACTACGGCTGTTGTGAGTGGCGCGTCGCCGTCTGCGTTTCCGCTACTTCGCGGTTCAACCGCACCAGTTCCTGCTTCAGGGCTATCAACTCCCGTAGTTCCTGCGCTGTGGGCAGTGCATTCCGATTTGCCAGATTTCTCGCTGCTTCTGCAGGTGCCGATGCCCGTTGGGTTTCCTCCATTACCCCGGCTTCGTCCTGCAACACGATGAAGAATCGCGTCTGCCCGGGCACGGTCACCACGATGTTCTCCGAGAACGCCATCCGCATCAGCTCCTGCTCTCCTGCCATGCCCATGTTCGAGGCGATGCGCTCTCGCAAGAGGGCGCTCTGGTCGAGCGGTCCACTCAGGCTGTAGCCGCGACCGCCGACCAAGTAAGACGCCATCGTGCCGATCCCAGTAAAGGCACGCACAAGAATGCGCTTACCCCGATTCCGCCCGGTCACGCGCCCCTTCAGCGGTCCGTAGTCAAGCCCCATCGCGCCACCATCGATCGACACTGCCGACCCATCCGGCATCGCCAGCGTATGGAATCGGATGCCGACGTGCCCTTGCTTGTTGGCGGTTTCGAGCTTTCCGTAGGCTTTTGCTCCCGCCGGTACAACAATCCTGCCGTTGCGCTCGTAGTTGTATTCGATCGCCGCAATGACCGGCGCTTTCACCGCCGTGCTGACCGGGGTCTGGAGCCGGGCCACCAGGCGGGTTCCGGTGGGTAGCAGCGACCGGTTCGGTTTCCGCGGTTCCGCCGATTCCATCGGAGAGTAGCCAATGTTCCCCGGCCGGGCCGTATCCGCGGCGGTTCGCACAAACACCAGTGACGACTTGTTCAGCTCGTCGCCTTTGCGCTGCGTCGGCGCCGCGGCTGGCTTTACCGGCGCCGGCTCCTCGACAGGTGGTTGCACCTCAGGAGACGGGGCCTCAAACGGTGGGACATTCGCAATGGCGTAGTCCTGTGCCGGACCCGTATCTCTCCGAGGCCCCGGCTCCTGGGCGCCCTGCTCGTCACCAACCCTACTCCGGCGCGAGGTCGCCAGGACGTCCTCCGGTCGAAGCAGGCCAGCGTTTGGATCTCTTTCATTGACCTCGGCGTTCAGCAACGGCGTCACTGAACCCCGCGTTTGTCCCGATCCCGTGCCCGGCTTCTGCCGCCTCCCCAGCCGTGGCTGAATGCGCTGCTCGTGCCCCCTCTTCTCCGCGCTCGAGGTGGAGAACAACCCCAGAAAAACGAAGAACATCACGACGACCGCCCCGGCCAGCAGCAGGAAACTCCTCGTTCGGTCCACGCCTTTCTGCGAACGGCTGCGCTCGGACCTGCCCGCTCTCGGCCGGCCATGTTTGGCCTGCTGATAGGCTTTGCGAAGTGTCGTCACCAAGCTTCTGGCCTGATCCCCCTCCTCGGAATCCGGCGTGGTGCTGTCGATCTCCATTTCTGAAAGCGGTTCCCGTTGCCGCTCCTCTTCCTGCTCTCGATCGATCGAGCGGTTATCGAGCCTCATGATTCACCTCCGTGCGCAAACTGCTAATTCCAAATCCGATCGGAGCGAGCGCCGGCCGGTCTACGGCACCGGACTCGGCCACCTGTAACAGCAGCGTTTCATTCGATTGCTTGAACGCCGGCCGTGTGAAGACCA
>Ga0114931_10007972_pt1 | contig 12867 bp, 8 predicted proteins | sample 2SBtaG_FD_89579 | JGI IMG/M metagenome (GOLD analysis project Ga0114931, IMG submission 89579) | Deep subsurface microbial communities from Kolumbo volcano to uncover new lineages of life (NeLLi) - 2SBTROV14_V59a metaG | ecosystem: Environmental > Aquatic > Marine > Volcanic | place: Kolumbo...
CTCCAGAACAGGGTAATATAAAGGCCGAATCGTTTAAGCAATTACTCAAAATGATAGTTTTTTAAGAATCGAGTAGCATGCTCAATATCATCATGTAACACCCGATCATACTCAATAAACGGAACTTCATCTCGAAAATTACTTATCATGGCCTCGATTTTTGGCGAAGACTTAAGTGGCTTTCGTAAATGCAGTGCCTGGGCTGCAGTCATTAGCTCAATGGCTAATATAGAATAAATATTATCGATAACTTCTGAAGCTTTTACCGCGGCTCCTGCGCCCATACTTACATGATCTTCCTGGCCGTTAGAGGAAACAATGGAATCAACAGAGGCTGGGTGACACAATACTTTATTATGACTAACAATAGAGGCAGCCGTATACTGGGGGATCATTAATCCTGAGTTTATACCCGGATTCGCTACCAGGTAATTAGGCAGATCACGATTGCCTGAAATTAACTGGAAAGTTCTTCTTTCTGATATACTGCCTATTTCTGCCATGGCAATGGTTAAAAAATCATGTGCAAGTGCCAATGGCTGGCCATGAAAATTGCCGGCAGAAATAATTAAATCTTCATCAGGAAATACATTGGGGTTATCTGTAACACTATTAATTTCGGTAAGAAATATGTTGTTTACATAATTTATGGTGTCGCGGCTGGCACCATGCACCTGTGGTATGCAACGGAAAGCGTAGGGGTCTTGAACATGGGATTTATGCTGTTTAATAATTTCACTTCCTGTTAGATATTGCAGGATTTCTTTGGCTACTTCCCCTTGTCCGGGATGTGGACGTATGGCATGTACCTGAGGTAGAAAGGGCTCTATTCGGCCGTCAAAAGCATCGATAGAGGCAGCACCAATTAAATTTGACAATTGTAGCAATTTATTTGCCTGTATGATATTCCATATACCAAAAGCACTCATAAATTGGGTGCCATTCAGTAAAGCCAGCCCTTCTTTTGCCATTAAATGGATAGGTTTCCATCCTTTTAGTTTCAACAATTCTTTGCCACTTATCATTTTACCCTGATAATTAACTTCACCTAATCCAAGCAACGGCAGACTCATGTGTGCCAAGAGTGCCAGGTCTCCGGAAGCTCCCAGTGACCCATAGCGGTATATTACCGGTAAGATATCATCATTAAAAAAGTCTATAAGCCGTTGAATGGTAGCTACTTGCACACCTGAGTGCCCAAAGCTCAGAGATTTAATCTTAAATAATAGAATAAGCTTTACTATCTCCTTGGGGATAGGCGATCCGGTACCACAGGCATGCGACTTAATAATGTTTTCTTGCAAGGTATTTAACTCTGATTTGGAAATTCGCTCCTTATATAGCGATCCAAATCCGGTATTGATGCCATAGATAGGGTCAGAAGCATGGGCAATTCTTTTGTCAAGGTAATCTCTGCATGTTTGAATAACCGTAATAGCTTCAGGCGCTAATTTTAAGAACACATGTTGGTTGATAATATGTTCTACATCTTCTAAATATATTGTCTTGTTATTAATATCAAATTTTTCCATTAATAATCTCTAACGTTTAAAATAATCAGCGATGGTATCGGTAATTTCGTTTATAGGCGAAGCAAATTGATTTCCGGTAAACATATCTTTTAGGGTTACTTTTTGCTCTTCTAATTCCTGTTTGCCGGCAATAACTACCAATGGAATACTATTTTTGTCAGCATACGTCATTTGTTTTTTCATTTTGGCAATATCTGGATAGAGCTCACTGCTGATATTCTGCTGGCGAAGATTTTTAACGAGCGATAAGGTAAAATCCCTGTTTTCGTCTCCGAAATTTATGATGAGTACTTGGGTGTTTTGCTCCAGGTTTGGTGGAAACAAATTCCTCTTATCCAAGACATCATAAATTCTGTCAATACCTAGTGAGATGCCCACACCGGGAATATCCGGCATGCCAAAAACCCCAGTCAGGTCGTCATAACGGCCACCGCCACTAATACTGCCTATGCTGCCATCGAGCATACGCACCTCGAATATAGTACCGGTATAATAAGAGAGGCCCCTGGCTAATGAGGGGTCGAAATTGACTTTTGTAAGGTCGCCCGACATCGCTTCTACCATGTCTAGGGTCTCTTGTATCTCTTTTAATCCGGTTACGGCAGATGCTATTCCGGAAAATTGCTTTTTTAAGATAGCTAATTTTGCCTTACTATCTCCCGGAATAGAAAGAATAGGGGTAAGTTTAGTGAGTGCCGATTGTTCAAACCCCTGTATTGTAAGTTCTTCATATACTTTATCCCTGCCAATTTTTTCGAGCTTGTCGATGGCCACGCATAAAGCGCTCTCTTTATTCGGTTGGCCAAGGAATTCACTTAGGCCGGTTAGGAATTGACGATTGTTGATAGTGATCTCATAACCTTCCAACTCCAGCCCATTAAATATTTCATTCAGCATCATGATAATCTCGGCTTCGCAGAGTAAAGATTTAGTGCCTATCACATCGGCATCACATTGCATGAATTCCCTATATCGCCCTTTTTGGGGCCTGTCGGCACGCCATACAGGTTGTATCTGGTATCTTCGAAAAGGAAAAGTAAGGTCATTTCTGTTCATCACAACATAACGGGCAAAGGGTACGGTTAAATCATAACGTAACCCTTTCTCAGCAATCTTGGGAAGAATTGTATGGGCGGTGTAGTTAGCAGGATCCTGATCAAGCTTTGCTAGAAAATCTCCCGAATTAAGGACTTTAAAAAGTAGTTGATCTCCTTCATCACCATATTTACCGGTAAGTACGGATAAATTCTCCATAGCCGGTGTTTCTAATGGTAAGAAACCATATTTGGTAAAAGTTGCTTTAATGGTACTTAATAGATAACTCCTGCGGGCCATTTGCTTTGGACCAAAGTCACGCATACCTTTTACCTTAGTGGGTTTTGATGAATTGTTGCTCATAATTTAAAAATCATCGCAATAATATGAAATATGCTACATAAGGTACCCGATGTATGTTTTAAATATAGTCATTAATTATAAGGATTACTTTTACTACTGGATATAGGAATTATTCATGCTTAACTTATAAAGTTGTTCTATTGCTTATTCTGCCATACCAATGTTGACGATTAATTTAGCGAATAGGTTTTAAGCAAAACCTTAGCTTATGCTATTTAGCAAATTAGAAAGTTTTATTTGCATTGCTAAATTGAAGGTGCTACCGGCAGAATACTTGCTACAAACTACCTGGGGAGGAATAAAAGAGAAATTTAAAGAGGTTGGAGTGGTAGCACCAAATCAGGATTTCGAACAACCAATGAAATGAACAAAATATAATGATATTCAACAAGTTAGTTAGGAGAATGAAAGTGTTGCTCCAAGGTAGGATGAAAGCAAAAAGTAATAGAATAAGTATATAGAATAAAATTGGTTATAAAATAATTGCTTACAAGTTTATTATTTTAGATTAATCACCTATTTTTGCACTTCGAAATTTTGAATGTGAAGAAATCATGGCAGTTACCAGATTAAAGCGTAAGGCAAGAAAAAATAGGTTGAGATCTAAAGTACGGGCTCAGAAATTAAAGGTAGAAGGGTTTACCCCGGTGATAAAGCAAGTAGATGTTGAAGCTATCAAAAAAGAGTTTAAGGAAGCGGCTTCTAAGCCAACAGCCAAAGCTCCGGTTAAGAAAGAAGAAAAGACTGAGGCAAAGACAGTAGAGGCAAAAGTAGAAAAAACAGCAACACCAGTAAAAACAGCCAAGAAATCGGCAGCCAAAAAGCCGGCAGCCAAAAAGCCAGCAGCTAAGAAAACGGCCACAAAGAAGGTGGCTGCTACTTCTAAAGCTGCAACAGTAAAGAAAGATGCAACAAAGAAAAAAGCACCGGCAAAAAAGACAGCGCCTAAGTCTAAGAAAGCCGAGTAGATCGTTTTAAAATATAAAGAAGGAAGGTGGTAAGTTGGTACTTGTCACCTTTTTTTATTTATAATATCCCTCGCTTACCAAGTTCTATTACCCGCATGTTTATTGGCTTGGCATTGGTAATTTCAAATAAGATGATCGTACGCATCTTATGAAAACCATGATTGCCACAAGCTCCTGGATTGATATATAAGAGATTATAATGTGTGTCGTGTTTAACTTTTAGTATATGAGAATGACCACATACCAGGATATCTGGCCGATGTTTTTCTATCAATACTTTCACCTTTTTATTATATCTCGGAGGGGTACCGGCAATGTGGGTAAGTAAAATTTTTGCACCTGAAGTTTCAAATACCTGATTTTCTGGCGCCATAAGGCGCAGTTGTTGGTTATCGATATTGCCATGAACAATTTTTATTTTTCCTGGGAGTTCTTGAAGTTGCTCCAACACTTCTTTACTACCTATGTCTCCAGCATGCCAGATTTCATCTGCTGTAGTAAGGTACTTTAAAATAGCTTTATCCAAGTAGCCATGGGTGTCTGATAGTAGAGCGATCTTCATTTACCAATAGGTCATTTTCCGTTAAACACGAATATATGCCATTAAAAACTATTTAAAATAATAAGTTCAATTTTTGCAACCTTTGATTGAATTTTGCGTCATAAGTGTAAACTCTTGATTTACTCAACAACATGTTCCTGGTAACAGCAAATAGAGGACTGGTCATCCTTACATTGGTTCTAATTTCGTCATCATTGGTCTCTAAGGCCCAGGATTCATTACGGATAATGAATGCCACAAGAATTCACGAAAAAATTAAATTAGATGGCCGCCTGGATGATCCCGTTTGGCAAAAAGTAGATTCATTCGAAGGGTATTTTTATCAGATTACCCCAGATAACGGAGCGAAATCTGCCTATAAATCTAAGGTTATGCTTAGTTATGATAATAGGGCCATTTATATTGGCGCCTTGTTATTTGATCCCGATCCAAAAACGATTCCCAGCGAGTTAGGGCAAAGAGATGATTTAGACTTAAATGTAGATGTATTTTCAGTAATAGTTGATCCCCTAAATAAAGGACTAAACGGCTTCTCATATATAGTTACAGCAGCCGGAGTGCAGGCAGATGCAATTGTTACGGCACAGGATTTTGATACTGATTGGAATGCAGTTTGGAATAGTGAAGTGAGTATTACTCCTGAAGGTTGGGTAGTGGAGATGGAAATCCCATTTTCAGCTATCCGGTTTCCGAATAGTGAAAACCAGGTGTGGGGAATTAATTTTTATCGAAGCAGCACAAGACTTAATGAACAAGCTACCTGGAATTTTATTAATCAGGAAAATGATGGATTTCTTAACCAAAGTGGCAGGTTATTAGGGCTAAAAGATATTAAACCTCCTTTACGACTCTCATTTCTACCCTATTTGTCAGTAGGAGGCGAATATAATGGTGTTACTAATTCATTTGCCCGGTCAATTGCCGGTGGCATGGATATGAAATTAGGCATAAGTGAAAGCTTTACCCTTGATATGAGCCTTGTGCCGGATTTCAGTCAAGTACAGTCTGATAATGTAGTATTAAACTTATCACCTTTTGAGGTACGGTACGATGAAAATCGACCCTTCTTTACCGAAGGTGTTGAACTGTTTAGTAAAGGGGATATTTTCTACTCACGAAGGGTAGGTCAGGTGAGAGGAAATGTAGATTCTGATGACTTGTTGCCAACGGAAGAAATTGTTGAATATCCGGCATCTTCACAGCTAATAAATGCTACAAAGCTTTCTGGAAGAAATGCCCATGGAACAGGTCTAGGAGTGTTTAATGCCATTACGGCTAATGCTTATGCAGTCATAGAGAATAATGAAGATGTTAACCAGCAACGGAATTATTTGCTCGATCCGGTTACAAATTCCAATGTTGTCGTGGTTGATCAAAACCTAAAAAATAACTCATATGTAGGACTTATTAATACCAGTGTGATAAGAGTAGGGGATGCCAGGGATGCCAATGTTACATTGGGAGATTTTCGTTTGAGAGATAAATCAAATACCTGGAGTTTAAGTGGTAGCCAAGGTATAAGTCAAATTTTTACAGTTGATAATAACAACAAAATTAATACTACAGGTTTTCAATCAAGGCTCAATTTTTCGAAGGTTTCCGGAAAATTTCAATTTAGAATAGGAGGAAGGATTGAAAGTGATGAGTGGGATATTAATGACCTGGGATTTATGAGGCGTAATAACCGGATTTTATACTCTGGCAGAATAAGTTATAATATATATAAACCATTTTCTGTATTTAATGAAATGTTCTCCAACATTCGCTTTGAGTACGAACAACTATATAAGCCTAATACATATGTTGGGGTTTCCATTAGGGGTAATTATAACACACAATTTAAGAACTTTTATGAAACAGGTATGGGGTTTAACATTAATCCTTTTGATAATTATGATTACTATGAACCTCGGGAACCTGGACGTTATATTAAAACTTCAGGCAATTATAATTTTTATGTTTATTTAGGTTCCGATGGACGAAAAAAATTAACAGTTAGTGGCCATACAGGCATGTGGCACAGGCCGGAAGATAATGCTAAGGTATATTTTGGAGGGTTAAGTCCTTCTTACAGGATAAATAACCGGTTAAATATTGATTATAATTTAAATATAAATATAGGTGTAGGCACCAAAGGATACGTAACTAAAGAATATGACAATCAAGATAATTTAACAAATATTATCTTTGGCAACCGCTTTCAGAACACAGTGATTAATACCATTGGACTGAAGTATACTTTTACGAATAAAATGGGTCTTAATTTCAGATTACGTCATTATTGGAGTTGGGTAGAATATGATAAATTTTATGACTTACAGGATGATGGTACCCTGTCAGCTAGTAATTATTCTGATCTTGACGAAAATGGATACCCACTTCACAACACAACTTTTAATGCCTTTAATATTGATATGGTTTATTCCTGGCAAGTGGCTCCAGGAAGCTTTTTTACTGCTGTATGGAAAAACCAAATCTATGCGAATGCTGACTTTGCCCAAAAAGAATTCTTCGATAATCTTACCAACACATTCCACGAAAATAGTACCAACTGGTTAACGTTGAAGTTAGTCTATTATATTGATATCGCTTACTTTAGAAAAAAGGATAGCTAGTTTGGGATTTTCTTATTTTTCCCGGCTTTCTTAAGTGCCTTTCGTTCCTCATCTTTTTGCTTCTTGCTCTCGCGTTGAATTCGCTTAATATCTTTTCGTATATTACGGGCACCAATACTGCTAACAACTCCACTAAGGGCTGTTTTTGTTACATAATCTATGATGATTTTTTGCGGATCGCGCTCGTAGTACATATCACCTTCACGAGGAAATAATTTTAAGGCAGGGTTGTTCTTTTTTACCACAAAGGCATTAGCAAAGAAGGTTTTTATCACTTTACCCATCCCTTTAGTTTTTAAGTTCTTCTTATTGATCGTTGAAACTTTTAAGTCATTATATTGGAATCTCATTTTGCCGGTAGCATAGTAACTATCACCTTTAGCTTCTAACGAAAGATCCTTTATTTTACCACTTTCTACCGAAACGAACGCCAGGGCATTTAAGATACTATTAAATTCTGCAGCATTCATAGAACCTAAATGGGCATTATAAATAAAGCTATTGTTCTCATCCCCCATATCGAAATTGAAATTAGCAGTTAGATTGCCTTTACCCATTATTTTTGTGTTTGCGTGGACTAGAATATAGGGGTTTGTGAACACTAGAGAATCTATATTCACCACATTGGTGGCAAAAGCATTTATATGTTTAAAGGTTATAGTTCCTTCGGGATTCGAGTCTAATAACCTTGAAGAAAAGGCAATATCCAGGTTTTTAACTTCCACAGAATCTACTAATATTGGAAATTTAAGTTCTTTCAATGCTGCTTGAGGCATTGGCCTGTATTGATTAACCGGTATGGGAAGTGATTTATCCTTAAATATATTTAATTGGCCATTTTTGGTGGTTATTTTCTTTACCCAAAGTCCCTGATTGGTTAATAATTTTACAAAATCCGGGCTTTTTATATCAATATCAAGCCCTTGTATTTGTTGCCAACTCACCTGGTGACCTTTTATTTTGGCATATTCGTACTTGTTTACCTGAGGGGTTAATGATAGGTTGTGAATGTAAACGGCATCTTTCTCAGAACTAAACCTCATTTCATCAAAGGATAGGTTATTTAAACTATCGTCAAAATAAAGGCGATAGTCTTTTACCTTCACCGTCAGATTTTTTATATGCTTATTAATATTAAATGAATTAAGGGTATCAAGGATCAGTGTGTCAACCTTTACCGAGAACTTGAGGCCATTCAAATAATGGTGTGAGAAACCATTTTTGATCCAATGAAAAGTAGCGTTATTGATGCCAATATAATTGATTTCACCATTGGTTTGAGATTGAACAGAAAATGCCTTATTTATGGGTCGTCTTTTAGCATTTCTTTCATTTATAGTTACCGAATCGGGTTGGATACTTTTATTGGCAGCAACATCTCTGTCTTCTTTGAATTTATTCAATTTAAGAAGATTGCGTAGACCAGCAGACCTTTTGGTGGTATCATCTTTAAAGGCCATTACATCGAAAACCTTGTTTATTGTGCTATCACTTAAAGTAGTTATTCGGTTGTTTTTATCTCGGCCAAATGCTATTTTTATTGCCTTCTCAAGTTCTTTTTTAAACTTCGGTTCTTCCTGATTCTTACTTGAATCTTGTGTTTGTAAATTAACTTTTGCATTAGAGAACCTTATCGTATCAAGGCTAAAATTCTGATTGAGCAAATTGGTGGTGTTAAAACCATTGGCATAAAAGTTTGGGATACTAGCTTTTAGTACGCTACCGCCTTTAACAACGGCCAGATTAATACTACCGGTTAGTAAAGTATTTCTTGCCAGGTCAAGGTTTATGTCCTGAATGGAGATAGTATCTGATTTACTTTGTGTGGTTATAAGCGAGGAGGTTAAGTTAATTTGTTTTGGCTGTAGTACATTAATTGCTGCAGTGGTAGTATCTAAATTATAATACCGGATAATACTGTTAAGATTATGGATAGTAGATGTTCTTTTTTTACTATTGATAATTATATCTGCATTTTGGTACTTGATACTATCAAAATTAATATATGATAACTGGCTTAGAAATTGATGTTTTAAGTTATCGTTATTGAAAACTAACCCACTGCCATTGCTAATTTCCCCATTAATATTTACGCTTGATTTGTTTAATAATAGATAATTAAAGTGTAAGCCTTTATTGCTTAATAGTTCTGATTGCTCTAAACCTTTTAAAGAGACTAACCCAACTATCCCTTTTATGTTTTTTCCTGATACAAAGGATAAATCATCGAATTTTAATAGTGAATCAAGTTGTGAGTAACTACCCGACCTGGCGGATAAAGATAGTGTTTTCAACTTATTCTTATAGTTTAGTTGATCGTGTTTAAGTATAAAATTCTTAAATGTTACCGGGTTTAAATCGGAATTTTTTGCCAGGTGTAAATTTAAACTATCAGAGAAGGCTTCCACATTTTCAATACTAAACTGTGAAGCTTTGTCTATAACTTCAAAATCTCCTCTCTTTAGCTCAAAGTTATTGATAACAATATGTTGTAATAGGTTACTGTTTTTTGATTTTAATAATTTATTCTTTAAATCAGCGTTAAAACCAATTTTTGCCGCTAAAAACTCATCAATTATTACTGTCCCGGTAGTGTTAACCAGGTGATGATCTAGTCCTCGTAGCCTTATTTCATTTGCTTTAATGTCTAGTTTACCATAGGGCAGTGTAACACTATCTGGTGCCAGGGTTAGGCTCTCAATATCAATATTCTTAAGATTATTGCTTACCAGTTTTTTGAAACGCAATGTGTGTCCAATGGACTTAATTTCACTAAAACCCTCTCTTATGCTAAAATCAACACTATCGAAATTTACCCTGTTGGCCAGCCCAGGGTAGAGGTTGTTTAATGTTAGACTAATACCATTAAGTTGGGTTTTATGATTTTTGCCACTAAACCTCTTATTATAATATACATTGCCTTGTGACATAAAAACGGATTTTATAAGAAATGGAAAGGCCGTTTTAGCCAACGTGTTTTGTGTTATATAAGGGTATTCGGTGATCCTGATATTAGGTGAGACTAATAAAGCAGAATCAGCTAATAGTTGATGTTGGTTAATGATTTGATTAATGTTTATCCCGCCTAAATAAAGCTGCTTTATGGTTGAGTAATTCACAAACCGGGTTCCCCGCTGTTTGTATAACTTATATTTCCTTCTTGTTGCAATGGGACTGATTTTTAATTGATTTATGAGCACCATAGAATCTTGGGTACTAACCCGTAAATGACCAATTTCTGCTTGATGAATACTATCGTTAAGTTCTATCATGTTATTTGTTGCACTTAATTGCAGATTTTTGATATTATTGGTAAGACTTTTTAACGATAATTGAGAGGTGTCGATATGATAATTTCTAATTACTGCATTAAGTTTTTTGGAAGACATTTTCCTGTCTAAGTTGAGGTCAATATCTCCATTTTTTAACTCAATTTCACCTATAACCATTTGCTGAAAGGGAGAGTTGAGTGCTTTTACTTTTTTAGTGGTAGATATATTTTCTCCCTTATTAGTAAAAACCCATTTAGGAGCGTCAATGAGCATTTTACCAATATCTATTTCATAATCATCATATGCTTTTCTAAAATCTATCCTGCTCAGGGAAAGGTTTTTAAGGAATAGTTTTGTGTTGTAGCTCGAATCGGCAGAAGTTAAAGGAATGATCTGTAAAGTATCAAATCTAATAATAGAGTCTGTGGTAGAAACCCTTAATTTTTTAAACTGGATTTCATGATGTAGTTGTGGAATTGTTAACTTTTGATTCTTAATATTAAGTTCCAAATCCTTAGCATAAATCCCTCTAAAGAGCTTTCTAGGGTTCTTTTCATCAAGCTTAAAACCTTTTAGCAAGATGCTAAAATTCCTGACACTAAAATCAATTAGTTCTTGCTTTTGGGCATTTTGCAATCCAACTTGTAGGGCGCCATCAATTATTCTAAAGCTATCTATGGCCATTTCCCGCAAATAAGTCCTGACTTTTTCGGTAGCAACCTCCTGTTTAACTTCAACTTCTTCCTCGGAAAGACTTTCACTCCGTATTAGTTTAACCCGTGGTTCTTGCATACCAACATAGGCAATGAGCAATTTATCATTTAATATTAAATCCCATAAACTTCGCAGTTTAAGTATTACTACCGGGGTAGATAAGTCAACAAGGTTGCTGTTTTCTTCTAAATAGACATCTTTATTGATAATAGTAGTATCTAAGGTCAGGTTAAGATTCTGGATTCTTAGTTCTTTGGTGAATATATCAAAGCGAACAAAATCATATTCCAGGGTATATTTTCCTTCAGTGCTTTCCTTTAGATTGCTTATAAGCCAATCGCCCACTAAATTAGCCGTGTATCGTCTGATGGTACCTTGGAAGATTATGATAATTACAGCTATAATGATACCAACATAAGGCAACGGTCTCTTTAATGGGTTAAAGAGAAAATGTCTTTTTTTAGGTGCAGGAATTACTGTTTTAGCCATAAAAAATGCCTTGGAAACGAAAATTAGGCAATGTATGTTTCTTAAAGAAGCAGTTAAAAGATATTGTTGGTAACGCAGGGAATTATAATATTTTACAGATCTTGCTAAAGAAACATAATAGAGATAAATAGTAATTTTCAGGAATATGAAGATGAGAAAATAATATTAGCTTATCATGAATATGGTATAAATTAGATATGGTCTATTCCTGTTATTCTATTCCAGGGCTGTTTTTTGCTATGATATATCATATTCTTCAACAACCAATTTACTATTATTATGCTTATTTTATGTTTTAATTACAATTTTGATACGGAATCATATATCTAATCGATCTAAAAGACTATTTTTGAAAAATGTCATTGACACCGTCAAATATGTTGCCGCTCGGTACTGAAGCTCCGGTTTTTACCCTCCCTGATGTTATATCAGGAAGGGATGTATCTATTCATGATGTGGTGGGAAGTAAAGGATTATTGATTATGTTTATATGTAATCATTGTCCTTATGTAAAGCATGTACAGGAGCAAATTGTTAAATTGAGCAACGATTATCAAGGTGAAGGTATCGGGGTTGTTGCCATAAGTGCCAATGATGTGGAAGCCTATCCAGAGGATTCTCCAGAAGCAATGCTTGCCGAGGCTAAAAAATGGCAATATAGTTTCCCTTATTTATATGATGAGGATCAACAGACAGCCAGGCATTATGAAGTGGCCTGTACACCTGATTTTTATTTATTTGATAATAAGCTAAAATTAGTTTATAGAGGTCAGCTTGATGACTCCAGACCTGGGAATGAAATACCAGTTACCGGTAAAGATTTAAGAGCTGCCATAAATGATTTACTCAATGGCAATCCTATTAGTACAGAGCAGCAGCCTAGCGTAGGATGTAATATTAAATGGAAATAGTAGCAGAGATGAAAAAAACAATTGTTATCGTTATCGTAAGTTTATTTTTTTGGCACGCAAAAGCACAAGCCCAAATTGAAATTAATGCCTATGCCGGATACGTACCAGCATCGCATACCATGTATAATTATAATAGCTACCGACTTAGAATCCAAGATGCGGGAAACTATGGTATAGGCGTGGGTATCGCCACACCCATTGGAGCCGTGGCCGAATTGTCTTATATGCGGTTTTCTTCCACAATAACCCAAGATGGTGGAATCATTGAAGTAGTAAAGACACAACCAATTAGTGTGGAATATTATCAATTAGGTGTTAATAAACCTTTTATGGATGATGATAAAGTAGTGCCATATGGTTTATTGTCTCTTGGCTTATCTCGATTTAACCCCAAAAATGACCCCAA
>Ga0114931_10007973_pt1 | contig 12866 bp, 9 predicted proteins | sample 2SBtaG_FD_89579 | JGI IMG/M metagenome (GOLD analysis project Ga0114931, IMG submission 89579) | Deep subsurface microbial communities from Kolumbo volcano to uncover new lineages of life (NeLLi) - 2SBTROV14_V59a metaG | ecosystem: Environmental > Aquatic > Marine > Volcanic | place: Kolumbo...
GCTTGAGGTTGGTTCATCTCTGGCGCGCCGTTGAGGATCCCAACAACGTCTTCTTTCTGTTCGAGGTTGCCAGCGTGGACCGAGCCAAGGAGTTCATCGGGAATCCTGATGCTGCTAAAGCAGGCCAGGCTTCCGGCGTCGTTGACGGTGAGTACTATTTCATCGAAGATGCGGGAGGCTACTGATCGCCACACGCCGCTACAGTCGGGCCGCGCTTCGCGCGGCCGCTGAGCGGCAACTGCGTTAGCCTGAGATAAGGAGTTGCACGAAGAGTGGTTACGACAGTGCTTCACTCCCATCACAGCGCTCTCGTTCTCGCCTACACAGGTGCTCTCGTGGGCTGGCTGGCGATCCAGCGCGCGGTGCCTGTGCTGTGGCCGGTACGAGAGAGTTCCCGTTGGAAGCGTCCGTGGCGAGAGGTCGGATGGGCAGTCGTGGCGGTGGTCGGAAGCATCCCATCGGCCAGATCTATGGTGCCGGATGGCTCTTGCTTCGGCGAGGACCGTTCGGTGTGATTCTCGAGGCCGTCAACCAAGTCTTGATCTTCTCGCCGATCTTTCTGCTTCTCGCGTTGAGGCGCCAGACTCTATCGACCGCCTGGTTGCCGACGACCAGAGTCTGGGCACGAGTCGGCGTGGGCCTCGGCCTTGCCCTGGTCGCCATTCTCGTCTTCACCCACGTAAAGGCTGGAAGCGCTCCCTGGCCTGTGGTCGTGAGCCGGGTCTACAGACTAGCTAACCTTGCGTTTGCCGTTCAGGTGTTTCTCGAAGACATCGCCGTCGCCGTGCTGTTCGTACGGTTTGTGTCCGCTCTCGGGCTTCGCGCCACGATCATCCTGGTAGGTGTGTTGTTCGCCGCCGCGCACATTCCAGCCATGCTTCAGGAAGGGCAACCGTGGAATCAGTTCGTACAACTCGGTCTTGACGGGGCACTCGCCGCCGGCTCTATTTGGGTCGTGCAACGATCCGCGGACATCTGGTGGTTTTGGATGATTCACTTCTCGATGGATATGATGCAATTCTACGCGGTATAGCTTGGCGGCCAGGCTAACAACGGCATGCAGCGGACGGTGCTCCGCACCGCCGCTGATGCTGAGCGTTAGCCCGTGCGGCGCGCAAGGTTTGCCACGATCGAGAGATATGGGTCGGGTGGGCCGACGAACGCCTCGATGAACCGGTCCACGGCCGGGACACGTGGTTCAAACAAACGCCAGTCACCCCGATTGCCTCCCGTGGCCGCGATTGAGAGCGGAGGGACCGAGCGCCGCAGGGCAGGTAACTCGAACGCCCGTTCGTCCTCGTCTCTCTGATTTCCAGATCGACCGAGTGCATGGTGTGTCGGGGGCACGGATTGTGCGCGGCCTCGGGCCATGCCAGTGCATGCGTTCTCAATCGATGCGTCGCGAGGGGGTCTGCCCACGCAAGACATGAATGATCCGGCCCGGGAGCCGGCGGTCGATCGGCGATTGCCGCTCCGCCAGCGCTGGGCGGGTCGCGCCCTGCGAGGCGATTCCCGGCGCGATCGTCCGTGGGGCTGGCACGATCCAGAACGGGGTATGATCGCCCCGGGGGATCGGATTGGAGGGTGTTGACGTGCGAATCCAGAGCCGCGCCGGACCGGGGCACGTGGCGCTGGAGACCACGCTGCTCGTGCATGGCGTGCCACGCCACTCGGCCCGAACCTTGGCCGACGCCCTCGGCGCGATCGTGCGACGCCACCACGCAGAGCCCGCATTCGTCGGTCTGATCCATGGTCGGCCCACGGTCGGGCTCACGGACGAGGAACTGGCCCGACTGCTCGACGCCCCCGAGGTGCCCAAGGCCAACACGGCCAATCTCGGTGTTCTGATCCATCGCCACAGCCACGGCGCCACGACGATCGCCACGACCGTCGAACTGGCCGCCCGCGCCGGGATCCGGTTCATGGCTACGGGCGGTTTGGGGGGTGTCCACCGGGGCTACGGAACTCGCCTGGACATCAGCGGCGACCTGGCTGCCCTCGCCCGGCACCCGGTCGCCGTCGTGTGCAGCGGCGTCAAGTCGCTCCTGGATGTGCCGTCCACGCGAGAGGCGCTCGAGACGCTTGGCGTCCCCGTGGTCGGTTATCGGACGGACTCGTTCCCCGCGTTCTACTGCCCCACCTCCGAGGCCGGGCTCGACGCGACATTCGACGACGAGGCGGATCTGGCGGCCTACCTCCATGATGAACTGATCCGCACCGGCCGAGGGATCGTCGTAGCCAACCTGATCCCGAACGACGCCGCCCTCAACCCGGACCAGGTGGAAACCTGGGTCCGACAGGCAGAACAGCGTTGCGACTCGGAGGGGATCAGCGGGCGGGATCGAACCCCGTACATTCTCAAGACACTCCACGAGGTCTCGGGCGGTCAGACGCTTCGGGCTAATCTGGCCCTGGTCCGCGCCAATACGGACCTGGCGGCCCGCTTGTGTGGGCGGAGGTCGAACAATGAGGATGGCGTGAATTGACGCCAGTTGCGGGGGATCTTACCCATTTTCAACCCGGTTGGCAGTATCATGTCTGCTCAGGATCCGTTCTTCGCGCCGGGCGATCGGTGTCGGGGCCGAGCGGCCCGGGAGAACGGGTGGCCGATGCCGTATGTGAACCGGCCGGCAGTCGGAGGGAAGCAGCCTGAGGTTTCGTGTCACATCGCCAGGCGCCGATGGGGGCACGACCTGTGTGCCGCGGCGAGGCGACCAGACCCGAACGGCAGCACAGAACTCGTGAACCGTTCCATTGCACCAAGGAGTTGAGATATGACGAGCAGGATCCGAATCGCAACCATCGTGGCCTGTGCGGGACTGACCGCGCCGGCCTTGGGGCAGGACAGCGTCTCGAACGTGCTCGAACTGCCCGGAGACGCCGTCAGCCCGTGGCAGGACGGGACGAGCCCCGACGGCTCCGAGCAGTGCAACACCTATGTCGTCGATCTGGCGCCGTTCTCGACGTGCTGGGGCGTGCCCTTCGGCATCGCACCGATCGCCAAGTCGAGCAAGACCTCGAGCGGCTTTTTTTCGAGCCTGCTCAGCGCCCAGTCTGTCAGCCACACATTGCTGCTGGACGTTCCCTACCCATCGAGCCTGTACGACCTGTGGACGACGCGCGGCGCCGGCATCAACAACGTGTTCAACAATCCGGGCGTGCCCACCGCGCCTCCCGGCGCCACGGGCAATCAGTTCGCCTTCGCGTTCGACGAGTTCGCCAACACGGAGACGACAAACCTCATCGCCGGCGTGGCGAACTTCGACCCCGCTGACACGTCGCGCCTGTACGTGACCAGGGTCGTCACCGCGGTCAACGCGCCCGACGACGGCGTGGGCACCGCCGCGTTCGGCATGGGCATGATCGACGCCAGCGGCAATGTTCATATCCGCGCCGACGGGTTCGGCCGAACCGGGGTCCCGGCCCTGACCGGCGACAACATCTTCCGCTTCAACGTCCTGTCGCGCGATTGCAGCGTCCTGAACGTCATCGACGACACCGGCGCCTCGGACACCGCCGATCGCCTCTTGACCGATGATCCGACGACGCACTCGGTTCCCAGCGCGATTCCGGCCAGCATCGCCGGACGCCCGGTCTACATGGGCCCGGACTTCGCCACCGAGTACTGCTACGAGTCCGCCCCCAGCGTCTTGACATGCGTTCCCTCGCCGATCGGGTCCAGCACCGACATCCGCGGCGCCGTGGTGTTCTCGAAGGCCATCGCGTTTGCCGGGACCGTGGGTACCGATGCACAGCTGAGCAAGAGCGTGCCCGGGGGCGGCGCCACCGACACCATCTCGCTCTGGGGCGTTGACGCCAACGGGGCGCCCGTCGGGCAGATGAACCTGAACCTCCCGGTCGGCACGGTCACGGACCCGTGCGATGCGTTCACGCTCCCGAGCACCGCTGAATACGACCACTACCACTCGCAGACCGGCTTCAACGGCGGTACCGGACAGATCGCCCTCGGTCAGGACCAGCAGGGCCGCATCCTCGCCGCCGCCGTGGTCTACAACAACGGCATCTCCACGATCGACACCGTCAACTCCATCGCCGTGGCCCGCTGGGACACCGCGACCGGGACCGTCGACTGGACACTGGCCGCGTGGATCGACGGATCGACGCTGCGGGGCAAGCCCTTCACCGTCTCCCGGGGCGGGGCCGTCAAGGGACACCTCGTCACCTCGGCCGAGGCGTTTGCCGTGGCCAACATCTCCTTCTCGGCGCCGGCGATGGACTCGGTCGGGAACATCTACTTCCTGGCGCCCTATGAGCTGGACGCCGAGCCGGGCGTCTTCGCGACCGGCCTGTTCCGCGCGGTCTACACCGCCGACTGCGATCCGGTCACGCCCGGCGATCAGTGGGGCTACGGGCTGGATCTGATGCTCTCGGCGGGCTCGGTGCGGGGCTTGGTCGCGACCGGTGCCAACTCTGCGACCGACTACCAGATCCGCTTCATGGACCTCTTCGACGGCAACTCCATCTCATCGGGGACCATCTTCTCGGGCAACATCATCCAGAGCGCCTGGAACGGCATCGACCCGACGACGCTGGATACCGCCGCCCCCGAGACGCTCGGCGGGCTGGTGGTCAACGCCACCATTTCCTACGACTCGACCGACGGCGACAAGGATGGCGACGGCGACCGCTTCAATGACTTCGACCCCGATCCGCTCACCGTCGATACCCCCACCGACGAGGTCTACAACGTGCTCCTGTTCATCGGTGCGCTCGGCGGCGGGGCACCGCCCTGCCCGGCCGACTGCGACGGCGACGGCGACGCCGACGTTTCCGACTTCTTCTGCTTCGTGGTGGCGTTTGCCTCGGGCGATCCTGCCGCCGACTGCGACGGTGACGGCGACGTGGACGTTTCCGACTTCTTCTGCTTCGTTCTGGCCTTCTCGGCCGGCTGCCCGTAGTCGACGCGAATCGAACAGACCGACATGATCGGACCGACCCCCGGGGAATGACTTCCCCGGGGGTCTTTCGCAGCGCCGCGGGCCCATCTGCGCCGACCCCGGACTCCCGCTGGCCTCATACCCGCTCGGGGTTCGCATGAGCCCGCCGGAGGAACGAGGGAAAGGCTGGTCGTCCAGATCCCGCTTCTGGCGCATTGGGGCTCGGCTCTGGGCTCGGATGTCGTATACTCAGTGCGTGGGGTCCGATCCGGGCCCCGTCTGTCGCTAGAGCCACGGGGATCGTGGTGTGTTTGGAGAGGTGCTGATGAATCGGCTCATCTGTGCGGTCGTATCGCTCGTGTTCGCGACGACAGCCGTTGCCCAGTGGGATCCGCCGAGCGGACAGTGGGGCAAGTCCGACCCCGCCGATCTGCGGGTGATGACCTACAACATCCAGGACAAGATCAACCGCACGGTCGTCAAGCAGGAGGGATTCAACGCCTGGACCGCCATGGCCAGGATCGTCGCCGCCATCAAGCCCGACGTGCTCGTCTTCCAGGAGGCCGGCGACACCGGGTCCGGTGTCGACTCGGTGGCCCAACTGGCCACCACCGTTGACCTGTTCCTCCACGGCGGAACCGATCCCTTCGAGGGCGGGCAGGTCACCGCCTTCGTCCAAGCGTACGCCCCGACGTTCGACATGCCCCACGTCTTCGTCAGCACCATCTCGGACGGATTCAATCGAAATGTCATCCTGAGTCGGTTCCCCTTCATCGACCTCAACGGCGACTCCAAGAGCATGATCAGCGACTTCCTCATCGTCGCCGATCAGTATGCCCCGGGAGGGGGCGGAGGAATCCGAGGCTTCGCGTTTGCCGAGATCGATCTGCCCGGCGATGTCTATGCCGGCGACCTGGTCATGGGAAACGCCCACCTCAAGGCCGGCGGATCTTCGAGCGACTTCTCCCGGCGCCTCGTGGCCGCTCAGAACACCGCGTACTACATCGATTACCTGTTCAATGGCGCGGGCACCGGGACGCCCGACCCCAACGGCAAGATCATCGACTCTCCCCCGGCGACGTCGATCCTCGGGCCCGACACGCCGGTCGTCATCGCCGGCGACTGGAACGAGGACGAGCAGACCGACGGCCGACGCGGGCCCGCCGCCTGGCTCACCCAGGCGCAGTTCGCCGGTGCCTCTGACGGGACGGACCGAGACCGCACCGACTCGACCTTCGACGACGCCCGCGACCCGTTCACGAACAGTCGAAATACGCGGGGGGGATCGAAACTGGATTACGTCGCATGGCAGGACAGCATCGCGTCGGTGCGCCGGGCGTTCATCTTCAACGCCGCCTCGATCGGCTCGGGCACCTTCCCCCCGGAGATCGAGGGCTTTCCCCTTCCGCTGGTCATCAGTTCCTTCTCGGATCACCTGCCCGTCATCGCCGATCTGATCCTGCCCACGGGCCAGCCCTCGCCCCCCGGCTCTCCGGCGCTGCTCACCCCCGCCGACGGCGCGCAGGACATTCCCTTCCAGCCGACGTTCACATGGTCCCAGGCCACGGACGCCGACACCTACGACCTCACCATCGCGTTGGATGCATCGCTCACGCAGATCGTTCACACGGCCCAAGGGCTCACCCAGACGAGTTTCACCGTTCCGCTGGGCGTCCTGGACGCCTGCACGACCTACCACTGGGGGGTCACGGCCGTCAACGCCTTCGGACAGACGCCGTCGAGCCCGACCTCATTCGCGTTCTCGACGTTCACCCCCGCGGACCTGACCCAGGACGGGCGCCTCGACGTGCTGGACTTCTTTTTCTTCGTCGCCCTGTTCGGCGACGACGACATCCGCGCGGACATGAACGGCGACGGGGTGCTCAATGTCCTGGACTTCTTCGCGTTCATCGTCCAGTTCGGCACCTGCTGAAACGATCACCCGTCCCGATGTTTCAGGCGGCGCAGTTCCGACATCGCGTGGTCGAGTTGGCGGCGCAGCAGCCGGACGCGGAGCAACGACCGCACGCGCGTGAGCAGTTCCAGTTTGCTCACCGGCTTGGTCAGGAAATCGTCGGCTCCGGATTCGACCGCCCGCTCCACGTCCCCCACCTCATTCAGGGCCGTCACCATCATCACCGGGATATCCGCCGTCGCCGGGTTCTGCTTCATCCGCGAGCACGCCTGGAACCCGCTCATGCGGGGCATCATGATGTCCAGAACGACGATGTCCGGGTGGCGGCGTTCGACGGCCTCGAGCGCCTCGATGCCGTCGCCGGCCGTCTCGATCTGGCATCCGAGTTCCTCCAGATACGCCTGGAGCAACTCCAGATTCTGCTCGTTGTCGTCCACGACAAGAACGCGCGCATCCTGAACACCCAGTGCCCGGATCTCCTCGGACTCGCACCGCGCCGATGATGCGCGTGCCGCCTTGCTCTCGTCCATCTGGGGTGCCATCGCTCGTGCCTCAACTTCACGCAGTGTCCGGACCCTCTGTGCGTCCCACGGAGCACGTCCGGCTGTGTCCGGAGTCTACACCGGATGGACCCGCGCCGAGCGCCGCGCCAATAATCAGGGTGGAATCTTTGTTCCCCGAGCCGTGGTCGCCCCCGGGCCACGAACGGAGTCTGTGAATGCCACCCGAGTCCCGCCACGTTCGTCCCCCCTGGGAGGACAGGTTCCAAACACCGACTGCCGATGATCTGATTCGCTGCCTGGAGAACGAGCAACGCCAAGCCTTCGAACTGGCCAGAGGCTCGTTGCTCGAAATCGATTCCCTCGAGGAGCACCTCGCCTGGCGTGGTATCCCGTGGCGTTGGTCGTTCTCCTATCGCCTCGCCGACCAGAACGAACCGCCTCTGGCGTACCTTGTTCCCGAGCCCGGCCATCCCAGACTCGTGCTCCCGCTGGCTGCCGACGCGGTTTCGAGTCAAGCACTCTCCCGGATCCCCAAGTCCCTGCGTGGCCCGATCATCCATGCCCCGCGGGTGGGCGAGACCCGATGGACGGCGTGGGAACTCAACGCGCCCGGGCAGGTTTCAGATCTGATCGAGTTCGCCCAGGCGTCGCTGGGGCTGGTCCGCGCATGAGCGGTCCGTCGCGGGCCTGAGCGGGTTCCCCCTCACCTCACGCGGGAAGATGGAGCCCAAGCCCCGCTCGGGCCGAATAGCCGGGGAACGGATCCGTCGCACACCCCCGATCTGGAGGTTTTCATGAGCACAACGGGGACTGTCCACCGGCGACGGACCGCCGGCGATCGGACCCACCGATCCGACCTGTTCGCCCGAGTCCTGGCCCTGGGCTTGATCGTCTGCCTCGCGCTGCCGACCGCCGCGCAGGTACTGGACCAGCAGATCGCCGCCCTCCTCGTACGCCACGATCTGCTCCCCACCGCCAAGCGGCACATCACCGTCGGCGTGAGCGTGATCGACATCACGACCGGCGAGGTCCTGGCTGCCCACGAGGCCAAAACCCCGCTCATCCCCGCCTCGAACATGAAACTGCTCACGACGGGCTCGGCGCTGCGCGTGCTGGGGCCGGGATTCGCCTTTCGCACGCGCGTCTACCTCGACGGCGATCGGCTGGTCGTTCAGGGCGACGGGGACCCGGCCCTGGGCGATCCGGTCGTGCTCGAGGATCTGGACCCGCCCCTGACCATCGATCAGTTCTTCTCCAGAATCGTCGACGCCGTCAAGGACTCCGGTCGCACGTCGATCAGTCAGATCGTCATCGACGACCGGGCCTTCGACCGGCAGTTCATACACCCGGCCTGGCCCCGGGATCAGCTGCAATACCGATACAGTGCCGAGGTCTCCGGGCTCAACATTCACACCAACGTGCTGTGGGTTTACCCCGAGGCGGATGGCGGGCGGGTCGCCTACTCGATCTCCCCGCGGGCGCCCTGGGTGCCGTTCGACGTCCAGGCCCGCCTCGCCGACCGCGGAACCAACATGGTCAGTCTCAACCGCGCCCCGCAGGCCAACCGTTTCACGCTTGCCGGCAGGGTCACCTCCTCGGCCCTTGATCCCCTCTCTGTCACGATCCACAATCCGCCCCTGTTCTTTGGGAGGCTCCTGGCAAGGCGTCTTGCCGAGGCCGGGGTGCCCGTCCTGGGAACCGAGGATCCGCCCGGGTTCCACCCGGATCCCCCCGGGGCTCCGCTCGGCGTGCGATTGGCGCGGGCCGACGAGCGATTCAACACCGACCGAGTCCTGGCCCTGGTCACTACTCCCATCGATCGGATCGTCGCCCGCTGCAACACCGACTCGCAGAACCTCTACGCCGAGTCCCTGCTCAAGCGGCTTGGGCGGGAGATCTCCGGCGAACCCGGCTCCTGGAGCAACGGCGCCGCCGTGATCCGGATGAACATCACCGAAACCATCGGGTCGGACGCCGTCGCCCAGACCATCGTCAGCGACGGCTCGGGGATGAGCCGGAAAAACCGCGTCACCCCCAAGGTCCTGGCCCGGTGGCTCGCCGGGATGCAGGACGATCCGGACGTGGGAGACCTGTTCGTCCACTCCCTGGCCACCCCCGGCACGGGCACGCTCCGAAAGCGATTCCGCGCCGCGCGACCCGCAAACAACCTCCGGGCCAAGAGCGGATACCTCAACGGCGTCGTCTGCCTCTCGGGATACGTCACCGATCCGTCCACGGGGCACCGGGTCGCCTTTGCCAGCCTCGCCAACGGCGTTCCCCGCTCCTTCAACGCCGCCGCCAAGCGGTTTCACGAAGATCTGGTCCTCCTGATCGACCGATGGCTTGGAGCGCAGGCCCCCGCCCGGGCAATCCAACCCGGCGGCTGACCGCCTCCTCCAACCCCCCACTTCCCCCGCGTCCCTTCCCGTGGTCCCCTCAGGCCGGTGCCGCTCCATCGACCTCGAACAGGAACTCGATCTCGACCGGCGCATCGAGCGGCAGGGCCACAGATCCCACCGCCGCCCGTGCGTGGCGACCGGCCGACCCGAAAACCTCAACGAGCAGATCGCTGGCCCCGTTGATGACCCGGGGCTGATCCGTGAAACCCGGCTCGCACGCGACGAACCCACCGACCCGCACCACGCGCAGGATTCCCGCAAGCGAACCCAGCTCCGCCCTGACCACCGCCAGCGCGTTGAGCGTGCACTGGCGGGCGCAGCGGATGGCCTCGTCGAGCGAGACCTGCCCCGGCACAGACCCCGTCGCAATCAACGTCCCGTCCAGGATGGGGATCTGCCCGCTGACCAGCGCCAGGGACCCGGTCCGGACGATCGGCACATATGACGCAACCGGACGCGGCGCAGGGGGCAGAACCAGGCCGAGTTCTCCCAGACGCCGCTCGGGGTCCAGACCACTGGATCCGGATCCCCGGGGCACCCGGCCCGACCCGGTGCCGCCCCGTGGATGGCGAAGATATGTTTGCGGAATAATCGGGTTCATCGCGGTGCTACCGGGGGTTTCCCTTAGGCATTCACTCGCCCCGGTCCGGACGGGCCGAAAGTTTGCCAGATTCACGCGAGCCGGGGAACACTTCGTCTTGACAGGCGAATAATACTGTGTACATTTGGTTTCGTTGCACGTGCGCGATGGTGGCGTGCAGGCCTGATTGATTGTCCGATCGTTCTCATGCGGCGTTTCCGCCGCGACCTGATTCGCACCAGGCCTCCCAGTCACCGACAACTCGGACGGCGCTCGAGGGCAGCCGTTGACGCCCGGCATGGGTCGGGGCGTGGACGGAGGCCGCGGCATCGGATGGTATGATCGGCTGACCGATCCACACCCCGTGTCGCGGACAACAGCCCGCACTCGAGCACGAGCCGTCGTGTCGGACCCGCCCAGGTTCACGACGTACCGGATTCTTCGGCCGCGATGCCGAATCTGGCTGGCGGGGGAACGCGGGTCTCGCGGAGGTCATCGTTTCCGGTCCATGGCGGACCGGTTGGAACAGAGTCACCCCAAGTTCGACCCGGGCCGTGTCCCGGGCACACATCAGACCAGACGGAGGTCTTCAGACATGAAACGCAAGGCATTCACACTCATCGAGTTGCTGGTGGTGATCGCCATCATCGCCCTGCTGATCGGCATCCTGCTGCCGGCCCTGGGCAAGGCTCGCCAGAGCGCTCGCCAGTTGAAGGACGCCACGCAGGTGCGCGGCATCACCCAAGGCATGGTCATCTGGGCGCAGAACAACCAGGACGACTACCCCCTGCCCAGCAGGATCGACAAGGCCGATCCGCCCGTGACCGATCCGATCCATCAGGACGTAACCAAGCGCGCCGAGATGGACATCACGCGGAATATCTTCTCGGTGCTCGTCTTCAACTCCTTCATTCCGACGGAGATCCTGGTCAGCCCCGCCGAGCAGAGCGGTGTGATCTCGGTCTACGACGACTACGAGTTCGACGAGCCCTCGGGTGCGGCCGATCCGCAGAACGCCCTGTGGGATCCGGCCTTCAAGGGAACCCCGGACGACCAGACCATCACTGGCAGTGCCAGCACGCCCAACGAGGACGGCAACATGTCCTACGCTCACACGCCGCCCTTCGGCGTCCGCCGGGCCCGCTGGGGCAGCACCTTCAACTCCACCGAGCCCGCCTTGGGCAACCGCGGCCCGGTCTATGACCGCCTCGAGAACGGCCTGTGGCGCCTCGAAGAGGGTCAGCACGGGACCGAGTCCCTCACGCTGCTGATCCACGGCGGACGCACCACATGGGAGGGCAACATCGCCTACAACGACAACCACGTCTCCTTCGAGACCAAGCCCGACCCGGACGGCGTTACCTTTACGTTCAGCCAGTTGGCTGCCGGTGAACGCACGCAGAACGACAACCTGTTCGTCCTCGAGGACCAAGACCAGCAACCGACGGACACGAGCACCCTCGATGCCGGTTCAACCGGTTCGACCGAGGCCGGAACGGCGTACCTTCGATCGTACTCCGAAGTCCAGGTCCCCAGCGGCAGCGGCGGTGTGCAGCGGTTCACCCTGGACGAGTTCCTCGACTGATTCGATTCGATGCAGCGCTTCGCAGCGCTCAGGACACCACGGGCCCGTCGCCTGACGGCGCCGGGCCCGATTCCTTTCGTCGAGAGCCGAACCTGGTGCCTCCGCGCAACGCGGAGCCACCAGTTCGGGACGACGGACGAACCTCGGCGTGTGTGGAGGGGCGTGGGGGAATGGGGCGCTGCGAGTGCCTCACGCGGCCCGCCGGGCGGGGGTGGATGGAGAGGGATATCCGGAGGACGCGACATGGCCGGACAGCATTGCGCGCCGAAAGCGAGACCCCGGGGCGGCTTCACGCTCATCGAGCTTCTCGTCGTCATCGCGATCATCGCGCTGCTGATCGGGATCCTCGTGCCGGGCCTGGGCGGGGCACGCCAGCGTGCCAGGCAGATCAAGGACGCCACGCAGGTCCGCGGCGTCGTTCAGGCGTTCGCCGCCTGGGCCCAGGACAACGACGACGACTACCCGCTGCCGAGCAGGCTGGACATCGACGACAAGACCGTCCGGGCCGACCAGTCGTTCCACAAGGACAACACGGGCAACATTCTATCGCTGCTGGTGTTCAACTCGTTCCTTCCCGTGGAGATCCTGGTCAACCCCGCGGAGGTCAGCCCGAACATCAAGGTTGACGTGGACTACCAGTTTCAGGAGCCGCAGGCCGCCGTGGATCCGATCAAGGCCCTGTGGGATCCGGGATTCGCGGGGATGTGGGGCGAGGATTCGGGGATGTCTGGCGTGGGTTCGGGGCGGCGTGAGGACGGTAGGATCGGGCGCACGTCGTATGCACACCTGACGCCGTTCGGCAAGCGCCGGAGGATGTGGACCAGCAGCTACACGTCGTCGCAGGCGGTGATCGCCGACCGCGGGCCGCGCTATTTCGGGCGGGCCGGGGATTGGAAACTATTCCCGGACGTTGGAGGCGAGGGCTCGCTCACACTCCGAATCTTCGGGTCCAAGAAGACCTGGGCGGGCAACGTCGGCTACAACGA
>Ga0114931_10007974_pt1 | contig 12864 bp, 5 predicted proteins | sample 2SBtaG_FD_89579 | JGI IMG/M metagenome (GOLD analysis project Ga0114931, IMG submission 89579) | Deep subsurface microbial communities from Kolumbo volcano to uncover new lineages of life (NeLLi) - 2SBTROV14_V59a metaG | ecosystem: Environmental > Aquatic > Marine > Volcanic | place: Kolumbo...
CAAAGGATCCGGTTCAACCTCCGGCTCCTTGTCTTGCGTCACCTCAGGGTCCGATTGGGCAATCACATCGCCCTGCTCTACCGACACCACGTCGGATGGAACTTCCTCAAATTGATCTGACTGAACCTCCCGCTCCTTGTCAGGCAGGACCCCGAAGTCGGCTTGACCCGTGGCATCGCCCCGAAACGTCGTCATCCAGTCCGATGGAGCTTCCTCCAAAGGATCCGGTTCAACCTCCGGCTCCTTGTCTTGCGTCACCTCAGGGTCCGATTGGGCAATCACATCGCCCTGCTCTACCGACACCACGTCGGATGGAACTTCCTCAAATTGATCTGGCTGAACCTCCCGCTCCTTGTCATAAATCTTTTTCAGGTTGGATTTGGCGATTGCCTGTCCCTGTTCCGCCGCCAGGCGATACCATTTGGCCGCTTCCTGGAAATCCTGTTCAACTCCCAGCCCCTTGTCGTACATCAACCCAAGGTTGGATTGGGCACTGGCCTGTCCTTGTTCTGCAGCGAGCCTGAACCATTTAGCCGCTTCCCGGTAATTCTTCTCAACTCCCAGTCCATTACCATACATTACTCCAAGGTTGGATTGAGCACTGGCCTGTCCTTGTTCCGCCGCCAGGCGATACCATTTGGCCGCTTCCTGGAAATCCTGTTCAACTCCCAGCCCCTTGTCGTACATCAACCCCAGGTTGGATTGAGCACTTGCTTGCCCCTGGTTTGCTAACAGTTTAAAACTGTCGAAAGCTACCTTATAATTTCCTTTCCTATAGGCATCCAAACCGACCTGGAAACTGGTTATAGAATCCGCATAAACCGAAGATGATAAAAACACCAAAATGAATAACGGAATTAAGGATTTCAAGTTTTTCATCATTCACACCAGTTATGAGTTTTTTAACGTTATCATAAGGGATGGTAACCCTCGTCTCAATCCAAATATGCGCACCTTACCTTCACTCGTAGAAATTTTTAAGGAAATACCAAGTTGAGCTATAAATAAGTTACAATTGGAACGAGCGCGTCACAATTCCCGATGGTATCCCGTTAAGCAATTTTGGTTCAATTGTATAGGCAACAATTACAATATTGAGATTGCTGGGATTGATAAGGACGATGGATACGCTTCAGCTGTGTCAGATGATAGCAACCTGCTACCTAAACTAAACTGCCGTCGCCCCGGGATGCTCGACAATGGTTCCCTGTCCTGACTGCGCAGTAATTGTGCAGTAGACAGACAGTAACAGGGACTACCAGATATAACTTGGCAGTCCCTGAAATGCCTGTTTCATATAACAAATATGACCAAATAGCACTAAATACCACTTGAACTGAAATATTGAAATATACCTGGGGGTCAAGTGGCCGGAGGTTCAAATCCTCTCGTCCCGACCATATAATCAAGGGACCTGGTGGATTTTACCGCCAGGTCCTTTTTTTAGACTGTCATTTTCCAATTAGGAGATGGATTTTTGATGGCCGGATCTCCAGCAAAAGTTAAATTGGAATATTTACTTGATCTACCGGGTCCTATTCATACAGGCAGACAAATTAGTTTTCACACTCCATAACCTTTATCGAATAATTAATTCGCGTCTGGAGGAAAAATGAAGACCTTGAATTTAAAATCGGTGTTTCCGGTGTTCCTATTTTTGGAGTTTGCCATTTTTACAGTATTTTTTTCTCCCCAAGCTATTGCATCCACCCTGTGTCCGCAAGTGCGCGGGACCGAACCTCCGCCTGATATGTTTGCCGAATATTTACAACTTAAAAATCCGCTGGAACCCAATCAGGAAAATATTGAAGCCGGAAGAAATTTGTTTCATCGGGATGCAAAACCCATCGCTTGCGAAATTTGCCACGGATTTAAAGGAGACGGTTTTGGGGTGATCTTCCAGCGGATGAAACCTTATCCAAGAGATTTTACGTGTTATCAAACAATGAAAGGTGTTCCGGATGGGCAACTTTTCTGGGTCATTCGACATGGGTCACACGGCACCCGGATGAAGGCTTTCTATAAATTGTCGGAAAAGCAAATATGGCAGTTGATTTTATATTTGCGCAGTCTCGCCAAACCGTAATAGAATTTTGTAAAAAGACAATCCTTAGCAAGAAAAAATACAAAACTATTATTCCGCAAACCCAAAGCTCTTGGGATGGGGATATGAATTGACTCCTCTATTTTTAACCATACAAAACAGATGATCGCAGATTTATCACCATAGCCTTTTGTTCGTTATGTGCACGTTTTGCGAAAATTCATGGCCCGATCGGTCCCACTTCTGGCGAAGTTGATATTTCGCCTTTTGGGTCCTATATTTTTATTAGGAAGGTGGTTACCTGAAAATTAAAAGAATATTTCACCACAGGAGGGTGTCATGTTACTCGAAAGGTTTCATGGAAAATTTAATGTTGGGGGTAAAGACAACACGGTCACGAATATGGTGTTCTTTGCGGGTTTGGTTGTCACCCTGATGATCGTTATCGGACTGCTCATGTATGCTTTTTTGTAAGCGGAAATGAAAGCAGATAGCGGCGGCATAAAAGGAATCATTCAGCCTGTTTTTTTCAATAAGCGGCGGGATCGTTCACTCGATTTATTGGTACCCATAGATTTTTTCTTTTTTGTTTTTCACTTTGGTCAGTACGATTCTGAATTTTTTATGATTTGAATTCGTGTCTCCAGGGAGGACGGGAATTTTATCCTCTTTCCTGTTAAGGTAACGCCGGTCTTTAATTTCCAGGGGAGTGGAGGTTAAATGCCCTACCATACTTTGAATCGTTTTTTTATCGCACATTCCACTAGCCACGACGAATAATATTCCATTGCAACTTTTTTCAATAATACGTGTATGCGAACCGCTTAGAACGGGGGCTGTTTTAATTAGAATCACGTCAAAAATTTTTCTCAGTTTATTCAACAAGGACGGGAAAGAAGTGGAAAGCAAAATATCCGGTGACAACATGGGGTTGTTAGAAGGTTTGCCCGCCGGAATGACCCAAACTCCTGGATGCTTTGTTTTAAAAGGGACAGGTTTTACTCCATTTGAGCTGGATAGAATATCTATAATCCCGGGAGTTTTTTTATCCCCAAATTTACTATGAATTTTCGGGTTCTTAAAATCGGCATCGATTATAAGGACTTTTTTTCCTACCCCTCCCAGGGAAATAGCCAGCTGGGAGGTCACCGTTGACTTGCCCTCCCCGGGGAAAGTGCTGGTAACCATAAACACCTTACTTCGATCATCTGACATCAGGGTCAAAAACCGGGTTCTCAAATTTTGGAATTCTTCCTTAATCCTACGGGCTTTTCTTTTAGAAGAACCAAAAATTCCATTTTTTTCATACCATCCAATAGATCCCAAAAGCAGGTAGGGAAGTTTGCGGCCCACATCGTCTTCATTATTTAAAGAGTTGTCGAGAGATTCCCGGACAAAAACAAGAACCAGTCCTCCAAATATACTTGCGCTAAAGGCCAGCAACAAGGTGAGCCCAATATTGGGCTTGAAAGGTTTGCGGGGGACTTCCGCCCGATCCACAACCCGGATGGGTGGATAATAATAGCTTGAAAAAATTTCCAGTTCCTTTTCGCGAGTCACCATTTGCTCTAACAGCTTTTTGTTGGTTTCCGCCTCTTCCTGCATTTGTTTCAGTAAAACGGTTTTATTATCCAACTTTAGAAGATTCTTCTTTTGTTTTTTTTGAAGTATTATTAAATCCTGCTCCTGTTTTAGCGATGCACGGTAATCCGCTTCCAGCGATTTCAGCAATCTTTCGATTTCTCCGGGAATTCTAGCTTTAATGGAATCCAGTTTTATTGAAATGTCTATCAGATCGGGATGGGATGGTTTTAAGGTTTTTGAAAGGTTGTCGAATATGATTTTTTGCTCCAAATAGGAATCTCTAAGTTTACCTATAGTTTCATCCCTCAAGGATTCGGGAATGGAGTAAAACATTTTTTGAGGCGATGCTCTCCTCAGCTGTCTCAATTGCTGAGTCATGGAGTTTAGCTTTGAGATTTGAGATCTTAACTGAGAGAGAGACGCCAGGGTTTCACTGTATTGCTGATTACCAAAATCCCGTTTCCCGTCCAGTTCAAAGAGGTCTTGTTTCTTTTTGAAATTCTGGATTATGGAAAAATAGTTTTTGCCCCGTTTACTCAATTCACCTCTTTTCTGGGCGAGCCATTTTTCGGTATCTGCTTCCAGGGTTTTCTGGTACTTAATATGATCGCGAATATACAGGTCGATCAAAGTATTCGTGATCTTTGCCGCTAAAACGGGGGAGATCCCTTGAAATTTAATTTCCACAATTTTCGATTCTTTTTCAGGGACCACATCGAACCGTCGCAAAAATTCATCGATCAAGGGGGAATAGGGATCTGTTTGTGGGTCTACAACGGTTTCCCCCAGGTGAATACCAATTTCAGCCAATACGAATTTTATCCAATCTTTTACAGGACTGAAAACCTTTAATGGCGATGTGTTCTCAAACTCACCGCTTGATTCCAAAGAGAGCTCCTTGATCAAGTTTTTTATCAGCGTCCGGCTTTTAAAAAGGGAGTATTGAGTATTTAAATATTCGTTGACTTTTGTGTTCTCGACTAAAATATCCTGAATCGATAATTTGTTGCTGGGAGGGGATGCAATCAATACTTTTGCGGTGGCCTGGTAAAACGGAACCATTTGAGACAAAAGCAGCGCCGTTATGCCGACTACGACCAGGACAGAAATGACGATAGTCCGCTTCCGCTTTTTAATAATATTGATAATTTCAGTAAGCTCAAGCTCTTCCATTTATAAATATTTGTACCTTTCCTACCAGTTAAACCAGTTAAACGAAAATTTAGAATTAAATTTATATATAGCTTAATTTGTTTTAATCATCAAAGGGTATAATAATACAGATGGTAATACTATTGTAAATTTCTAACAATGCAATACCTCGATAGGGCTATTTAAGATTCCAGCCTCAATTCTTGGAAATTGCATTGTCTCCACAGACGAAGCGAAAGAGTTAAAATTATTGCGCCAGAATCCCATCCTTTAAACACAACCCTGTAAAACCTTGAAATGACAGGTTTTGATATTCGCCGACCGCAAAATCAGATCAAATTCGCTTTCCGGGAAGGTTTTCTATACGCGGAGTAATAGGTCAATATGTATACAGGGCAGACAGCCCATTGTGGACGAAACGAACTGGGTTCCGGCCTTTATAACAATACCAAGCTGGCAGGAGCGGATCTGACTTTCAAATGGAGACCGGCGGGCCGGGAACGCTACCGGACGCTGATCTGGCAATCCGAATTCATCAATTCCTCCCGCGATGTGGACAAGAAAGGCGTCTATTCCCTCATGCAGTTTCAATTTGCGAGACTCTGGTGAATATGATGATGAGGAATCCCTACTTCCAAAAGTAAGTGGATTCAAAGAACCCGATGACAGTCTTCTCGCAATTGTAATTTCTCACCCTCACCAAGTTAAGACTTCAACCCCGGAGTGAATCATTCAAATAGCTTCTCAGCGCATTTTCCTTCGTACACGCCTTAATTGGTTTTCTACCGGATCAATCGACTTGATAAATTCAGGTTCAATTTCTACCGCTTTTTTAAGCCAACGTTCCGCTTCCCTGTATTGCCTACGTATTTCCAGCATATCGGCATAACTGCGCATTGCCAGATAGTGACCTCTTTCTGCGGCATAGTGCAGCCAGGTTTCAGCCTTCTCATAATCATAAGAATATTTTGGCGGATTGTTCTCTAAATCTCCATCGCGCAATCGGCTTCCATATTCGTAAGCACAATCAGCGGAAGGGTTGAATCTCGAGGCATATTGAAATAAAACGTAGGCGCTGTAATCATTTTTCTCAATCTCTTTACCTTCCGTGTGCATTTTGCCCAACACACATAAAGCCGCCACATTGGGTGGTTTGTTGGCGCCTCTGCGCAAATCTTCATATCCCATACGCCGCCAGGTTTCCTCGTCTGTGGGGGGCGTCTGGTTCAGAAACTCTCCCATTAGCAAAACTACCTCTTCGCCAAGTATGGGTTCACCTTCAGTTATCTTGATCTGGAAGCTATCCTTTGTTGTCGCATACACATAACCTTTACCGCTTTCGATGATTTCATCGAGGCCGGGAATGCGGGACCGGATTTTCACCAGCTCTTCCGGTATGACGCGTGGACGGTCAGATGCCTGCGTGACCGTGGCTATGTCTTTTTCAACTACTTCAATTGTGCCGAGCACAAACTCTTCAGCCTGTGCCGCCGATGATATCAGCGCAAATATAATAAACAGAAAAACAGACATAAAAACTATTTCCCGTAATAGTGATTGCCTTTTGGTTTTGCACCTGTGCAACGACTGTCATTGACGATCTTGCCGTTGCATTTGCAGTAAACCCTTACTTCCACACCGGGGATGCCGAGCATGTCATGGCCGCCATCCCAGCGGCAATTTGAGCCTCCGCCTCCCTGCATCTTCTGACGGCTGCGGTTAGTTGTGATGCCGCTATTGCCCGAACGGCTCGAACTGTTGGGTCGAGTATTTCCTGAGCAGGAAATGGCGTAACGTGCCATTTGGTTGGTGTGAAAACGAACGAGATGTTGAAGCTGTGAGCGGGTTAGTTTATTTGCAGAATACTTTCCTATCGTGATATTCATAGCTTTTCCATTTGCCCCCACTCCATAAACATCACTATAAGCAGGTTGATCACAGTACGCGGCAAGGTTTCTGCCCTTCTTCCCGGCTAATCGGGTTGCAGGTCTATTTACAAAAAATGATGGTTTAACCAACACTTCCTCACCACTACTTGTTTTATACCAACAGGAATGGTCGGCTATTCCATTCTTGCGAACCTTAACTTCTCCATGTTGTATGCTCGCCACTCTCTTTTTGTTGCTGGTTTTTAGGCCTGCGACGCTTGCCTCACAGCTAAGTCGATCAGGAACGTGTCGGTTTCCCGTATTAGATTGCGATGTTGATGGACCACCGCCAAACGCCGGAGCCGGTTCTCGTTTCCCGAATGTTGCAGGCGGTTTCTTTTTGCCATTTCGTTTTGCAGACCAGCCCCCATTCCATCCTCCAGGTTTGTCCTTGGTATTCCAGACACCTTTCCAGGAGTTTCCGTCATCACTGATCTTGTTTTCGAAGCGTCCGCGCTGTTTCCCTTCTATCCACCAACCTGCGAGGATGTTGCCGGATATCGTACCTTCAATGGTATTTTCCATTTTCGTTCCATATTTACCTGTTACTTTATTGCCAGAGACATGAAGCTCCATATCGTACTTGCCTCTGACAAGCCACATTCCGGCCCAATCATGGTTGGGCGTATCCGGGCTGTCAGGTGGTTGATTGCCCCCAAACGCCGAGGCCGGGTCGCGTTTGACTATCTTCCGGGGTGGTTTGACTTTGTTTCCAACAGAATTATAGACGGTAAGGCTGATTGACGTACCTAATGCAATCCGCTGATTGGCCTTTGGCAATCCTTTTTTGGCAACGGTGTTGACCATGCCCTGTCTCGGGGCATGAGATCCCAGTATCTTTAAAGGTTTCAGGCCGACTGCTTTTAATTTGCTTGCGGCTTCTTCGTATTTTAAACCGACAATATCGGGCATGATGACCTTGTAAATACCGCCGCGGTTAATGTTCAGGACAACAGTTGCTCCCTTTGCGACACTTTTACCTGATTGTGTATCCTGCGAAATAACTTTGCCTGCACTTTCACGTGACCTTGAAGAAAAAGTTTTGCCCATACTTGGAACCAGCCCCAACCTCTTCAACTTTTCTGCGGCTTTTTTGAAGTACATCCCCACCACATTGGGAACAGTCGCGGTGTTAGCAGCCTTGCGATACACCCAAAGCTCGACCCGGGTAACCTTTTTCAGGTTCGTGCCGGGCGGTGGATTTTGTTTTTCCACTTTTCCTGTTTGTGAAGCATTTGAGGGTATAGAACCCGGTTTCCAATGGATGGGAATTCCGAGTTCGGCAAGCTGTGTTTTGGCCTGGTTCGCCGGGGTGCCAACCAGGTTGGGAACGCTGTTGAAATCAACGGATGGTGGTGGAATTTTCTTTTGGCAACTGGCGGTTTCCCTGCCAGCAAGCTGGCGCTGGACATATTCTCCGAGTGTGCATAAATTCAGTGAGTCCTTTTCGCGCTCATGCGTCCAGGCGTACTCAGCAGAATCCGTGCCTGCCCCGGCCGGATTGTTGTTCAGAGTGATGGTTCCGTTTACAGTTTTGCCTTGCACCCGCCCCCACTTGTCAAAGGTCAGATGGTAGCCGGGTTGTGCGTTTTCCACCGGTTGCGCGTTTCTCAGCCAGTGCTCGATGTGCGGACGGCGTCGCTCTTTTTCACGTACGGCCTGTTGGGCAATATCCTGGGAATTGTCGCTTTCCTGTCCGTCGGGGTGGCCATCGAGGTCTTCGCCCTGACCTGAACCCGAACTTGTTTCTGTATAATCTTCCGGGTCGGTTTCGGTTAGTACTGATGAATCCCCCGTAGTATCAACTCCTTCTTCGCCTTCGACCTCAAACGGGTGTTCATAAGGGACGGTCTCAAGTGGAGGTTCCATCCCAGCGAGGGTATATACAAGTTCCACTTCTCTTCCTTCAGATGGCCATCCTATAAATATCTTATCCTTACCTACAAATCCGGGACGCGCGTATAGTTTGAAGACATGAGTCGAATTGGATTTGCTGGCTGATTTATTTAAATATCCACCTAAATAAATCTCAGTCAGGGGGAATTCGTCCAGGTTTTTTCCAGTGAATGATTTGGTTTTACAAAGGTATTGGACATTAATAAAGTCCCCAGTTTTTTTCGTTATTTTCTTTGGTTGGCACTTAACAGAGAAACTTGACTCTTGGTCCATCAGAATGTTCCCGTGGCGATACCCCAAATCAGCTCCGGTACTCTGCTTTTTTGAGCACTTCACAAACTTACGTTTTTTCTCTCCTACCCTTGCCAATGTAGAGTAATTTTTTGCCAACTCAATCGTACCGGAAATTTTAAATTTATGCTGCTTGGAAGCGCCTGGAAATAAACCCGCCCTTTGACATTTCCCCGCCTGATAGCGGTCTTGTATCCTTAGATCGCCGCTAAACGCAAACGGCTTACCAAGTATGATGCTTTTGGGATAATCGTTTAGTCGGTAACTCAATCGACCCTGGCCATTATCATTGCCATAACTTAGAGAAGCCCCTGCGCGGTTGGGTGAAAACTTACTTGTTGCATCTTTGAATTTTGATGGATCAGGCCCCCGTATTTCTACCAGATCAAGCTTGTATTCACTCGGTTCATCTGCTACTTCACACCTCCCAAACGATTCCAAAAAGTAGTTTTTTTGTTTGGCGTATGCTGCGGCCGCTTCACAATCACCGTAAAATTCACAAGTTGCCGTTGGAGGATCAGTTAGAACAAGGTGGCCTCCTTCAGCCAGACCCCAGCATATGTTAGTATCTGGGCTGTCCTGGGCTTTTACGTCAAGGTTCAAGGTTGCGGTGTTGGTTTCGAGTTTGCCTTTCACGGCCGAAACCTTAAAAGTGACTGTGGTATTCTGGTCTTCCTTGAGTTCCGGGTCCACCTTGAATGAAACATCAAAAGTTTCGGAGCTTCGCGGTGCAATTGTTGGAATGGTTGAAGGTGTGATCACCACATCCTGGATGAATGCGGGTTTCTCCCCAACCGTTAGACTCACACCTTCCACTGGAGTGCTTGTTTTATTCTTGATACGGATGGACAGGCGATTATCTTCTGAACCTGATTCGACATCGCCGGACAGGGAAATGGGTTCGGCAAAAACCGGGGTGGTAACAACCAGAAGGAGCAAACAAAGATATCGGATCGTAAGGTTCAGCATCACGCCGCCTTTTTCCAGGAAAGGGGAAACAAGGCCAACCGGGTTTCCATCTCCCGTTGCAGGGCACTCATTTTCACCCCATCGCCGCCGAACAACGAAGGTTTCATGAGGACCTCTTCCAGAACATTTTTCCTTTTATCCAGAAGTTCGAAAATTTCATGAGCTCTTGCAAGATCGACGCCCCGCCTCTGCAATTTCTCTATGAAGGCTCCCTTGGATGACATCACCTTCTGGATGCGTTCCAGCGTTGGCGCCAAATCGCGGGGAGAAATCATCTGGTCCGCTCGGTGCATCCATTGGTAGAGGGGTTTCGACTTGATCAGTTCCATAAAACGTTCCACATCTTTCGGGTCGACACCTTGAGGGGGTGGAACATTCCCATGAGCCATGGTTAGGGCCGCTTCAATCAATTCCTCTTCATTTTGAAAATGGCCGTTAAGTTGTTTTAGAGAATGTATATTGCTGAAATTGGCAAGATCCGTATCGATAACCCAGAGTTTGCCATTGGGGCCCAGGCCAATATTTCCCAGATGCCCATCAGAATCCGCTAACCAGGCTCGAAGCACTTTCTGGTTTGCATAATCGGAGCGCAATGCGAGCAGGACCGGTTCTTCTAATTGTTCTAAAGGCACCAATTGGTCTATTTTTCGGGTGACTGCGATTTGATCAAGTTTAAAGGGGCTACCCTGAACCAATACTATTTCTCCTTTGGCATCCAGGATTGTGGACGCAGGGGTGTCAAAACCAACCAGGTCCGCCATGGCACCCCCGACCACTTCCGCCTCAACTTTTGTGGCGCTTTGGTCAGGTTTTATTCGATAAATGGAATTGCCCACCGTGACTTCGATATGAACTTTGTTACTCGTCTTGGTTCCCTTGAAATCGCCGTTTTTTAATTTTTGCAGAATCTGGGAGCGCTCATTGGTCGAGATTTCTTTAAGAGCCGGAAAAGAGTGGGACTCCCCCCTTCGTTGCAGGATAACGGCCCGGGCATCCCGCGCATGGGCAATCAGGGCTTTTCGTTTTTCAATGAATCTTTCGAGAGCCCCGTTGGGCTCGTCCAAATCCTGTGCAAACTTCCTGGCTTCATCCAGATGGGCCAATGCGCCGTCGAAATCATCGCCCTGGATTCCGGCTTTGTCGGCCAAACGCAGTTGCTCCCCTGCCAATCCCTGTCCGTATAAATCCGGATCAATCAGAGGGCGAACGTAATCCCGATCGTTAATGACCTTGAACACAATGTCCTCAATATCGCCCTTGGTATTTTGAATAGTAATTCCGCCGGCACCGGGGGATGACGAGGATTGGACCGAAGAATTGCTCCCATTGGACCCGCTGGCAATGATTGAATCTCCTAGTTCTATTGATTCATGCGGGGAGGTAGACCCGGCATCATCAGAAGAACGAGCAGAGGAGGTGCTGGTTCCAGAATCGTCCACCGTGACTCGGGAAGGTCTCACAGATTCAAGATCATCAATAACTTTAGAAACCTGGCTTGAAATCTTCTCTGCATCCTGTCGGGATGTCTGCGCCAGGGTGCTCGCAGCTTCCAAGGCCTCCTGGGCTTCATCCAGATCCCCCTGACGGAGTGCTGAGACCGAACTCATGAGAGCATCTTCCGAGCCTTGCAGGGTTGATTGCGGGATTTCTTCGATGGTGATCCGGCTGGCCACATCGTCAATAGACTGCCCTCCGGAGACAGGAGGCACAATTGAATCACTTCCACCGGTCATGGCGTGGATTTGTTCCAGACGATGTTTTCTCAGTTTGATTCGTAATTCTTTTAGCCGGGAAAGGTTTTTCGATCCTCTTTGTCCTGCACGCGCCGCATCAGTCGTCATCCGCTGGGCAGCAGTCAGCAATTCCGAGGCTTCTTCTACCCATTCTTTCGCTTGCAAGGCCAGTCGTTGATTCCCCTGTATATGCTTAAGATATCGTTCCAGGGGTGGAACCATTCCGGTCAAGGGAGTTGCTGGCGCTTTTAACACCAGATAATCATAAATTCCCGCAGGGACTTCATAGCTCATGAGTAATTCTGTTAACAGGGCCATTCCAGGAATTCCCGTAGTTTTCGCGGCTTCTGTGACAGCATGGTTGATATAGAAGGCGGCGGCAAATTTCGATGAATCCGCCACCAGTCGAGCGAATGTTTTTCCGGCGGCTAAGATTTTCGAAGACTCCCCCAACAAGTCAGCGGCTAGTTTTCCTGTCAAGAGCGGCCTGGTGGCCACATCGTGTGCCCTGGCTAATAATTTCACCGATCTGGAATTCCGGACCATGTTGCCAATGGTGTCGAGGTTGTACCCGTAGACCATCACCTTTTGCGAGTCGAGTACCCGGCTGATGGCGGATCGCGAAAGGGCTGACAAGGAATACCCGGTTTTCTGCAACCTGTCCTGCTGGGCGAAGGACATGTAGGGTGCCCTGGCCCACTTCCCACCGACCTTGGTAATGGCCCCCGGCCCCCACAGGGTTACCACATTGTGCACGTTTAGAAGGTCACCAAACCATTCGAACGACTGGTAACGGCTGTCTACCGGCACGAAATAGTTTTTGGCGAAAAATTCATTGACGTCCTGGGCAAACCCAAACCGGTCTCCGTCGTCCGTCGACAAGCGGTCCAGATCCCGAAGTCCTCTGAGGGTCGCATGGATATCCACGGCGATTTTCGTGACGGACTTACGATGTTTGGAACTCGATTTTGCGCTCAGCGCCCAATATCTCTGTAGCAAGGATTGCAGAACGCCTGAATCCATGGCCTTGAGTTCGGACAGGGTATGGCCGGCTTTCAACAGGCGAATAATGGCCACCATCGCAACCTGATAGCGTGCCGCTTCCATGACCTGCGACCCCGCCAGTTCCGCATTGGCTCCCGGAAGATCGATTCCCGGAACACCTGCAAACATGGAAATAGGCCCCAGTCCCCAGACCGCGCTGGCATAGTCCTTCAACCAGGGCCACCAGCCTTCCCGGTGAATGGGGTCGAATCCCCGGTTCTTC